>Ga0209536_100008950_pt1 | contig 14925 bp, 13 predicted proteins | sample DeeMarSeWOR28_12_FD_187461 | JGI IMG/M metagenome (GOLD analysis project Ga0209536, IMG submission 187461) | Marine sediment microbial communities from White Oak River estuary, North Carolina - WOR-2-8_12 (SPAdes) (version 2) | ecosystem: Environmental > Aquatic > Marine > Intertidal zone >...
GCAAAAGTGCACATGGCTGGCCAGAAACGGTGCGCATTCGGTTACCGTCGGTGCTCCTGATGAAAAGCTATTATTGCAGCCCAATGGCGGCCCTGTATTCATACAGGATCTGGATAAAGGTCGCCGGCAAGGCACCCTAAAAGATTTCTCGAATGTCATCAAGATCTGCCATAACAGTGATATCGTCAATCTTAGCGGTTCATTTCCGGTTACCCCCTGTGATGTTGAACAGGATGACAAGCACCTGTGGATGGTTTACGAAATCATAAAAAACTCAGACAAACCGATTATCACATTTCAGTGCAGTGCTCCCAAAGTCAGACAGATATTTGATATGGTGGCCATCGCCATGGGCGGAAACAGATTTCTGGACGAAAACCATTGTATCGCAGTCGGCGTCGATCCATTAAGTCCGCTGGCCTATGAATCAATGGCATGCGAAACCATCATTGAATTTGCCCGGCGAAACCAGATCATATGGTTCACGGCCGCGATAATGGCCGGTTTTACGGGGCCCGTCAGCCTGATCGGAACCGCGACATTGCAAAATGCTGAAGAACTGGCCGGAATAACCCTGGCTCAATCGGTGAACCCCGGAAATCCGGTAATATACTCGGTGGGTTCTACGGTCGCGAACATGAAATCCGGAAATTTTATCACCGGATCACCCGAAATGATGTTGATCCAGCTCGCTGGGATCCAGATGGCCAACGATTTTTACCACCTTCCTTCGAGATCCATGTGCGGCATGACGGATTCAAAAACCATCGACTATCAGGCCGGATTTGAGACCATGCAGAATTTGATGGCCGGCATAATGGGCGGCGCGCATATGGTTTTCGAATGCCTGGGCGTTTTAGATGCCATTATGACCACCTCTTATGAAAAATTGATTATCGATCTGGAATTAATCAGCCGTGTCATTCGCATCAGAAAGGGTATCGACCCCTCGGGCAGGGAGCAGGCATTGAAGGTGATCCAGGAGATAGGCAGTCAGGGAAGTTATTTGACACACCCGGATACGCTTGCAAACTTCAGAGATTTCTGGCTGCCTTCGATTTCCGTTCGCGAACCTTCCGGGGATTGGAAAGACAGCGGAGCAGAAGATATTGCCATCCGGGCCAATAGAAAGTATAAGGAGATACTTGAAAATGCGCCGGATATGCTAATTGAGGCCGGGGTGGATCAGGCGCTGAGGCAATATATGCAACGGGCAATTGAATAAACTTTTAACATTGCGCTGGGGATATTGCTTAAATATTTAAAAAAGAAGATAATTCCAAATTGACTCAGAGGGGGCGGAAATGAAATCCTACGATATCGCGGTTATCCCGGGTGATGGTGTTGGAAAAGAGGTGGCCGGTGAGGGCATTAAAATATTGGCGGCGGTTGCCGACAAATACGGCTTTAGGTTTAAAACTGAATCATTTGATTGGGGATGTGACTACTTTTTGAAAAACGGCAAAATGATGCCGGATAGTATGCTCGAAACCCTGAAAGATTTTAATACGATTTTTTTGGGCTGTATCGGGGACGCCGAAAAAGTGCCCGACCACATTTCCCTGACGCTTTTGCTAACCATTCGCAAAGGATTCGATCAATATGTCAACCTTCGACCCATCAAGCTTTATCACGGCGTGCAGTCGCCGCTGAGAAACGCCACACCCCAATCGGTGGATATGATTGTTGTCAGAGAAAACACCGAAGGTGAATACTCCTCAACCGGGGGATTTTTCAAGATGGGAACGCCGGATGCGGTTGCCATTCAAACCGGCATATTTACCCAAAAAGGTTGCGAACGCGTGATGCGTTATGCCTTTGAACTGGCCCGACATCGGAAAAAATTGGGCGATGCGCCGGCGGGAATGGTAACCAATTGCACCAAATCCAATGCCCTGAATTACTCCATGGTTTTTTGGGACAGGGTTTATCACCAGGTCGCGCAGGACTACCCGGATATAAAAACCGACATGGCGCTTGTCGATGCCCTCACCATGTGGATGGTTAAAAATCCCGAATATTTCGATGTCATCGTCGCTTCCAACCTTTTTGGCGACATTATCACGGATCTCGGTGCCATGCTCCAGGGAGGTATGGGATTTGCGGCCGGCGGTAACATCAATCCGGAAAAGGACTATCCCGCGATGTTCGAACCGATACACGGGTCCGCCCCCAAATATGAGGGTAAAGGCATCGTCAATCCTGTCGCTGCCATCGAGTCGATCCGGATGATGCTCGATCATCTCGGGGAGGCAGACGCCAGCCGAGACCTTGAGGCGGGCATCAATCAGGTGCTAAAGGGAGGTAAGGTCAAAACACGGGATATGGGGGGCCCCAGCTCTACTTCAGATATGGGCGATGCAATCAGAGATGCTATTTTAAATAACTAAAGCTAAACCATACACAAGAAAAGGAGGCCGTAATGGGGAAAATTCGCACACGTTATGGGGATGGCACCCCCGTTGAACTTGATGAAAGCGAAATTATGCGGGATCTGGAGGAAGGAACGCAGGATGCCGCTGGACGCGGCAATATCCCGGTGCTTTCCAAAGAAGAACTCCTGCATCTTTTTGATATCTTCAGTTCATCCCACCGTTTTATCGGGGTTGAAGCGGGAAAGGAAGTCGTGCTTTCCTACGACGGAACCCCTATTAAATTCAGCCGTGCTCAGGTCAATGCCGATCGGCTGCAGTGTCTGCAGATCTATGAAAAGATATTGGGCGCTGACACCCTCGAAATGGGATATCCCGACTATAGCTTTAAGCCGATCAAATCCATGGTCACCTATGAACAACCCCTTATGGAGCAAATTCTGTCGGTGACAACAGCCCCCATTTTTTATGGAGCGATGCCGAATCTGGGTTTATACAGCCAGCCGGATGGTCCTTTCCCCAATCCGGCCGAGCTGCTTCCACAGGGAAAAATCGATGAGGCCAGACAATCTTACGATAGTTCCGTTGAACATGCTGTTAGAGACATCGTTTATGTGTCGAGCGCATTGATTGAATCCGGGGCAGATGCCATTATGCTCGACACGGTCGGTGCCGCCGGTGATGCCGATTATCTGGCATCCCTGAAGGCTACAGAAGCGCTTAACGAAAAATACCCGGGAGTTTGTGTAGAACTGGGGATGGCCGGAGAATTCGTTTTGGGGATGCATGGTGAACTGGAATACGACGGCCGGACACTGGCCGGAATGTATCCTCACGACCAGGTCAAGGTGGCAGAAAAAGCCGGCGTGACCATTTTTGGTCCGGTCGTCAATACCAATACCAATGAATCTTCGCCCTGGAATATTGCCAGGGCCATTACCTTTATGAAAGCTTGCTGCGAGGTGGCCAATATACCCGTGCATGTTAACATGGGCATGGGAGTGGGCGCTATGACCGTGCATGATCATCCTCCGCTGGATGTCGCCTCGAGAGCATCCAAGGCGATGGTGGAAATTTGCCGACTGGACGGATTGTAGGTTGGTGTCGGTGATCCGCTTGGCATGGCCATCACCCACGCTGTTGCCTCGGGAATGGGCGGAATGAGGGCTGCCGGAGACCTGGTGGCTCGCATGCAAATTGCCCGCGGCATGAAAATCGATGAGGCCAAAAAATATGTGGCCGACAAGCTCGGCGTGGCTGTATTCGATTTAACCGATCCGATCATCATGAACGAAGTCCGTGAAGATTTGGGATTGGGCATCCTGCACCCGAATGTCAGAAGCCCTAAATGCATGGAAGCAAAATTCAACATCGCAAAATTGCTCGATATCGAAATTAACTGTGTAAATCGGTTCAGGCAGAAGGCAGGAATCTGATTTTTCAGGATTAAGATTTGACGGTAATTGTTGGTTAATGTATGTGTTGAGTTTGAGCAGTGTGTTGGAAAATTCAAAAACCGAAAAAATATCGAAACTCGAATCTTAAAGACCCAAATTTTTTGCAGAAAATTTAACAAGCAAAAGATCAGGACAGCCGGGGGGTGGATCGCTATGAGATCGTGTGGACTCTAAATCCACGTAGACGGGTGCAACTCCCGTACTCCCCGCCAATTTTGTGCATTTTCTCAATTTCCGTTGAGGATCGTTCGCAGCCAGCAGTTGTTTTCAACTGACAGCGGACGGCGGGCAACTGGCGTTAACATGTTATCTCATCGAATCGCGAAATATAATTGTTTCCATCGAGGAGAATTTGTTTGCTAATAACCTGGACCGATACCCAAGCCCGACGCCTGAAAGAGCTTGATGCCGCTGAAGCCGAACTGGGCAGGCAATTCAAGAATAGCTCGGCCCGGGGACTGGCTTATCAGGCGCTGGAAAAAAAGTTGGTTGCAGAACACCGGCAGAGATTGCAAAAATTCCGGGAGAACATCCTGAGACCCGGGCTTTGCAGGCTGGAAAGCAAGCTGGTGGAAGTGCTGCTGGAGCAGGGCTTTGCGCAGGTCAACACCCCGATTATCATGTCCAGTGGGCTATTGGCAAAAATGTCCATTGACGACAAGCACCCCCTGCATTCTCAGATCTACTGGTTGGAGAAAAATAAATGCTTGCGGCCGATGCTGGCTCCTCATTTATATTTTGTCCTGGTAGACCTGCTTCGTTTGTGGGACAGGCCCGTTCGGATATTTGAAGTGGGACCCTGTTTTCGAAAAGAATCCGAGGGATCTCAACACTCCAGTGAATTTACCATGCTCAACCTGGTTGAAATGGGCTTGCCGCTGGGGGCACGCCAAGATCGAATCAGAGAGCTGGGTGCCTTGATTGCTGAAACGGCAGGTGTAAAAAACTATCAATTTGAGAGGGTAAACTCGGAAGTTTATGGAGACACCGTGGATATTGTTGGCGGCGAGGATCGGATAGAAATCGGCTCCTCTGCAATGGGTCCGCATCTGCTGGATCGGCCCTGGAGGATAACCGATAACTGGGTCGGAATCGGATTCGGGCTCGAGCGCCTGGTGATGGCGGCCAACAATACCCGCAATCTGGCCAGAATCGGAAGAAGTTTGACATATTTAGACGGAATTCGGTTGAACTTATAGGCAAATGAAAGAAAATCAGCAAAAATTAGACGCCATCCTCGCCGGGTCTCTGCAGAAAAAGAAGCTTTCTAGAAATGATATTGTTTTTCTGCTTCGGCTGAAGCACAGGGAACAGAAAGCCAGACTTTTTGCGACCGCGAAAAGTTTGCGCCGGCAATATTTCGGCGATAAAATCTTCATGTATGGCTTTATCTACGCCAGTACCTATTGTCGCAACGATTGCAGATTTTGTTTTTTTCGAAAGTCCAACACGGACAGTCAGCGATATCGAAAGGCCGGGCCGGAAATCGTGGAGGCTGCTGTTGGCCTGGCTGGGTCCGGTGTCCACCTGATTGATCTGACCATGGGAGAAGATCCTGCGCTTTTCAATGGAGGCGGGGTCGGCTTTGATCATCTGGTCGAGTTGATCAAAGAAGTTCGCAAGGCAACCGGTATCCCCGTCATGGTTTCTCCGGGTGTCATTTCGGGCCCTGTATTGGGAAAATTGGCAGATTCCGGCGCTTGCTGGTATGCCTGCTATCAGGAAACCCATAATACCGAGCTGTTCAAACAGCTCAGGCCCGGACAGGACTATGACCTGCGCCTGAAGACCAAAATTGAAGCACACGCGATGGGGCTGCTTATCGAGGAGGGATTGCTTTGCGGGGTGGGAGAAAGCGCAGATGATATTGCCATTTCAATCGAGGTGATGCGCAACCTGAATATCGACCAGGCACGGGTCATGCGCTTTGTACCCCAGCCGGGAACACCCATGGAAAAACGGATGCCCCCGGATCCCCAGCGTGAATTGCTGATCAGCGCCGTCCTGCGATTGGTGTTTCCGGACAGGCTAATCCCGGCTTCCCTGGACGTCGACGGTCTGGCCGGCTTGAAACAGCGCCTGGAGGCCGGTGCCAACGTGGTAACATCCATCGTGCCGCCGGGAGAGGGTCTCGCGGGTGTTGCCCAGCACTCGCTGGATATCGAAGATGGCAGACGAACCAATGCATCGGTTCTCAGGATCGTTAAGGATTGCGGGCTGCGCGCAGCAACAGGCGTGGAATATCAAAACTGGATAGACTCCCGTCGACGGGAAATCGCCAGATGCGAATCATCCAGGGAGGCCGCATGTTAGCGGCCGTTGTCGGCGGAAACCTTCAGGGTATAGAAGCCGCCTACCTGGCGCACAAAGCCGGCTGGGAAATCATTCTTGTTGACCGCCGGCCGAATGCCCCGGCAAGTCAATTGTGTGATCAATTTGTCCACCGCGAGATCACCGCAGAAGATGATCTGAAAAACCTTTTCAGAGGGGTTGACCTTGTGATCCCCGCTCTGGAAAATAAAGTGGCCTTGGAATGCCTGGACAATTGGTCGCGAACCACCGAAATTCCTCTTGCTTTCGATTTTGAGGCTTTTGCAGTATCTTCCTCAAAATTGAAGTCCGACCGGTTGTTTCACCGCTTAGGGGTTCCGGCTCCCCTGCCCTGGCCGGATTGCGATTTTCCCCTGATCATCAAACCCAGTGTCGGCAGCGGAAGTCGGGGTGTCAAAATTATCAATGATTCCGGTTCGCTAAACCAATACCTGGATGATCCCCCGGATAGCTGGGTGCTGCAGGAATATGTCGAGGGGCCTTCGTATTCGATTGAAGTCCTCGGTTTGCCCGGGCAGTATTCGCCGCTTCAGGTAACGGATTTGCAAATGGATGCCGGACATGACTGCAAACGGGTTCTCGCTCCCACTGATCTTTCCGAAGCCTTAATCTCCAATTTCGAACAGATCTCTTTGTCTCTGGCCGAAGCACTAAAACTGCGTGGGTTGATGGATGTTGAAGTCATCCTGCATCAAAATGTGCTCAGGGTTTTGGAGATAGATGCCCGCCTGCCCAGCCAAACACCGACCGCCGTTTTTTGGTCGAGCGGTTTGAATATGATCGAGATGCTCGGGGAGCTTTTCTTAAACGGCGCTGTATCAGCTGCTGCACCGATCATTTATCCAAAGGGCGTTGTTTACGAACATATAAAAGTATCGCCGGACTTAATTGAAGTTGGTGGGGAACACATCATATCCGGTGCCGACGGTATGCATCTTCATAACGATTTTTTTGGTGCCGACGAGGCCATCACCAACTATAAGCCGGGGCGGGATGAATGGGTCGCCACACTGATTATCTGTGAGCAGACGCGGGAAACCGCATGGGAAAAGCGCAAAGCCGTAATTTCGGGAATTCAAAAAAAGTTTAAACCCGCAATCTATCGTGATTCATTCCCGCTGGGTCTAAATTTTTGATGGTCACCAATTCCAACCGCGGCGATTCAAATTAATCGTTGAAAATCACAATTATGACACGACTTACAACCGCTGATATCCAACACATTGTCACTCAGCTTGCGGATTACGACAGGGAGTTAACGGCCAAAACAGGATGTTCTTTAAGGGGCATTGCCTGCCATGCTGCCGGTATTGAAGAGGAGCGCTTCGCGGTCTGTATGAAAAGTGTCATCGTCGGCGTGATACCGGTCACCAGCGGCGAGGGCGCCATCGCCGGTTTTTGCAGCGCAGTTGGCGGTATCGTTAATCATTTGGGCTGCAAATCCTTTATCACCAAAACCACCGATGTTGCCGGATTAGCCGAAGCATTTGAAAAAGAGGCCGACGTTGTCATGCTCTCGGACGATGATCGTTTTGTTGCCATCAATCTTCGACACCGTCGGGTAACCGACAATACCGCTGCCACGGCTTGCGGCTTCGTTGCGGGATTGAGTCTGATGGCCGGTGGATTAAGGCAAAAAAAAACCCTGGTCATCGGTTGCGGCCCGCTGGGCTGCAGCGCATCTGAGCGTCTGACAAAAATGGGTGCCCGGCTTACGCTGTACGATATTGATTTGTCCCGATGCCGCAGGTTGGCCAAAACTTTAACCGAAAGAAGTGCAAATCGGATTCGAATTGAAAATGATCTGGACCGGGCGTTGTGTGACCATCAATACATCATCGATGCCACACCTGCTGCGAATATCATCCGGCTGCAGCATATAAGGTCGAACACCTGCATTGCAGCACCCGGTGTTCCATGCGGACTGGACGCGGAGGCGAAATCGAAGGCATTCGATCGTCTCCTGCACGACCCGCTGCAAATCGGTGTGGCCACAATGACCGTATGTGCATTGAAATCTGAAATTAATCGGTGAAATCATTTTCTGATGCGCTTAAAGAACCTGTAATAGAGACAAATTGATTTCGGCATGGCACAGGAGAAAAAAAGTAAAAAACCGGCAAAGCGCTACTACCGCAAACGCGTCGAGCTCTTTCGTCTTATCGATAAGATCAAATTATGGCCGTCCCGCAGGGGGATCCTGCATGGGATCAAAACCATAGAAAAAAGGGGGGATCAGGCGCAGGTCACCACCCATTGCAATAAATCCTTTATGGTAACCGATTCGCGGAACAGTCGCGCCGCAAGATGGCTGAGAAACAAATGGTTTAAGGGCGTCTGCGGAAAATGTCGGGTTCCTGAGTGGAAGCTGGAAAAATATTCATCCACCCAATTTCGGCGACATTACGGATCGCACCTGCTCGGAGAAAACGAACGCGGGGAGAAAAGATGAATCCCCGCAAAGGTGTCATTGGCCAACGGGCCTGGCCTGAGGGGCAGCATCGATTGCGAACGATCTTTGGCTGCTCACACTTTCAACCATGATAGATCCGGTGTCTTCCGGTGCCAGTCTGTACTCTGCTGGAAGGCATAACCGATATTCAGGATAACTTCCTCCTGAAAGGGCTTGCCGTAAATCAAAAGGCCGATGGGCAAGCCCTCGCTGGTAAATCCACAGGGCACATTCAGGCCGCAGAGATTCAGGATGTTACCAATGCCGGTATTTCTGAGATACAACCCGTTGTGATTCAGATAGGTGTCCATACCGGCGTCCACCTCGGTCACCGGTTTCGCCGGCATGCAGGTTGTGGGAACCAGCAAGGCATCAATATCTTCCAGGATGTTGTAAACTCTTGCCCGCAAGCGTTTGGATGCAAGGGTATTGCTCAAATAATCGGCTGCGCTGACATCCCTGCCCTTGATCATGCGCCGGGCGACGACGGGATCCAGCTGGTCAAAATTTTCTTCCAGCCACTTTTTATTGAGCGTGTAGCCTTCAGAGGCAATAAACACCCCTCCCGGGTTCAGCTGCCTGGCCTCTTCAGCTTCAGGAAAGGCGATACTGGATACTTTGGCGCCCAAGTCTTTAAAAACATCGCCGCATGCACGCACGGCGGCGTCCACTTCCGGATGAATACCATCAAAAAAGACGGTTTCAGCAAATGCCAATCGCATTCCCCTAACCCCGTTTTTTAGGTCCCGAAGCACATCCTGGGGGCCCAGGCCTAAGGTCGCATCGTCGTTAACATCGGCACCTCGGATGCTTTGATATACAAGGGCCGCATCTTCCGCTGAGCGGGCCAGGACGCCAACCGAATCCAGGCTCCAGCTCAGTGGATAAATGCCGGCCCGGCTGACTTGTCCGACAGTGGTTTTAAGCCCTACGGTGCCGCAAAGGGCCGCCGGAACACGAACCGAACCACCGGTATCTGTCCCCAGAGCCATTGGCGCCAGTCCTGCGGCAACGGCCACTCCCGAACCGCTGCTGGAACCGCCCGGCAGAAAATGGATCTTGTTCCAGGGATTGTGGGGTGTTCCGTGATCATGATTGATCCCCACGCCGCTGAAGGCAAACTGAACCGTATTGGTTTTGCCCAGCAGAACCATGCCGGCCTGATCGAGCTTGCGGATCACTGTGGCGTCTTCATCGGCAATTTCGCCTTCGAAAATCTTCGCTCCGGCCGTTGTCGGCAAACCGTTGACGTCGATCAAATCCTTTACTGCATAGGGTATGCCCTGCAATGGGCCGCAGTCCTTGCCTTCCTCAAAAGCGCTGTCTGCAAGCTTGGCCCGACCAAGTGCGCTTTCCACACACTGAAGTCGAAAGGCATTTAGTTTTCCTTCCACACGGCTGATACGGGATATAAAATGCTCGGTTAGTTCCAGGGAGGTTATATCACCCTTGCGGAGCAAATCGCCCAATTCTGCAATGGTTCGATAGTGCAGTGGTATGCTTGTCATGGTTTAACCGCCTTTCTGAATTCAGTAGCCGAACGGTCGGGATGTTTTTCAAGTTCCGCCTCGCACCCCCCCCGGCAGGCCGTCAACAAACCTGAGCGTCATAAATAATCGCCGCTCAGGCTTTTATGAAAACGCTCCGAATCCTCTATTGGTTTGCCGCCCATTATGGTGAAAGCTGGAATCAACCTTCTGTCGCCGATCAACTCATCATTGAAACAGTCCTGAAACGCGAAAGCGCCTTGCTCGATATCCAAAATAGTGATATCCCCTTCAGTGCCCACTTTCAGGTTGCCTAACTCTTTTTCATATCCAATCGCCTTGGCCGGGTTAAAGGTAACGGCCTTAATCACAGCCTCGATCGTCATTCCCATATTCAGCATTTTTGACATGGTGGTTGGCAAATCAAAAGCCGGGCCATCGATGGAGGCCGCGTGGAGATCTGAACTGATGACATCGGGTTCGATTCCCTGGTCAAGCATTTTCCGGGCAGTTTCAAAAGAAAAACTGCCGGCACCGTGCCCCAAATCCAGTATGACACCGCGATGCCTGGCTTCTGACAATTCCGGTAAAAGATTCCCATCAACATTCAGCAGGCTGTTGGGCTCGCCCCGGAAAGCATGCGTGAGGATATCTCCGGCTCTTAATACGGGCAACAGTTCCCTTGCTGTCGGCGGCGGAGTGCCGATGTGAACCATGAGAGGCTTTCCGATCTTCTCCGCGGCTTTTCTGGCAATCAGCACCGGTTCAAGCCCCGGAAAATCGCAACTGCCATTAACGCCGGACCGGATTTTAACTCCCACGATGTCGTCCTCATATGCTAAAGCAACCCGCACCGCCTCTCGGATATGGGCCAGCTTCGGATCGCATAGATCTCCCACCCATTGCGCTTGAGAATCTCCCGGGCCCTTTGGAATGTAGCCGAAAATGCCTGCAAATCCAATGTTCAGGAAGGGCAGGATACGCACCCGTGATGTCTTGATCACATATTCCCTAAACCCGATAAAGTTGCCGGCTCCGGAACTGCCTGCATCCACCCAGGTAGTCACACCGCTGCGTGTAAAAATCTTTTCGGGCTGGATGCCGAGCGAGGTGCCCCCCCAGTATACATGGGTGTGCAGATCAATCAAACCCGGTACAACCAGCTTTCCGGATACCTCAATAACCCTGGCGGCTTTATGGATAATGCAATCCTTGATAGCTGCGATTTTGCCGTGCTTTAGGGCTACATCCATTTTTTGATGAATGCCCTGAGCAGGATCAATGACCGTACCATTTTTAAGAACTAGGTCAAAGCCGTCCGGCATTATATTTTGATTGGAAAGAGACATTGGTTATCACCTCGGCAAAACGGCGCCCGTTTAACTCCGTATAGACTGCGGCCAGTTCGGTGGAACCGCTGAAAATTTGTGTTTTGCATAATTCAGATATATAGGGCAATTTCTTTCCCCGATCAAATAAAATCGCGCATGCGGGCATGCTTGGGCAAGATTTCGCAAAGCGATCGCTGGTAAACCGACTGCCCCTTTTTATTTGACTAATCCGCACCCGAACTGCTATGAAAGATCTGCGTGGTCATTTCGATCCATATACAACCCGAACAATCATTTTACCATCGCACCAATACGGTTTCACTGACCTTGACCGGCACCTCTTTTGAATTTGCAGGCAGCTTGCGGCCACGCAAAATGAGTTATTTTCATTCTTTTTGAAACCAATTCAATTGATTATAGTGAATTTATTAAAGTCTCGTTATTGGATTGCCGACCAATTGAGGTAACATTCATGCTTGATGGGTTCACGCGTTATTGCTCAGCCGGGCAGTGAAAACGCGGCACATCCGCGCAACAGAAAGGAGGAGTAATCATGTCAGACTTGAATAAACTGGAGCAATTACTGACAGAGGGAAAAATTACTCGCCGTGAGTTTTTGAAGCGCCTATCTGCTTTGGGCATAACCGCCGCACTTTCTCCAGCGCTGCTCGAAAAACGGGCAAGGGCGGCAATGCCCCGGAAAGGGGGAATTCTCAGATTGGGGCTGGCCGGGGGCTCGACAACCGATTCGCTGGATCCGGCGACCATGACCGATGCTATGGCATACAACATCAACTGGCAGATAAGAAACTGCCTCGTGGAAGTCGATAACAAGGGCAATCCACTGCCAGAGCTCGCGGAGAGCTGGGAAGCTTCGGCCAACGCCACCGAGTGGAGATTTTCCCTGCGCAGGGGAGTGGAATTTCACAATGGCAAAACCATGGATGCTGAGGATGTGGTTTATTCCATCAATCATCACCGTGGCGAACAATCAAAGTCAGCTGCGAAAGGAATTGTCGATCCGGTCCAGAACATCAGAGCCGACGGCAAAAATATCGTGATCTTTACCCTAAAGGAAGGCAATGCAGACTTTCCTTATATCATGAGCGACCCCCACCTGACCATCGTGCCGGCCGGCACCACCGGTATCGATTGGGAGAAGGGTATCGGTTCCGGAGCGTATATATTGGATAGTCATGAGCCGGGTTTTCAAGCTTCGGCCAAGCGCAATCCCAATTACTGGAAGCAGAACCGCGGACATTTCGACGAGGTCAAAACCATCGGCATCGCAGATACCACTGCCCGTGCTACAGCACTGAATACCGGTCAGATCGACGCCATGAATCGATTCGAGTTGAAAACCATCCATTTGATGAAAAGAGTGAGCGGCCTTCAAATCATCAACGTGACCGGGTATAAACACTTTTCGGTTCCCATGCTGACGGACAGAAAACCCTTTGACAACAATGACGTCCGGCTGGCAATGAAATATGCTATCGACCGCGAGCATATGGTCAAACAAATCCTGCGGGGATTCGGCACCGTCGGTAATGACCATCCCATAGCACCTAACCAAAAGTACTATGCCGCCGACCTGCCCCAAAGGATTTATGATCCGGACAAGGCCAGATTTCATATCCAAAAATCCGGAATGTCAGATTACGTGTTCAAATTGCATGCCGCCGATGCGGCCTTCGGGGGTGCTGTGGATGCGGCAGTGCTATATAAAGAGCACGCTGCACGGGCCGGAATAAATATAGAAGTCGTCAGAGAACCCAATGATGGTTACTGGAATAACGTCTGGATGAAAAAACCCTGGGTGATGTGCTATTGGAGCGGACGGGCAACCGCGGATTGGATGTTTTCGACGGCCTATGCCGAAGAAGCTGCCTGGAACGACACGTTCTGGAAACATGAGCGGTTTAACAAATTGCTAAAAGAGGCACGGGCTCAGTTGGACGACAAGAGGCGGCATGCGTTGTATGCTGAATGCCAAAAAATTGTGAACGAGGAAGGCGGGGTCGTCATCCCCATGTTTGCCAATTGGATCGAGGCGGCGACCACCAAGGTCAGATTCGAAAACCCGGCAGGAAATTGGGAGATGGATGGTCATCGTGCCGCAGAGCGCTGGTGGTTCCAATCTTAAATGAGCACGTCGTTTAAGCTGCCGTAAAATAAAGCCGGATGCAATGCATTTGGCTTTCCAATTCTGGAAGCTGTCAAAAAAAATATTGGGCCAAAAGACATTTTTGAGCTGGCTTCGATTATTTTTTGATAGTTACCACCGGACAGGGCGCATTCAAAATAACAAATTGAGCAGTCGAACCGAAAATGAATTTTCCAACTTTGGATTTCTTTTGGATACCCAGAAAAATCTGATCTATCTTTTCATCCTTTGCAAATCTTACCAGCTGCTCTCCGGGAGTCAATTCCGTCAGCAGCAGTTGAACTTCAAAGGATGGACCATCTCCGCCTAAAATGTCTTTCACTTCCGCTTCCAGTTTATCTTCCATTTTTTTGACATCACCGTGCTTGAGCGGCTCAATCCGTGTGATCGAATTCACAATCTGTAGTGTTGCGCTCCATTTTTGGGCATGGCTTTGAGCTTTTTGCAAAGCTTTTTTGGCCTCTTCAGTGCCGTCATAGCAGACCATAAACTTCATAATCCCCTCCCGCGCTTTGTTTATGACAGATGTTCATATACTATGTAATCCGTATACTCCCCTAAAGTCAATCGAAATGGGTAAATTTTCTGTCAGGCGCAATGATCGTTTTCGTTTTATTGACCAGGTATTGATCCGGCTTCGCTATTATTCATGCGCAGTGCATAGCGCAACCGGCCCCCTTTGGCTTGATGGCCCTGCATAATAACCACGAATGCGCGGGGGTCGGCATAAGTGATTGCAGCAAAAAACCCTCCTCCAATTGGAACGTTTTTTTGACAATCACTAGCGAAACTTGATTTTTGGCCGGAGATTAATAGGGAAAAGATATTCAGTTGTCAATGAGAAATGATCTATTTCACAAAAAGCTTCGGGAAAAAATTGTCGGTAATGGCGGCATAGAATTTGCTTTCATTCTATCTCAATCCGACTTCGTATTCGCGCTTACGCTTTTTGACATAGGTTAAAAGATCTTTTTCGATCTGAGGATCGATATCCGGCTTTTGGTAGGCTGACAGACGCGTCTCCAGGCACGCTGCAGCCCTTTCGCGGATATCTTTGCCGCCGTTTTCCTGCCAGCCTGCATAATTTTTGCGGTTCATCAGGGCTGGAAGATAAAAGGCGGTACGGCACAATTCCAATGTTTTCGGGTGAGTGATATGGTCACCGCCGATGCCTATCTTCTTGATTAGATCAATATCTATGGAATGGTCGCTAATTTCAATGGGCTTTAAAGATTCAAGGACAATGCCGCATATTTCTTCATCTATAATGAATTTTTCATAGCTCATTGCCCCGTATGATCCGAGTATCCCGGCCGCATGCAATCGGG
>Ga0209536_100008951_pt1 | contig 14924 bp, 10 predicted proteins | sample DeeMarSeWOR28_12_FD_187461 | JGI IMG/M metagenome (GOLD analysis project Ga0209536, IMG submission 187461) | Marine sediment microbial communities from White Oak River estuary, North Carolina - WOR-2-8_12 (SPAdes) (version 2) | ecosystem: Environmental > Aquatic > Marine > Intertidal zone >...
TGGATATCCCGGTCAACCATGAGGGCAGAGCAAGCTTCAAACGGCAGATTTGTCCTGCCCGACTCAGGTATATCTCTAGATGAACTAGAAAAAGACTTGATCCTGCAGGCACTGGAAAAGGCGGACCATAACAAGACCCAGGCAGCAAAGCTTCTAAATATAAGCTATGACAGCCTGAGATATCAGTTGAAGAAATTCGGTCTACAGTAGGCCAAAGGCAGTTGCTCAAAAAACAGTTCTCATAAGGTTCGCAACAACTGAAGGAAACCACGAAGACCACGAAGAGTCTACTACAGTACAAATCTTCCTTAGGACCTTTACTCAACCAGTGTCTCCAGGGCGGAGGCCACCATCTCGGAAGCCATCCTGTGGGCCGTATTTATCTTTCCCCAGTCAAAGAAAAAAACTCCGTGATCCCCTTCATTATGACTCTCGCAGGCCCAAACTACCTCTCGACTGTTCTTTTCCGTAAGCCGCGCAGAGAAATCAACCTTCGGCTTACCTAAATCCCCTGTATAGTCTTGATAATCGAAAACCTTACCTGAAAGAACCACATCAGCACCTAGTTCACTGAAAAGGATATCCGCATCCGCAAGTGACATTCCATCTTCCATTATAATCCTCATTTGCAGCAGGGCCTGCCTCACTATGCCGGGCTCTATTACAGTAAAATTCCCAAGCATCCTAAGTTGACTGACAAAATGGAGAGCCATGATTTCCCCGGCAGATTTTCTCTCACTCAAGTTAAAAAACGGTACCACGGCCACCGTGTATTTCATGCCCGGTTCTATGATGGGAGAGCGATAAAATACGCTGGGCCAGAATTTGATTATGTCTCTCTCCCTGGCCGCCGAGTACCTTCCGCTGGAGATATATTCTGCCAATGAGGTGGACACGTTGCGAATTGCATTTCCTACGAGTATCCGGGGATCTTCAATCAGAGAGAGTTCGAGAATTCCTATGGAGTCGTTACCTGCCAGGCCGATGCCATGGATCCACAACACTGCCGGATTGCTTCCGGTAGAAATTAGCCTCGACGTCAAGGAGATCTTGGGAGGAGGGTCTTCGTTATAGAGTTCCACGGAGGTGACAAGGACCGCATCAGAACCGGTCTGCCATTTCAGATCCCTGGCTGTTACCCGGTCTATGCCTCCCACATAGCGAAGGCGGCGTTCTACAATAAATCTCTCCAGGATTTCCTGGTCTAGGAGATTTAGACCCTCTTTTTTTAAACTATTTGTCAGGGAATTCCTTAAATTTTTGAGGGGAACGGGCGAACCACTGAGGCTGGAGAACGGCAACACAGCTATACGCAGCTTCCGATAAAGGGCCGCAGAATCACTTGTTTCCTTAATCGCAGCGCTATTGGTCAATGCGCAGCTCGGAAGCCAGATAAAAACAGCGACAACGATGCTGACTGCCTTACTGAAAGAGTTTATCGAGAAGCTCATCTACAGCCGCCCTAGTAATATCGTTCATCGGCCTGCCGCCCGAGCCGAAAAGCCTGTCAATGAAGCTTATCCCGCCTTTTGTGGCGGATGCCGCCCATACAACCTTTCCCGTTTGGGTCTCGATCATTTGCGCGCTTACGGATAAAACGTCGGCAGTAGCAGTGCCTGAGCGGACCTGTCCATACTCCCTGACGACCCCGGTAATTATAGCATCTACCCTGATAATGGAGGCCAGCCTGGCGTTTTCCTCACTAGATGGAGAAGTAGGATCAATTATGCCTGCCCTGGAAATGCCGCGCGCCACTTCACCCGGCGGAATCACATATACAGCTCCACTGGCCAAAAGGCCGTTGGTAAAGGTATCCCGCACCCTTTCCGCCGCCAATCTGTCAGTGGTGAGATTATTGAACGGCAAAACCGCCACAGTGCGCACGGCGGCAAAGTCCATCTCTGGATCGTGAAAATTGGTGGAAGCAGCGCGCGGGCCACAGGAAGTCATAAAGACGAGGAGTAAAGGCAAATAAAATTTTAAGATATTTTCTGGTTTTGTCATAAGGGATTTGCCACCGCCGCGGCAGTTGCTCATTACCGAAGTCGGATGAACACTTTACTTATGCTTTAATATATCATTTGGCTCCACCGGTCAACTTTTTAGATCAGTACTTTAGAGTAAAAAGAATCTAATTAAATGGAACCTGAATATATAATGTCTCGCGTCAAAAGAGACGCTCAGAAGTTCATTCTCAACTTGGCAAAAACGCTATTGGTTTCTATTATTTGGGTATTAGATTTTTCCTTAATATAATTGTAAAATATTTCCAGGAAAAAGTGTCTGCTTATGGTCCAGTTAAAACCAGGACCTAATGTCGTCTGTCTCTGGTCGGTTTCCGAACTCAGGGTGTCGGTGTAGGTGAAAATAAACTGCAGATCACCGTCAGGAGAAGGCGACCAAGTAAAAACGTAGTTCTGGAACGTACTTGTTTTCGTGTTTTCCCTCTCCACCAAGCTGAAGCTGGCATTGAAGGATAACGACCTGGTAGGTACGAAGAAGGCCTCAATGTTCAAATCGGCTTGAGTACTTTTCTCAGGTTGATATATCTCCCTGAGCCGGTAACTTAGATTGAAAGAAAGCATCTGGTTGGGTTCAAAATTGGTACCTGCTCGCAAAAGCATACTTCTTTGCGCCTCATCGCTGCCCGTGGGCCTATTATAATTAAAGCCCGAATCCAGAAAAGCACTCCAGCCACGATACAATATGGCGTTATTGCGAAGGATCAAGGAAAAAACGTCACTCGAGTCGTCTTCCTCTTTTGAGTTTTCGCCACTGAAAGTAAGGGTCTGGTCAAAAGTCGGCAAATAGGCTCCTCTTAAAAAAGTACTATATTGATAGGTGACTCGGTCTTCATTGTTTTGACTGGTATCGGTCCGTTCCAATCTGCCGCCGGTACTAAAGATTCTGTTGAAAATATGGTTCATAAAGACGGTATTCGACAGCTGAGTATTTTTGATATCGGACGGGTCTTGCTCCTGTGAAATGTAGTTCAGATTATAGCCTGCAGAGGTGTTTTCGCCGAGCCTGACCCTGAAACCAAAATTTACATTTTGGTCAGTGTTTGTAGTTTTATCTTGTACCGCAGCTTCCGATACTGTAACGAACGCCTGCATTTCGGTGACAAAAATGTTGGGAAAATTATTGGAGCCTGGCACGAGAGGAGACAAGGCGGACGTCACCACTTTAATGAAGCGAGTCTTCACTGTGGGGAAGTTTATGGTAAAGCGATTCTCAAAAGTGCCAAAGTTAGCCGGAGATATTACGGCCACCAAGGTCCAGGTGCTCAAGTTGATATTATCCGGGCTGACATAGACGGACCATGAGAAAGAATTGGCAACCGCATTAGATAGATTCCTGTCCACCCAGAGCCGTATTTGGTCGACGTCGAGTTCAAGGCCGAAATCAAGGCCAATGTTGGCCAGTGTCGTCTGATCTCCATTCAGGCCGAGGTCTATTCCGGCCGAGGCCGCAACATTGCCGTCTATGAGAGCGTTGTTGACTGCCAGGGCGGGTCCATCTTGAGGAGTGTTGTCCAGAGAAAAAAGTCCCTGAGAACGCTGTAATGAAACTTCTGCAGCTCCTCCAGTGCCGCGGGGAAACTCCAGCGTGTTGTAACGTATATTGTAACCACCGTTTAGGGACAGCCGGCCGTCCCAGAAGGTGTGCGAATAATCTATTCTGCCAAAATGAGTCTGCTCCAGGGTGTCGAAGTTCTCCACCCGCTCCGCCGTGTCGTCACGGATATAGGTGTAATCAAGCCTGAGACCTCTCCAGGGACTGTAATTGCTTTCAACTTGAAGCAACTTTTCGATGGTGTCCGCTGTTTTCGGGTCATCATAGGAATGGGTGTAAAAATAGCTCAGAGAGGTGTGTGGAAGGTCCGCAGGCTTCCACCCTAAGAGGGCTTCAACTTCATCCCTGATACTCTCAATATTGGTCGAGTCTGGATTGACTTCGTTGATTTCTGTTCTGCGATACTCGAGCCCGGCTTGGTAAACGGGATTGGTCAGTCTGAGCCCTACAAACGGCCGTAAGGTTCTCTCTTCCAGCTCAGAGTCGGTGCCGTCGGTCTCGGCATGGGAATTATTCCACTGAAAAATCGCGCCGGTATTAAAAGTCAGGTTGGGGTAAATGATCTTTGACAGATTAACATTGTAACGTTGCTCTAGGAAATAGCTGTCGCTCTTGATTTTTTCCCCGGTGGTTTTGAGCTCAGTCTTGCTATTGGTATAGGTAGAGGTAATTTCACTATTAAAACGTATCGCTTGGGCAAAAGTGTACCGCGCTGTCATAAAAGCGAAGATGGTGATAATCGGCAATAGTCGGATAAACAGGAAAGCGGCTCTCCGCATACACTATCTCTCACCAACGACAACGACCGCGCAAGCCCCCTCTCTCACCTCTATTTCCGCCATGGTCTTTTTGCTGGTTAGGTTGATCTTCAGAAGTTTTCTTCTGTCAGGCATCGCCACGAAAAGAGTGTTTTCCTGCCGATCAATAGTCATAAAAGCCGCAGTTCCACTTAGCCGGATTGTATCTATGAACATGGAACTCAAAGGGTCAACAATAGTAATCTCCCCGTCATACTTCTTGCCCACCAGTATGAGATCTGTGCGAAGGCTGACTGTTATGGAGGCTGCGCCCATGCCAATAAAGATTTTCTCGATGACCCGAAACTGAGATGGATCAATTACCTGCAGGTTAGGAGAATTCTCGCTGATGACAAAGAGTCTGTTACCCGATCTATTGAAGGCTCCTCTCAAAGGACTTCCCTCAACCGCTATAGTAACGGTAACTGTTCTCTGGGTAAGGTCCACCACTGAAACCGTGCTCGACAGGGAATTCATCACATAGGCTTTGAAGCCCGAAGGGTCCACCACAACCGAGACGGGTCCTTGACCGACCCGTACCCTTTGCAGCTGAAACATGGCGATAGCATCAATGATGCTCACGGTATTCGAACCATAGTTGGTCGAGACCAGAGTTCTGCCATCCGGAGTAATGGCAAGCTCACTGGGGTGATCTCCAAAATTGAGTTTTATGCTACTGATAAAGCTCCCTGTGACCAGGTCATAGACCTCAACGGCATCAGCGCCCGAAAGAGCCACATAAGCCCTTCTGCCTCGCTGGTCCAGGACAATCCCCTTGGGACCGCTGCCGGTTGCAATGGAATCGACCACCAGCATGGTTTTTTTGTCGAAGACAGAGATAAGGTCTGAAGCAGAATTGCTGACGTAACCGGTAAGATTTAAAAGGATACCCCCAGGGCCGGCCAGGGAAAAAGCAGGGGTGAAACGAATGGAGTCGGTTACCGCCCCTGAGGCCTCGAGGGAAAGAAACAGGGTTGAAGCCTGCCGTCGTCTGACTTCGAAAGGATGTCCAGCCGTAATCGGTTCCTCCGAAACGAAGAGAGCAACTTCTCCTTCCTCCCCTTGGACGAAGGCCTTGTTGATCATCAGGGAAAGCCCGGTGTATGAGCCCGGTGTCAGGACTCCTGTTGCCAAAAGTTTCTGAAATCCTTTGAGCTCTCCACCCTTGATCTCGTTGAAGAGAGGCGAAAGAGGGACGTGGCTGCCGTCGCTGCGGATGGCGGAAATCGCATCAATTATAAAGCGGAGGTTGCTTGCTTCCTGGGGAAGGGGTTGCAGGTAGACAATAACCCTACCTTCCTCATGCAGAGGCACTCTGTATGTGGTTTCCAAAGGGAAACAACTACCGATTGACAAAAAGAGCACCGCGCAAAGAAAATGAAATCGTATCTGTTTCATCTGGTGAAGCATGTCTACGTTGCCCCCTGGGTTTGCTGTTTAGGATCTTACCACATGTTTCGCGCCTCAACAATGCTGCAGCAGGAGAGGAGGGCGGATAGGTTGACGATGCCGCCCAAATCTGGCAGATGACGGCCGGTTCAAAAAAAAAGACTGAGGGCTAAAAAGCCCCCAGTCTCGAGAATAGCGCCCATCCAGCCTATACTAATCCTGCACGTGGCACTTGTTGCAGAGAGATCTCTGCACAGGGTTCTGCGCGTCAAACTCACCGTCTATATCTCTATTGTAGTAGGCGAGTTTTTCGGCGTTAGCAAAGTAACCGCCGTCCGTGGGGCTCGGATGGTAGTCGTGGAAGGGCAACTCGGTTGTAAAATCCCACCTGCCGGCATCGGGAAAGGCAGAGGCGTGGGCCCGATGGCAGGTCAAGCACATTACGTTCGAGCCGGTACTCGGACCCGTGTCGCTTGTCGGATCCAGAGAGGGAACGGTCGGATCGCTCGTATGTCTCTCGAAAGGCACCAATGACAAATAGGAGTCGGCTGAAGTGCCGTTGAAATCACCGGTTTTGATATACTGATTGTAGTTTTCGGCAAGATCACCCAAGAAGGCCGAATTGCCGTTTGGGTGTTTTAATTGTCCCGACGCACCACTTGCCAGGAATTGGGTGTGGCAGTTTCCGCACCATTCCGACATGCCCTGGCCGTAATCAGTGTGCATGGTGTCGTTTTCACCACCAGTGGGAGAGCTATTAAAGTCACCAAAACTAGCCGTGGTGGCGATGGGGGGCGGGTTGGTGAAGGTGATAGTGGTACCCCCGGGCTTGTAACCAACGTCTGCCAGAAGCCTGTAGTTACCAGTTTCCACCACGTTTGGGTCAGCCCCATAAGAGCCTGATTCCTCGATCGGTCCCTCCTTGTTGGTCTTCTTGCCGTGCGGATCGTGGCAGCTGCTACACTCGAGTTGACCTACCGGGAATGTACCTCCGGGAGCCGTACCCGACTGATTTATTGTATCTACATCGAGACCAAAGTCCGTGGCTATGACGTTGTGTCCGTGGGTATCGCCTTCACTGGGGCCACCGTGGCCGGACCAGGTGAAGGTCTTTTTTATCCAGATGAAGTCACCACCCGGAAGGAGTGCGACGTCAGTGTCTATCCCTAAGACAGCGTAACTCGATGTATTACGTGCATGACACTGGAGGCAGGTACTACTCGGGCCCGCCCCTATGGTAAGACTTTTACCGGTTGTTCCAACAGTGCCGCCCTTGATGATAGTTTGACCGTCTTGAGAGTTGTGCATGGTGTGGCAGCCGTCGCAGTGGGCCACACCGCCTTCGTGGAATGCCAGCGTATAGCCGCCGAGGCCGAAGGTGATCAGGGCGGCTGCGGTGACAATCATTAGTAACTTGATAGGTTTCATCTCCTTACATTTCCTCCTTTCTCTCTTGTTGTTTCAATGCCTGCAACTTCTCACTTCTTTTTTTCCAGACTGTAATCACCTCCTTAAATTAGAATTGCTGTGCTTCTGCTTGTTGCTGTGTATATGTTATATTGAATACACTAACTCCTCTGTTTGCGACCTGAGATACATACAGCCTGCCCGCGACGTCCAGGGCAAGATCATTGGGGCCCATGAGATTTCCCGGCCTGTAGCCCCGCTGGCCGAATTGTTTAACGAACTGGAAGTTCTCATCAAATACCATGATCGCACATTTGAGCTTGTCGGCTACGTAGTAATAGCCGCGGTCGTCTGAGACGATCCCTGCGGCGATATTAAACTTGCCCGGCGCGCTTCCGGGGGAGCCGAAGCCTGTCAGATCCCCCTCCGGAGTGAGCTTGAAGGCCCGAAAAAGCACAGGAACGGTAAACAGCATGTTGCCTTTCGGATCAACGCTGAATCCGGCAATTTGTGTAGTTTCTCTCTTTTCTTCTGCAATTCCCATGAGAGAAAGCGGATCGTAGCCATGTTGCACGCGACCGTCAGGATGGGTGACAACAATCCTACCAGAGCTTGAATCCAAGACATAAAGCAATCCATGCCGGGAAATGATATGGCCGGGGACAAAACCGGAAAAATCGGCAGGGAGGTTTTTGAGTTCCAGCTTCGATATGGGCTCTCCTCGGAAATTGCAGAGGACGAGTGAAGGATTCCGGTTCCCCCTGGTCAGCGCGAAGATATTGCCGTCCTCTCTTACTGCGACATCAAAAACCTGTCCCAGGTCGCCATTGTCGCCAAACTGGTAGATCTCCATACCTCTGTGGTTAAATACCCTGACGACTGATTCATCAGGATCGACGACATAGATTTCGTTTCTTTTTTCGTCAACGGATAATGTAACCATGTTAACGGGAATCGGACCATTAAAATCAGACAGATAGTAGAGAAAAGATGGCTCTATTCCTGCCAGAACATTGTTTGAAAAAAGTGTTAGAGAAATGATGCTAATGATTGATAAGATTACTAGAAGCTTGTATTTGGGTGAAAGCAATAATGTTGATATGTTGTCTTTGTAATTCATAAATTTGTAATTCAGCTTTGCTATCATCGGTGCCTTACGTTATCGTAATTAAAGATTTGGACCCTATACATCCATGTTTGACTAGAAGACAATCTTCGCTTTGGTTGAATAGGCTTACCAATATATTACCGCTTGCATTCTATAGTATTTCTAGACTACAGCACTGCGCACTGCAGGGGTAACGCAACAAGCATGCCACCAGAAGGTATCTTTAATAAATGAGTAAATACGTGATGTTAAAAGGTTTGGCACCTTTTCACCTTCGGTGGAAATACGGTGAAATCCCCAGGTTCGTCCGGTGATATCACCGGGTCGGATTTTCTTATTCATGAGGGAGAAAGAGGCGGGGCGACAACATGAATTTTTCTTGGTGGCAACGTTTTTTTATCTTGCTGTTTATGGTAAAATAACATCTCATGCTTCAGTCAGACCCCAAGACATCCAGCTCAAGGAAATATTCTACGGTCTCAGATCATATGGCCAAAATCCAAGAGATGCCAAATAGTTAGAAGAGAAGAGGTCTAATGAAAAAGGTTGCCTTATTTACCGTGGTTTGCTTGTCACTTGCGGCAGGGCGATTAGTTGCAGCCGCGGAAAAACTACCGGTTATTGACGGGAAAGCAGCGGTTGCCACAGTCAACGGTGAAGCTATTACGGCTGAGGAACTCGAGAGTGCAATCGCAGCTGCACATGCGACCCGAGCTGAGACAGAGAAAGCTGGCCAGATAGACTATACCGCTACTATTAACCGTTTGATCAACACCAGACTTATCGCCATAGAGGCAAGAAATATGGGGCTCGACGAGTTGGTTGAATTTAGAGAGAGGGTTGAGGTCTATTCGAAAGACACCCTTAGGATTTTGTTGCTCGAAGGGCAGGTCAAGGACGTAAAGGCAGACCAAAGTGAGGTGGAGAGGCTATACAAAGAAATTGTCAAAGAATGGAAGATAACATCGGTTAGGTTCGACAAAGAGGAAAGTGCTAAACAGCTTAAAGCAGCTCTTGATACTGGCAAAGATTTTGACGAGGAAGTGACGAAGGCCATGGAAGAGGGACTGGCGAAAGAAGCCGACTGGGGAGAGTATCTGAAAGACCGTGAACTCACCGGCCCCATAGCTCGGCTGGTTTCACACATGGAGGTTGGCTCGGTAAGCCCGATCGTCTCCATAGGTAAGAAAGGCTTCATAATTTTTAGACTCGAGGGCATGCGCGTTCCAGAAGAGGAGAATCGAGAGGCAAGGAAGGAGGCAAAGCAACTGGCCCTCAATCAGAAAAAGGTGGAGACTGCAAGAGCTTATTACCAGGAACTGAGAGAGAGATATGTAAGAATAGATGAAGACCTCCTCGCCGCGCTGGATTATGAATCACCAGAACCCGGATTCGAAAAGCTATTGAAAGACAACAGGATAATTGCCGAGATCACGGAAGAGAAGCCGATAACCGTCGGAGACTTGGGTGACGCTCTGAAACGAAAATTTTATCACGGTGTAGAGAGAGCAATTGAAAGCAAAAAGATAAATATGAGAAAGAAAGAAATACTGGAAAGTATGATAGAAAAAAAGATCCTGTTGAAAGAAGCTCTAAAGCAAAACATAGACAAGACTGAACACTATATTGACAGAGTACGGGAATATGAGCGCTCTCTCGTTTTTGGAGCGTTTGTAAACAAAGTCATTGTTCCTGACGTTAGCCTCGATATGAAAGAGCTGAAAAAATACTATGAAGACAACCGGGAGGATTACACTCTCCCCCAGATGGTGCGGGTCAAGAGTATTGTTTTTGCTGAAAAGAGTAAAGCTTTAGACGCCCTAGATAAGTTGAGGCAAGGTACGGATTTTAACTGGTTAAGTTCCACGGCCGAAGGCCAGGTGGACAAGAAAGATGGAGGGGTTTTAAACTTTGAAGGCCAACTTCTGACGGTAAGGAGTTTGCCTGAAGATATGCGCCAGGTTCTCTCACAAGTTAAACCTGGAGATTTCAGACTCTATGAGAGCCCTGAGGACCGTTATTATGTCCTTTATGTATATGATTTAGTGCCTTCCGAGCTTCAACCTTTTGAAAATGTGAAGGATAAAATTGCCAAGAAAGTTTTTGGCGATAAAGTCAAAAAAGCGGTTGAGGACTACGCCGAGAAGCTAAAGGAATACTACCCGGTAAAGATTTATGCGAAGGAACTGCACTAGAGTTTTGCGATTATGAAAACCAAAGCGATGCCATCGAATAGAAACCGTATATATCTCGTGACGGGGATAGTTCTTGTTCTATGCGGGCTGGTTTACCTAGCCGCCTGTGCCCCCACGCCCAAAAGGAGAGCCTTTGTCCGCAAGGAATGTCTGGATTGTCATCAACAATTCGCTGATAAATATCTGCAAATGAAAGATGTGCACGCCCCTGTCAAGGAAAAAAAATGCGACGATTGCCACCTTCGTCACGGTATTATCCCAAAGGCGATCTTTAAGAATGCCGGCAATCAGATGTGCTATACCTGTCACGAAAAAGAGAAGATAGGCCTGAACAAATCTGTGGTGCACACAGCGCTAAAGAAAGGAAAATGCACCGACTGCCACAATCCGCATGCATCGCAGGCCGATAATCTTCTCACGGCAAAAGGCAGTGATGTTTGCTACCAGTGCCACCAAAAAGAAAACTTTGAAAAGAAAGTAGTGCACAAGATATTAATCGAGAAACCTTGCGACACCTGCCACCTCGCCCATAGCTCAGATGAAGCTAATCTTCTCAAGACCCACGATGTTACCCTTTGTCTGTCCTGCCACAAGAGTAATGAAGCACCCTTCAAAAAAGCACATGCAGGCTATCCGGTGGAGACTTCTTCCTGTAACAGCTGTCATAATCCCCATTCGTCGTTGCAGCCCAATTTGTTGCGCACAAGTGTGCATCCCATCGTTGCCAAAGTCGCCTGTGACCAATGCCACAACCCATCGAGTTCACAGCAACCCTTAAAGACAAGACAACAAGGAAGCAAGCTTTGTTACCGGTGCCACAAGGCAGTAGACCTCAAGAGCGGTGCAGATATCGAGCATGCTCCGTTCCAGAAAGGAGAGTGTGGTTCGTGCCATAATCCCCATACTTCTGAGAACCGAAGGTTGCTGGTAAAAAGAGGCAGAGAACTTTGCTTTTCCTGTCACTCAGATAAAGAAGTAGCCGTAAGTGTGGAGCACAAGGCGGTTACAACCGAAAAAGAATGTCTTTCCTGCCATGTGATACACGCTGCCAGGAACGAAAAACTGCTTTTCGCCAAAGAGGAAGAGGTGTGCTATTCGTGTCACGAAAAGACCAATGTGGATATGAAGACCCTCAAGCCTCATAAACCATTTGTCGAGGGAAAGTGCAGCGCTTGTCACAATTCTCACGGTTCGAATTTCGTCGGTATGTTAAAAAACAGAATGGACGTAACTTGCTTCGGTTGTCATGTCGACGCTGAAGTGGAATTCATCAGAACAAATACTCACAAACCGGTAATCGAAGGTAAATGTAACTCTTGCCACAGATCCCATGGTTCAGACCTGGATAACCTGCTGCTTGTCCCTGCAGACGACCCAAATCTATGTGCAAACTGCCACGGTGAGTTGACGAAAGAGTCCGTAGACGGTTCTAACCACGAGTTTTTCAAGAATGGCAAATGTCTGAAGTGTCACGAAGTGCACGGTAGCAATTACCCTGGGATGATTCTGTCGAGACAAGGGTTTCTCTGCTATTCATGCCACGGAACCGACCCCGGCAAGGAAGTCAAAAATGTTGAGAGCAAACACTCCCCTGTGGTTGACGGTGAATGCACTGCGTGCCACAGCCCTCACAAGGCAAACCTCGACTCTCTTCTACTGGCGAGTTATCCTGATTTGTGCCTTGCCTGCCACACTGACTTGAAAGCAAAAATGTACAAAGAATATGGAGGGTCGCCAGCGGGTCAGGAGGCCGGTCCGGGCGGTAGTGCTCAAGAGACGGCAGAGCAACCTGATAGCAAAATTTACGTACATGCGCTGTCGGATCTTGAAAAATGCCAGACATGTCACCGACCCCATTTTTCAGAAGAGCGTGCCCTTATTATCGAGCCTATCCAGCGGTTGTGCAGCAGATGCCACGATTACAAGGAAGCTTCTTTTGCTAAGGGCCACATTAATATCGACGCCAGAGACATGGATTGCAGGAACTGCCATGCTCCTCACACCTCGAAGGACCCGAAGTTCTTCAAGGCAGAAGTACACAAACCATTTGCAGACAGGGCATGTAAGGACTGCCACATAGTGGTAAAACCATGAATATCCAGAGAATAAATCTAGGTTACAGAGCTCTTTTTTCGCTCTGCTTCATAGGCTATTTTATCTTGGTTGCACCAGTGGCCTACTCTGCAGACACCTTCAAGCTCAAGCCCGGCGCCAGAGGGGCCACCTGCCTCAAATGTCATGAGAACTTTAAGGAAATCCTCAAGAGGGGTTATGTCCACCCACTCATAAAAAAAGGGGAATGCACCGGCTGCCATGTTCCTCATACATCTTCTCACAAAAGCCTGTTGATCGCTGATACGACAAAGCTTTGCTACAATTGCCACCAAAATGTGCTTCCAGCGAAAAGACTCAGTGCACATGATGCTGTGGTCGAGGGCAACTGTACAACCTGTCACGCTTCCCATGGGTCGGACAACAGATTCATCCTGACGAAATCAGGCAGTGAACTCTGTTTCGACTGCCACAAGGATATGAGCACTGAACTCAGCAAGCTTCGATTCAGGCACAGATCCCTAGACCAGGGGAAAGGGTGCCTGAACTGCCATAATCCACATGCGTCGGCTACATCCAATTTTTTGTTGAAAAGGGATGCGCCCTCTCTCTGTACAAAGTGCCATCAGATTGAAAAACTCACTTTCAAAAGAACACACATGGATTATCCCGTAGCGGATAAGAACTGCATTTCCTGCCACAATCCGCATGGCTCCAACAACAGAGGTATCATCTTTGACGTGGCCCATGCTGCGGTTACAGAGAGGAAGTGTAGGGAGTGCCACGAGGGGCCCCCTTCTCTCCGGACCAAGCTAAGAGCTACTGAGCTGTGCCGGAAGTGCCACCAACGCACAGTGGATTTAGCGTTGGAGAAGAATCGGGTGCACTGGCCTTTGCTTGACGATGTCGGCTGTTTGAATTGTCATGGTCCTCATGCTTCAAAAGAGCAAAAGCTTCTGAAAGGATCAGTAGTAAACGTCTGCGGTAAATGCCATGCGGATACAGTGCAGCTGCAAGAATGGTCAATAAACAACAAAGACAACGAGGCACTATGTGAACCTGTGAAAAAGGGCAACTGTATAACCTGTCACTCGGCTCATGCTTCCAACAACGTCTTGCTCTTCACCCAGGAGTCGGTAAACGACAATCTATGTGGCCGCTGTCATGAGTGGGAGAGCCATTCAACTCACCCTATTGGAGAAAAAGTTGTGGACCAGAGAAACAAGAACCTAACACTTGATTGCCTTAGCTGTCATAAAGCTTGTGGCACGGGCAACAATAAGGCTATGTTGACTTTTGGCACTACTTATGAACTGTGCATTCAGTGTCACGTGGAGCGCAGAAGATAACAGAAACGGAGAAGGACTTAATGAAAATATTCCGGTTGATAGCCCTCACGTTGATTTTAGTATTGTTTTTCCTGGCTCCTTTTAGCGGAGCGGCAATAAAATTGAAGTATATTACTTCCATTTATTCAGACGATAAAGGAATCGCCCTTGAGCAGCCTGAAGGTGTTGCCTGCGACGAGAATATTCTTCTTATCGTGGCAGACACTGGAAACGGACGACTGCTGCAATACACTTTCAGAGACGAAGCCATAGAGCTAGGGACAATCGAGATCAAGCTGGACCAACTATTGTATCCGGTAAAGACTGAGATCAATTCGCGAGGGGAGATCTACACCCTCGACCGCAGGCAGCGGAGGATCATCCGACTCACTCCTGAAGGTACGTTCATTGGCGATCTCCGGCCGACCGGATTACCCTCACCAGTATCATATGTTCCCCGCAGTTTTCATATAGATGAGAACGACTACATCTACATTCTAGATATATTGTCCGAGCGGGTATTGATACTCAACCCTGAGGGAAAGTATGTGCGCCAGATAAAATTACCTGAAAAGTACGGACCTTTTTCAGACGTAACAGTGGACTTCAAAGGGACTGTGCTGTTGCTTGATGGTGTCGATGGCATGATTTTTTCTGCCTCCAATGGTTCCGAGAGGTTTACTCCTTTAACGGAGAGTTTGAAGAAATATGTGAGGTTTCCCAGCAGTTTGACCACGGACGACAGGGGGCGCATTTACCTGGTGGACCGCAATGGTGGAAGCATTATAATCCTTGGGCAGGATGGCTCTTTTCTCGAGCGGCAGTTTGATATGGGATGGAAAGAGGGCCGTCTAAATTACCCAGCACAAATGTGCATCAACAAGAAGGGAGAAATTTTTGTTGCAGACACTAGGAACAGCAGGGTTCAGATATTTAAACTTGTTGAATAAGCAGGTCTCCCGAGCAATTATTAAATCCATCTTTGTAACCATAACCTAATTTTCAGAGGGAGAATCGTGAAAAAGCATCTTATCGTATTACTGGCCGCCCTGGCCTTGGCTGTTGGCTGTCA
>Ga0209536_100008952_pt1 | contig 14924 bp, 11 predicted proteins | sample DeeMarSeWOR28_12_FD_187461 | JGI IMG/M metagenome (GOLD analysis project Ga0209536, IMG submission 187461) | Marine sediment microbial communities from White Oak River estuary, North Carolina - WOR-2-8_12 (SPAdes) (version 2) | ecosystem: Environmental > Aquatic > Marine > Intertidal zone >...
GGGGGGGGGGGGGCGGACGATACGGCAGCCAAAGAATGTGGTGACCATCAAAGGAGGTGTTTGTCATGGCAAAGCGATCTTTTCCTCTCCTGGTGATTCTGGGCCTCCTGGCTCAGATCTCCGCTTCTGCACGGATCATCAACGTACCATCTGATGAGCCGACGATCCAGGCAGCTATAGACGTGGCGACGGACGGAGACACGGTCCTGGTTGCCCCCGGGAGCTACGGTGAGAACCTCAATTTTCTCGGGAAGCGGGTTGTCCTGGCCAGCCATTTCATACTGGACCGGAGCTTCTCATATGTGAACAGCACGATCATTGATGGCGGCAGCCCGTCGAGTGCGGATACCGCGAGCTGCGTGGTCATTGCTTCCGGGGAAGATTCCACGGCGGTCCTGCAGGGCTTCACCATTACGGGCGGCAGAGGAACGAAGTGGGTCGACCCCCAATTTCCTTCGCGGACCTGGCGCGGGGGAGGAGGCGTGTTGATCTTCATGAGCTCCCCGACGATCAAGAACAACGTCATTCTCGGCAACGAGGTTACCAACACGAGCGGTGTCAATGGAGCCCAGGGGGGCGGCATCCTCAGCTACGGCGGAAACCCGCTAATACAGAACAACCTCATCATGGAGAATGAAGCACGCTATGGCGCCGGCATCGTCATCGACTACTCGGGCGGAGTCATCAAGAACAACATCATCTACCGGAACACCGGGGGGGAGGACTACGGGGGCGGAGGGTTCTGGTCGATCGGGAACGGAGCAACGCCGATCATCCTTGAGAACAACCACATCATTCAGAATGCTGTTACGGGGAGCGGGGCCTACGGCGGTCGTGGTGGCGCAATGTTTGTCTGGTACGGGAGCGTGACAGCCCGCAACAACATCATCTGGGGCAATACGCAGAGCAGGGGCGGACAGATAGCTGAGATCGATGGTGGAACCGCGACACTCACCTACAGCGACGTAGAGGGGGGATTTCCGGGGGAGGGGAATATCGATCAGGAGCCGGCCTTCGCAGACTCGAGCTTCCATCTTGCCAGTGAATCCCCCTGCATTGATGCCGGAGCGCCCGATCCGGTCTGCTCGGATCCCGAAGATGCGGCTCATCCCGGTTATGCCGAATGGCCCTCGCTGGGGAATGCGACAAACGACATGGGAGCCTATGGCGGCCCGGAGCGGGATGAACTTCCCTTCTTCTTCCTCACCGCTGTTCATCAGAACGGCAAGACAGCTCCCGGGGAATTCCATCTGCGACAGAACTATCCCAATCCGTTTAATCCAAGCACAACAATTGCCTATGAACTGCCCGCACGGGCATACGTATCGATGAAGGTGTTCAACCTGCTGGGAGAAGAGGTCGCCGTGCTGGTCGAGGGAGTAGAGGAGCCCGGAAGCCGGTCCGTCCGGTTCGAGGGGAGAGGCATTCCCAGTGGTGTCTACATCTGCCGGCTATCGGTAGAGGGTTTGACGCAGACCAGGAAAATGATCATGGCAAAGTAGAGTTTTGGGAAGATTGACACTCTCTTCCGGCTCTCCTACATTCTTCTTGTCTTCACAATGAGGAGGCCGACCATGGGACTTCTGGAAGACCTTGTTCTGACACACTCAATCGAGATCAGGACCACTCCGGAGAAGATCTTTGCATTCCTCCGCCATCTCCATCTGGAGGAGAACTACAGGGCCTGGCATCCGCAGGACCATCAGCTCATGCGCTGGGTCAAGGGGGAGCCCTGGGAAGAGGGGTCCGTGGCCTACGCGGAGCAGTACGCCCACGGAAAACTCCACAAGCTCAAGTACATTGTCACGAAAGTGGTACCAGACAGGGAGATCGAGTTCAGTCCACGTTTCTGGCTCTGGCGAATCTACTTTCCCAAGAACACCTTCTCTGTCGAATCCAGGGGCGAGATCTGCACCTTCACTGCAACGGCTCACATGCGGGTTGGGTGGCTCATGAAGAAGCTTGCCAGGAAGAAGTTGGACGCCGCCCTGGAGTCTGCCAGAAAGCACATGAGAGAGGAGGGGGAGAATCTCAAGAAGCTGCTGGAACATTCAGGCAATTGAGCTGATGACGGATATCACCGGTTTTTCCAGTATGAGGCAGCGTGCATCACACGCCGGGTAGTTCCCTCTTGTGTTGACATTTTCAATATTGACAATGCCAGACGAGCGGGTTATGTTTTACCCACACATATCGGTATCACGTGGCTCGTCCTTGGAGCCGCTGAGCCGCCGATAGACTTGCCCACCTTTTTACCGACGACCAGCCTCCCCTGCCGAGCGAGCCGCGGGTAAGGCCCGAGTTGTTTTGGGCCATCTCGATCCGAATTGAAACCAGAAAGATAGTCTTGATCCGATGACAAAAGGAACGCGACGGCTTCTCTTCTGGATGCCAAGGGTTATCTGCATCCTGTTCGCCGTCTTTGTGAGCCTCTTCGCCTTTGATGTATTCGAAGAAGGGTATGGTTTCTGGGAGACAATCCTCGCGCTTCTTATGCACCTTATCCCGACGGCGATACTCCTACTGGTCCTGGCGGTTTCCTGGCGATGGGAATGGATTGGCGGACTCCTCTTTGTTGCTATCGGAGTCTTCTATGTCGTGTGGACCTGGGGGAGGTTCCCCTGGATGAACTACGTGATCCTCGCGGGAATTCCCCTCCTGGTGGGGGTTCTCTTCTTGCTCAACTGGCGGTACAGGGCGGAGCTGAAGACCCGGACCTGAGGGCGCGCTTCAGTCTTGCCTCAGGGCCGGCATCTGTCGGTCTCTGCAGCCAGCGATGCCAGAGACTCGTTACGGCGGTTCCGCACCAGAACAAACGTGGAGGCACCACATGAGAATTCCGGGATGTGTATTTCTCCTCCTTGCGATGTCTGCTCTGATATCCGATGCTGAGACGCATGTCTCTCCGGGTGACGTCTACGGGACCTGGACCCTGGCAAACTCTCCGTACCTGATTGATGGCGAGATAACCATCCCGAACGATTCCACGCTCACCATAGAACCGGGTGTCGTGGTAGAGTTTCAGGGTCACTACCCGCTAAACGTCCAGGGAAGGTTGCTGGCTGTCGGGAGCGAGGAGGACACGATTCTCTTTACGGTGAACGATACGACCGGTTTCCATGATCCTGATACCACGCTTGGCGGGTGGTACGGGATACGGTTCATAGACACGCCCGAGCAGAATGACACCTCCAGAATTGCCTACTGCAGACTGCAATACGGGAAGGCGGTTGGGACAGTCTGGTTTATCAATGCCGGCGGTGCGCTCTGTGTCACCCAGTATGACAAGGTGGTCGTGTCCCATTGCCTCCTGATGAACAACAGTGCCGGGGGGCCGGATAGCACGGTTCCCTCGGGTGGCGCCATTCATACGGCATGGTCAGACATCGTGCTGCTGGAGAATACATTCTCGTACAACTCCGCAGTCGGGGATGGCGGGGCCATTCAGGCTCATGAATCGGATCTGACGCTTGTTGGCAATACGTTTTCCCACAATACGGCAAAAGCCGGCGGGGCAGTGGCGTTCGGAGGGAATTCGCATCCCACGTTCCGCATGGATAGCATCACGGACAACCAGGCGATCGGGGGCTCTGGGGGAGGAATAGGTATCTGGTGTGATTCACTGGGGGTCATGACACTCAGAAACGTGACTGTGGCACGCAATACTGCCCGGGAGGGTGGCGGAATCCATGCGTTCAGAGCACGGCTGGAACTGGACAGTTGCTCCATCACAGACAACCAAGCGACTGGAGGGTGGGGCGGAGGAATCGGCAGTGGAACTGATTCTCTGGGCAGTTTGACGCTCAGAAATGTGACGGTGGAGCGCAACACCGCGCCGGACGGCGGTGGAATCCAGGTGTACAAAACGCCGTTGCAGCTCATCACATGCTCCATCAGAGAGAACGAAGCCGTTGTGCACGGCGGCGGCGGGATCCTCTGCATCGAATCTGACTCCGTCTCCCTGGCAGATGTGACGTTGATGGAGAACAGTGCCAATTGGGGGGGTGGCCTGGGGTCTGGCAACTCCACGATTATGATCCGCAACTCCACATTCATGGGGAACAACGTAACATGGCTTGGCGGAGCCATCGCTGCTGATTTCTGTGACATCCAGATGGACAGCGTTCACTTCACAGAGAATCGAGCAGATGAAGCAGGCGGGGGTAATCATTTTGACCACTCCACTCTTGAGATTGGCAGCTCACTCTATGACGACAACTCGGCAAATGTCGGAGGTGGCATCAATGCAGTCTGGAGCAAGCTGACAATTGATAACAGCACGTTCTCCGGCGATACGGCTGGGACCGCCGGGGGGCTCAATGTCCACAACAGCGATCTCTCTCTCCACAGTACTCTCTTCCTTCACAACGAGGCGTTCTCCAGTGGCGGCGCAATATGGTTCGTTGCGGATTCCACGATATTCGGCCGGCCCTATGCAGTCAAACTGATAGGCAGCCGCTTCGACAAGAACAACTCAGCAGGTGCCATGGCCGGTGTGCATATTCAGCAAACCGATCAAGAGACATCGCTGCTCGATGTACTTGTTGATGGTTGCGTATTTGCTGATAACAGTGCGGATCGCGCCACGACGTTTCGTATCTCCGGGCACGTTTCCGATTTCGTGATCTCCAACTCTCTCTTCACCGGCAATACCGCGGCTCGCTGGAGTGCCGGGGTGACCTTCACCTCGAATTGCACCGGGACGGTCTCCAACTGTCTCTCCGCGTCAAACGTCGCGGGCGGCGGTACAGGCACCAACACGGCCGGCATGGCCGTGGGGGCCGGTGCAGCAGTGGATTTCGTGAACTGCACATTCGCACTCAACGATGGCGGACCCAGTGCAGCGTTGAGCGTCCGGGGCCCGGCGTTGGTGTCTGTGACCAACTGCATATTCTGGGGAAACACGCTGGGCCAGATTGCGCTGGTCACGGTTGACTCCGCGGGGGCCACGCTCCACGTCAACTACTCTGATATCCAGGATGGTCTGGACTCCATCGACGTGACGGATTCCCTCTCGGTCGTCCACTGGGGGACGGGGAACATCGATGCCGACCCGCTGTTCGCAGAGATCGGGAACGGCGACTACCATCTTCTGGATGCGAGCCCCTGCATCGGCCGAGGAATTGATTCGTTTCAGGTTGCCGGTGTCTGGGTCCACGCGCCGGCATCAGACGTCGAGGGGGGCTCTCGTCCGGCGCCAGACGGCACCAGGCCCGATATGGGTGCCTACGAGAATCAGACGGTCTCCCCCGTGGGGGCAGAGCCATCTGCTGCGGCAGAGATGCCTGTCGTGTATGCACTGTTGCAGAACTACCCCAACCCCTTCAACCCTTCCACGACGATACGGTACGATCTGCCGGTCAGCTCACATGTGGTGCTCAAACTCTACAGTGTGCTGGGGGAGGAGGTCGTGACGCTCCTTGACGAGGTGCAGGAGGCGGGGTTCAAATCGGTGACGTTCGACGCGGCATCTCTGGCGAGCGGCGTCTATTTCTACCGGATCCGTGCCAGATCCAGGGTGGAGGGGGAATGGGGCGGCTTTCTCTCCACGAAGAAGATGATGGTGCTGAAGTAGCGAGAGATCAGCATTCCCCGAGAGGCTGATCTGAACGTCGGGAGTCTGGTGCTCGACGGGAAAGGCCGGTCAACCATTGGTTGACCGGCCTTTCTCTGTCCAGCTGGGGGCTACCGGAGACGGGTCTCAGGGGCGCATTCTCAGCGCGGATTCCGGCACGCGTGGTCTGATCCCCGCCGGGACCTTGGCCAGGCCCGCCTTCGAGAGCTTGAAGTTGTCCACGTATGCGGCCCTGCACTGCGCATCCGAGAATGCGACGATCTGCAGTGTGTTGAGAGACGTCTGGCTCGTATCGTAGAAACCGGCTCCCTGCGCCTTCAGAGATCCGTCGATGAAGATGTTGAACATCTTGGCGGAGATGTCATAGTCCAGCCTCATCGTGTACCATTGGCCAGGTTGGATATCCTGGACGGGAACAACCCCTCCGTCCTGCCGACTGTAGTAGCAGATCTTCCCCTCGGTGAACAGGACGTAGTAGCCCAGCCCGTCCCAGGCTCCGAGACTCTCCCAGGCCCTCACCCCGAAGTTGTCATTCAGATCTGCCACGCGCCAGGCAAACTCCAGGCTTCCCCGGAGGTCTGACTGGATCTGTGTGTTGATGGTGGCAAACACCCCTGAAGAATCGGCCAGGTCGGGATCATAGTCAAAGAAGCCGCAGCTGTTTCCGGAGGTGCCGAAGAAGACATCGTTGACCACCCGCAGGTAGCTCGGGGCCTCCTGCAGCGATGTCCAGGGCGGATCGGCAGGGAAGAGACCGGGCACATCAGCGTCAAAATCATACCAGAAGGTAGCCCCGGCGGGAGAAATCAGTATCGCGAAGGGTTGAGAGCGCTCCGAGACGCCCCCCTTCACATCCTGTGCCTCCGCCACGACGCTGTAGATGCCCTGCTGGGAGTAGGCGTGGGTTGCTGATACCGCCTGCCCGCTGGGGACGAACGGAGACCAGGTGGTGGATGTTCCATCACCCCAGTAGAGCCTGTAGGAGACGCTGTCGCCTTCCTCATCCTGTGTCACGACCTGGAACGAGACGCGCGCGTTCACCGTGGCGCTCTGGACGTCGGAGATCACGCTCGGCTGCGCAGGGGAGGTGTTCGTCTCGGAGGTCCCGAGCGAACCCCCTTCCTGGGTCACGCTCTGCGTTACCCATCGCTCTCCGGAGGTGAGGTTGTAGACGAACGGAATGAGCTCGTTGGCCACCTGGTCACCCGAGCCGACGACTTTTGTGATAGCCGCTCCGTTGTTGAGTAAGGCGTAGAGTTGCTGAGTGTACCTGAGCGTTGTGGCGGTTGCATCATCTGCGAAGAGCCAGTTTGTGATCTCGTCAGAGTTCGCCAACATGATGTCCGTCAAACTGGTGAGCACGCCAAGAGCGTCACCCTTGGACAGATTATCGTTCAGCCGGGGGAGGAGCGGAGAGGTCTTGCTGGAGTTCAGAACGAGTGAGAGCGGCGACACGTTCTCGGGCACGAACCCCGTGACAAGGTCGGTCGTCAGGAAGCAGAAGAGAGCCATGTTCGCGAGAGTAGCCTTGCCGGCTGCATGGGCCGTGTTGAAGTACTGGTCTGCGGACTGGCTCGGATCAAATCCTCTGGTCATCCGGATCTGGAAGCTCCCGTCTCCCAGGCTGTAGTCGGTCCTCGTGGGCTGCGTCTGGTAGACCGGTGGCCATCCGACACCGAAGGTGATGCCGGATGGGTCCGTCTCCACGAGGGGGATGTCACTCGGAGTTGTGTCACCGGATTTCCATATCTCGGCACTGAAGTAGACCGGGGCGGGATTGACGAAGGTCACGGTGTCGCCGGCCGCATCCTCGATTGTGGGAACCTCGGCAAGAAGGTCGGAAGGCTTCAGCAGTCCGTAGTAGGCTGCACCTTTGAGGATGTCGGCGGTGATCTCGTTGGCCTGTTCGTAGATACGCGGATGGAGCGCGTAGGAGAGCGTGTTCTGTGGATCGGTTGCCAGAAGGGATTCGATGTTCTGAACCAGCGAGGCGAATTTGGAGCTCTGCGTGGCTGCTCCGAGTACCGCCACTCGCTGGTCACCTGATGTGAGAATGCAGAGAGGACTCATCATGACCAGAGATTGCGCCGTGGACTGGGCTGAGACCTCCACGGTGGCCTGCTGACCTGGCGCTGATGTGGCAACGAGAATCGGAGTCCCCTGCGCGCCAACGGCGACAATCACGGTCGGGTTATCGAGGGACGGGGACGGGACAGAATAGGACCCGTCGACATTCACGCGGGATCCGGAAGAGGGAGAGAGGATCTCGATGCTCGAAGGGTCCAGCGGACTGTTCGCCGGGAGTCTGACCGAGCCCGTGATGGTCCCCGGGACAGGGGTGCCGCCTCCCGTGCCTCCGGAAGCGGGTTCATCTTCCGAGCAGCCGGGGAGCCAGAGTGCAAAGGAGAGAAGAACAAGCAGACCTCTGATCGATTTCATAAGTCACCCCACGAATAACGTTTTTTGATGACGAGCAAGCACAAACTCTCTCACAGAGGGTCAAGCGCCTCAACCCGTGTCGCACAATGACGCGGAGTGCTGAATACAGGATCCCCGCAGGGGGATTGAAGTGGACTGGACGTCGCGGTGCTTGCGATCCGGTTAGTGTAAAACTACAAGAGGTGTCCTGTAAAGTCAAGTGCAGAATTGGGATGTCTTTGCGTATCGTCACACCTGGATCGGGGGGGAATTGACGGGGAGTAGATGCTCCCTGTTGATACAGAGAAGCGAGATGCATAGATTGAAGAGCCAGCTATACCACCCCTCCATGTCCGTGTAGGCCGGGGGGGGCCTGAGGGGAGAGCAGTCCCGAGGACTGCAGCCGAACAGATCGATCTACACCAACGCGGTGAACCATGCGCTCTGACATTGCTGAAATCACCGATGCACTTGTCCGTTTCAGGGACGAGAGAGACTGGGAGCAGTTTCACAACGCAAAGGACCTTGCACTCGCGCTCTCCATCGAGGCAGCAGAACTGAATGAGGCGTTTCTCTGGAAAGCGGCCGGAGAGGCGGATGCGGCAACAATCCGGGAGGAGCTGGCCGATGTCCTTGCCTTTGCGTTCTTGCTGGCGCACGAACGCGGGTTGGACGTGAAGGAGATCGTGATGGAGAAGCTGCGGATGAACTCCCAGAAGTATGCCGTGGAGAAATCGAAGGGCTCAGCCCGGAAGTACACTGATCTCTGATCAACAACGTATGGAGAAGAGACGCCATGCAGATCTACATTGGCAACCTGCCGGAAGACCTCTCTGATAAGGAGCTCCGGGCGATGTTCGAGCAGTATGGGAAGGTGCGTGCTGCCACCATCGGTCGTGAGAAGAAAGACGGCCCTTCTCAGGGCTACGGGTTCGTGGACATGCCGGTAAAGTCTGAGGCCAGGGAGGCAGTCGAAGCGCTGCGCGGGAAGGAGATGAAGGGAAAGCAGCTCCGCGTGAAGGCGTTGAAACCGGGAGATGATTTCCACCGACACGCACTCGATGTGCACGCATCGTCCAGGCCGGGCGTTCCGATGCCGAAGACGGGAGGCCGTTTCCGGGGGGACGTCCCGTACCGCGGCAGCGGCGCCATCAGGCGCGGCGGCAGGAGAGGAGGATAGCGTTTCTCTCCCGCCGTGCCTCTCTACTCACCCCGGGAGGGGTTCCCGCCACAACAATATGCGAGTTCTCTCGTATAACCGAGATGAACCAGTCTGGCTCCTGAAGCGGCCATCTGGGTCATTTCCTCATTTCTTCTGCTAACGTCATTGCCGGGCACATAGAGTGTGGAGGCCGAAATGAAGAGCTCGACCAGAGCGTTCCTCGCTCATTTCGTTCTGACGCTTCTCATCGGCTGTGCGATGGGCTGTCAGTCGGCCGAGATGAAGGCCAATGAGGGCGAGGGCGAAAGGATCTACTACGCCGTCGAAATCAACGGAGTGCTTTGCGGATACACGGTGATGGACACCTCCTCCACGGTGATTGACGGCGAGGTGAGGATGGTGCTGAAGGAGGAGGTCTTTGTGATGGTTTCGGCGCTTGGCAGCGAGTTCAATACTGAACTCCTCCTGACCTACCACCTGGATCCGGGGACGGGGAAGTTCACCTACCACGACAGCAAGCTTCACCAGGGGCGGGTGGAGCTGGATTCGAAGATACAGATCGAGGGGGACAGCGCGCGCATGACCTCATCGCTGGATGAGAAGCCGATAGTGACCGCGCTGCCGGAGGATGTGGTGCTGGAGAACACGCTGTTTTTCCCCCATCTGGTGAAGGATTTCGTGGTGGAGGGCGCCCGGGAGAAGGTCTATCAGGTCTATGAAGTGCGGGAGGCTGAGATCCAGAAGACGACATACACGAAGGCCGGGACCGAGACACTGGAGCTGGCCGGGAAGAACTATGAAGCGCTCGTCCTGGATGAGCTGAACCAGAAGACCGGGCTGAAGGTGAGGTGGTGGATTGACACGCAGAGCGGAGAGGTGCTGAAGGCGGACCTGCCGATCAACAGGCAAATCTACCGGGCCGACCAGACCGTCAGGAAGCAGATCGCTGTTGCCGCCCTGGATGAGAACATCTTTGTCAGGACGAATGAGGCGATCGCAGACGTGAAGGCGATCAGCTACATGAAGGTGAGCGCCTCGATCGAACCGACGGGTTTGTGGGTGACCGAGGAATCCTTGAACGTGCCGGGCCAGCGCTTCACCGGGACCGTGGCGGAGAATGTGATCGAAGGTGTGTTTGAGATCGAGCACCCCAGGTACGACGGGTCGGACGCTCCTCCGTTTCCGCCGGACTTCAGCGGTGATGCATCGCTCAAGGAGTACCTGGAGGCGTCGGATTTCATAGAGGCGGACGATCCGGTTCTGGTGGCCAAGGCGAGAGAGATTACCGAGGGGTCCGAGGATGCCTGGGAGGCCGCGCGGCGGTTGGGCGGGTGGGTGTCCAAGAACATCGGGTACGCGATCCCGGGAGGGATGACGGCGCGAAAGACCTATGACATGCGGGAGGGGGAGTGCGGTGCGCATTCGCTGCTCCTCGCCGGTTTCTGCCGGGGTGTGGGCATTCCGGCGCGGGTGGTCTGGGGAGCAATGTACACGCCGAACCATGGTGGGAGCTTTGGACAGCACGGGTGGAATGAGATATACATGGGGGAGGCCGGATGGGTTCCGGTGGACGCCACAGCCTCCGAGATTGACTTCATCGACTGCGGACACATTCGCCTGGGGGTTCTGCAGTCGCCCTCCACCGCGTTCAATGGGAGAAAGATGGAGATTCTGGATTACCGAGCCGGTTCTCTGGCGATGGGCCACGTGGGGGAGGATGTTCCCGTGAAGTATGCGCCGTACGTGGGGAACTATGATTTTCCGGGGGAGAAACCGATGAGAGTTCTCGTCGAGGGAGGAAAACTGGCGGTGGAGATACCGGGAAAGATGGTCCTCGCGTTCGATGATCCGAACGAAGAGGGAGAGTGGCGTTGCACGCTCTCGGACAGACTCTACTGTCGTTTTGGCAAGAGCGACGCCGGCCGGGTGGAGAACCTGCAGTTGCACGAGCTCATCGCGCTGCCGAGATCAGGGGAGAGTGAAGAGAAGGCAGAGGATGTTCCGGAGAAGTTCAAACCGTACCTCGGCAAGTACCGTCTCTCGATGTTGAATGCTGAGTTCACTGTCGGGTATGTGGGGAAGAGCCTCGCGGTCTACAACCCTCTCGAGAAGAAGACGGTCGGCCTTCGCCTCCCGGATGAGAACGGAAGGTGGGTGGACGAATTCAACAAGAACAGGGTCTTCTTCGATATCGATGGGGAGGGGAATGTGACGGCGATGAACATCGACTCGAAGAACATCTTCGCCAAACAGGATTGACCCGCTTCAGAGGTCACTGACCACGGAGGGCACTGAAGAGGAACAGGGCGCGGTGGATCGCTCCCCTTGGATTAATTCCGGGACCTCAAAGTGCTCTTTGTGGTCTTTCTTCCGTGTGACCCTTCCCTCTTCAGTTGCCTCTCCCGCTTCGCACAGGCCATCTTGCCCCGCAAATCTCGTTGGCATAGCCGTTGCAGGGACTCTCTCCCCGGGATGCTCCCGGGGAGAGGGAGCTGAAGCCCTGCGGTATACTCTTGGGTGACAGCGATTATCGGGCTCCATTCAAGGAGGTTCTCCCGGGAGTCTCAAAAAAAACCACTGAAATTGTCATCCCCTATAGCACCTTTCGCAGATATTTTTTACATACAAAAAGTATAGCGGATTGTTATCGACGTTCAATTGACAGGGGCGGTGTCATGAGATTCCACGTTCTTACGGCAGTTTCGCTTCTCGCACTCATGGTGGTGTACGCAGGGGCCACCTCAGATGCGGCGCAATTCTCGACCGGGGTGCAGGCAGGTTTCAACGGAGGTCTGAGCTTCCGGGCGAGCGGCATGGTTGCCGAGTTCGCGCGAGGATTCCCTCTCGGACTGGAACTGGGAGTGGGGCACACGCGCTATGACCCCGGTGACCCGGCCGCGGCGCGAAAGATCTTTATCAATGATGCAACCAATGGCACTCCGGAGAAGAGTGGTTGGGCGTGGGATCTCCGTTTTGACTTTCTCTACGACGTCAACCTCCTGCAGGCCAGTAAGCTCTACCTCTACGGCGGTGTTCGATACTCGATGTTCACCGCCAACTTCAGTTTCATCGGGGGGAACGAAGACTTCGACGTGACAAGCAGTCAGTGGGGGCTCGGCCTGGGAGCGAAGGGGCTGTTTGCGGTCAGCAACAGCATTGATTTTTCGGTGGCCGCCGGTTTTGACAACTACTTCAAGAACACGCTCAAGGGACATGACACCTCATACAGTCCCGACGGTCTGGATGTGAACGGAAGGAATGACTACACCTTTGAAGATGCCGATCAGGCCGTGAACCAGCCGGGCTTTCAGCCCCTCTTCATGATCGGTGTGGCCTATCGGTTCTAGGGGGATCCTTGCAGCAGTGCTGCCAGATGGTGAGGGAGCCCGGCATCTGTCGCCGGGCTCCCTTTTTGATTTGACAGTTCCTCTTCTCCGGCGTACCTTTCCCAGGTGAACGAACCTATGGGGTAACGACATGCGCTCACATACTCGCGTTGCGTATCTCTCGATGGTCCTGTTCGGCGTCGAGCTCTGTCTCAGCCAGGCTTCGCCGGCCCAAGAGGCGCCCCGGCTCCGGACCCCGGCTGAGATCTGGGTTGAGGGAACGTCTCTGGATCAGTTCCTGGAAATCCACAGCGCGGGCATCAAGGCCCTGGCTGTGGAGGTGAAGACTGCCGCAGATCATGCGCGGGTTGCAGATGCGCTGAATGAGTTCCTGGAAGAGAGGGGCCTCAGTCTGAGGTTCCTGAAGGAAGCGGATCTCTCCCGGGCGGACCTCAAGGATGAAGACCTGCGCTACCTGAACCTGAAGGAAGCAACACTTCGCGGCGCGGTGCTGGATGGGTCAGACCTCAGGCACGCGGACCTGAAGGAGGCGGATCTGGAGGGTGCGTCGCTGAGGCATGCGGATCTGCGCCACGCAAACCTGAAGGAGGCCAACCTCTCGGGTGCGAGCCTCAGAGAGGCCGACCTGCGGAAGGCGAACCTCGAGGAGGCACAGCTGGAGAACGCGGACTTCGAGGGATGCGACCTGCGTGGTGTGGATCTCCATGAAGCATCCAACCTGACGCTCAAGCAACTCATACGCGCCAAAACAATCCAGGGTGCGATCCTCCCCGAGGGATACAGGATAAGGCTGCAGCAGGTCGACCCCGGGGCGCTGGAGCGCTAGGACTGTTCCACAGATCAGGATCCTCCTCATGAACAGGAAGACGGCGGTTCTCCTCCTGCCGGTGGCGGCAATGCTGCTTGTGGCTTCATGCGCCAGGCAGCCGCTCTTCACGGTCGTGGAGCGGGAGGTGGAGGCAGAAGATGTGCGGCTCTATCTGCGCGTGGCCGGGGATCCCGACGCCCGGAATTTCCTGATCGGAGTCCATGGGGGACCGGGGGGATCCAGCCACTACCTGGTTGATCTGGACACGCTCCGGGGAGAGAGCTTTGCGGTCGTGACATACGATCAGCGTGGGGCAGGACGATCAGGCCAGCCGTCGGGGGGATATGCTCTCCTTGACTATGTGGCTGATATCGAGGCCATCAGAAAAACTCTGGGGGCCGGGCAAGTAGACCTCTTTGGCCACAGCTGGGGAGGGCTGGTTGCGCTCCGGTACGCGACGGTCTATCCGGAGCGTGTTCGATCGATAGTTCTCATGGGGAGCGGGCCTCCCACTGCGAGCGCTGCATTCGATGCCGAGGCGCGTATCGTTCAGAGAGTGCTGGCGCTTCAGGAGGAAGGACTCATTCCGAGGCGACTCCCCGAGGATGGAGAATCGATGATACGGGCCATTTTTCCCGTCTACTTTTCCGACCCGAGATTCAGCATCCCCCCCGAGCTGCAGGCGATGACATTCAGCCCTGCGGCATCAGAATCGACCAATGCCGCTCTGGGTCAGTGGGACATCACCGGGGAGCTGGAGAGGCTGGAGCATCCCGTGCTCGTCCTCTGGGGCGAGGACGACCCTTTTGGCATGGAGATGGCCGAGGCGACAAGAAGGGCTCTCTCCTCGGCCAGGACGGAGTTCGTCCTGCTGGAGGACTGCGGCCACTACTGGCATGAGCGAAAGGCGGAGTTCTACTCGCGCGTTCGCGCGTTTCTAGACCTGCCTGCGGTACAGACGGCCGAATGAGTGGAGCGCCGAACGGTCGGCCTCTCCGGCTCCTTCGCCTGATCCGGAGAGGCCCCGCCCAGCACTCCCACGCTACTTCACGAACGTCATCTTCCTTACAGAGGTGAAATCGCCTGCCGTGATTCTGTAGAGGTATGTCCCGCTCGGCAATCGGCTTGCATCAAAGGTGACTCTGTAGGTTCCGGCGTTCTGCACTTCGTTCACCAGCTCCGCGACTTCCCTCCCCAGCAGATCAAACGCCGAGAGCCTGACATGGGACTTCTCGGGCAGGCTGTAGGAGAGCGTCGTCGACGGGTTGAAGGGATTCGGGTAGTTCTGCAGCAGTTGGAACTCCACCGGCTGGATCTCACCCTCATCCACCGATACCACTCCCGAGCCGGTCCAACTCACCCCGCCGTTGATCGTGATCACTCCTTCCTCAGGGGTGGTGGCGCCGCTGTCGGTGATTGCGGCTGACGCCCCCTCCTTTGTTATGAAGAGGAAGGCCGTGTTCGCGCTGGTGTAGTCGTCTGAGCCGCTGGTGACGGTGTCATACTGCACCTGACGTATCCGGAGGGCCGCGTAGGAGCCCCCTCCCGGGAGGATCAAGGTCCCGTACGCGTCGACCACCGCGTTCGTGGCCTGGCTCCCGGTTGATACCGATG
>Ga0209536_100008953_pt1 | contig 14923 bp, 9 predicted proteins | sample DeeMarSeWOR28_12_FD_187461 | JGI IMG/M metagenome (GOLD analysis project Ga0209536, IMG submission 187461) | Marine sediment microbial communities from White Oak River estuary, North Carolina - WOR-2-8_12 (SPAdes) (version 2) | ecosystem: Environmental > Aquatic > Marine > Intertidal zone >...
TAGCCGCTGGGATCGAAGTCGATCTCCGGCGCCCGGAATACCGAGGTCTCCCCGGTCGTGAAGTCGTATCGGAACACCGTCTGGGGGTAGAGGAACGACGTGAAGCTGTAGAACATCTCGGCGTCTTCGCGCTCACCGCTGATGCCGCCGACGCTGCCGACCGTGGGCAACTCGAGGTTGGTCACGGGGCTCCCATCCATCTCGTACAGGGCGATGCGGGCGTGCGCGTCGTGCATGTATTCCACCACGAACGAGTCGTGGATGATGTCGGCTCCCACGAGCACGTCGTGCTGCTCCGGGATGATCTCCCGCCAGTGCTCCGGCTCGGGATGGTTGATGTCGATGGCGAGGAGGCGGTAACGCGGTGCGGCGTTGTTGGTGACCACGTAAAAAACCGGCCCGTCGTTTCCGACGATCGAGTAGCTGGCGTCAAATGCGTCGAGCAGCGGTATCACCTCGCCGCCAAGCCGCGGCCGACCGGCATCGGCCAGGTCCATGTAGTAAATGCGGTTCCGTTCGTCGGTGCCGTGCCACACGTAGATCGCGAGGTACCGGCCGTCCTCGGTGACGTCGCCGCTGAAGCCCCATTCGGGCTGGTCGGGACGCTCGTAGACGAGCAGGTCTTCCGGCTGCTCCGTGCCGAGCCGGTGGTAGTACAGCTTCTGGTTGAGATTGGTGGACTGCAGGGTGTCGGTGTCGTCAGGGGTCGGGTAGCGGCTGTAGAAGAAGCCGACGCCGTCGTGAGTCCAGGAGGCGCCCGAGAACTTGATCCAGCGCAGGTGATCGGCGTGGTCCTCGCCGGTCGTGACGTTGCGCACCTTGAACTCCCGCCAATCGGAGCCGCTGGTGGCGATCCCGTAGGCCACCATCCCCCCGTCTTCCGTGAAGGCCAGGCTGGTGAGCGCCACGGTCCCATCCTCGGACCAGGTGTTGGGGTCGAACAGCACCTCGGGCTCCCCCGTCAGGGATTCCTGCTTGTACAGCACGTACTGGTTCTGCAGCCCGTCGTTCTTGTAGTAGAAGTACCGGCTGCCCTCTTTGAACGGGGTCCCGTACTTGGGGTAGTCCCAGAGCTCGGTGAGGCGCTCGCGGAGCTTCTCGCGCGCCGGAATGCCGCGCAGGTAGCCGAAGGTCACGCAGTTCTCCGCCTCGATCCAGGCACGCGTTTCGTCGGCGTCCACGTCTTCCAGCCAGCGGTACGGGTCGTGAACGGGCGTACCGTGGTAGTCGTCCACGACCTCACCGCGCTGCGCGACCGGGATTGAGCAGTCGGGTTCCTGAGCGAGGGCGGGAGCCGCATGCGTGGGGACGATGAGGGCGAGGGCTGCGGCTGCTATGCGCACAGTCGGCAGTTGCATTGACAGGTCCTCCGGCGTATCGCCACGAAAGAGACTGGGGTCGGCCGCCGTGTGATGTGCGTCACTGTGACGCTCGCTACGCCCCCCCCGACGTGGTACCGGTAAGTTGTGCCAGGCAGGAATCTTACGCGTTGCCCCCGTTCTTGGGAGTACGCATGGCGACACGGAAGCGCGCATCGCTGCTTGCCTGGGCACCGGAAGAGGCCCAGCGCGAGAAGGTACGCGAGAAACTGATCGAGAGCGAGTTGTCGGCGCTGCTCGCCCGGCGGCTCGTGACCGACGCGCCGACGGCCGGCACCGCCCACCTCGTGCTGGTCGCCGTGGTAGCCGTGCTCTGCTGGGGGATCGTCCCCGCCGCCACGTTGCTGCCCTGGCTCGTGCTGGTGGGGTGCTCGGGGGTGGTACGCGGCGCCGTCGGTCGCCGGCTCACGGCCAAGGGTGCCGAGCCGGCACGCACCGCCTTCGTGGTGCGCTGGAGCGTGGTCCTCGTCGCCGCAGTGTGGACCGCCGGTGCAGTGCTCGCGGCGCGCTGGCTGCCGATCGAGGGCCTGGCTCTCCTGGTGGTCCTGTTCGCCGGGCTCGTGGCCGGTTCCACCGTGACCCTGCTGGCCGACGCCAGGAGCTTCTACTGGTTCACGGCGATCCTGCTGGGTCCCCTCACCGTCACGGTCCTCGTTGTGGGCCAGAGCCGGTTTCACCTCGTCACCGTGATGCTGATTGCCGTGTACGCGACGGTGATGGTCGTGCTGTACGGTCGCGGACACGCGGCGCTGCGCGAACACCTCAAGACGGTGCAGCGACTGGCACGCAGTGAGGCCGTCGCCGCGCGGGACCGATCGTTCCTGGACGAGCTGGTCTCCAGCGCACCCGATGCCATTGCTGCCGTCAGCCGGGAGGGGCGGGTCCTCGGCGTGAATCCGGCCTTCGAGGAGCTGTTTGGATACGGGGTGGCTGAAACCGTGGGCCGTCCCCTGAGCGAGCTGATCGTGCCCGATGATCAACGGGAGCGGTCGGACCTGATCGACGACTGGGTGCGCGCCGGCCGGGCGGTGGTCACGGAGACCGATCGGCGGCACCGGAACGGCACGCTGATTCCGGTCCGGGTGTCTGCCGCGGCCGCCGGCGAGGAAGCGCACGGGGCGATCCTGCTCATCTACGACGACCTCACCGCGCAAAGGAGGGCGGAACGCGCCCTGCGCGACGCCGAGGAGCAGTACCGGGAGCTGGTGGAAGAGGCCTCGGATCTGGTGTGGCAGGTCGATCGTGACGGTCATTGGACGTACCTGAATCAGGCCACCCGGCGCATCTACGGCGCTGCGCCCGAAGAGTTGCTGGGGCGGCGGTTCACCGAGCTGGTGGACCCGAAACACGTGAAGCGAGACCAAGCGGCGTTCCGGGACGTGCTCAGGGGCGGCCAGTCGACCGACTACGAGACGGTGCATCGGGACACCGGGGGACGCACCCGACACCTGAGCATCGCTTCCCGTCCGGTACGCGATGCCACCGGCGCCGTCGTCGGCGCCCGAGGGATCGCGCGGGACGTTTCTGAGCGGGTGGCAGCGCGCGAGGCGCTCGAGGCGGCCCGCGAGGCGGCGGAGCGCGCGGTGGAGGCAAAGAGCGCCTTCCTCGCCACCATGAGTCACGAGATCCGCACTCCCATGAACGGGGTTCTCGGCATGCTCGAGCTGCTGCTCGATGGGGACCTGAGCGCCGAAGCGCGCCGCTCCGCCGAGCTCGCCCGCAGCGCGGCGGAGTCGCTGCTCGCGGTCATCAACGACGTGCTGGATTTCTCCAAGATCGAGGCGGGGCAGGTCGAGCTGGAGGAAACGACGTTCGATCTCCCGGCACTGGTCACCTCGGTCGTGCGGCTTCTGGCGGTGAACGCGTCGGCCAAGGGGGTGGACCTGGCGTGCGATCTCCGGCCCGACGTCCCGCACGCCGTGCGCGGCGATCCGGGACGGCTACGCCAGGTGCTCAGCAACCTGGTGGGCAACGCCATCAAGTTCACGCCGAGCGGCGAGGTTGTGGTCCTGGTGGAGCTCGATGGAGCCGAAGACGGGAAGGCGGTGACTCGGTTCACGGTGAGTGACACCGGCGTCGGCATCGCCCCCGACAAGCTGGAGCGCGTTTTCGAGGACTTCACCCAGGCCGACGTCTCGACGGCACGCAAGTACGGCGGAACCGGACTCGGGCTCGCCATCAGCCAGCGACTGGTTCGGCTCATGGGTGGCGAGATCGAGGCGATCAGCGCGGAGGGGCATGGAAGCGAGTTTACCTTCGCGCTCGCGCTGCCGGTGGCGACCGAGCGGGTCGGGGCGCCCGAACCCTCGGAGCTGGAGGTCCTCAAGGGCGTGCGCGCACTCGTCGTGGATGACAACCCCACTCACCGTCGCGTCGTGAGCGAGATCCTGGTTCCGGCGGGCGTGGCGCTGGACGAGGTCGCCGGGGCCCGTGCCGGTCTCAAATCGTTGCGGCAGGCTCGCGCCGATGGGAAGGCCTACGACCTGGCCATCATCGATGCCTACATGCCCGGGCAGGACGGGTTCGAGCTGGCCCAGACCGTCCGTGAGGATCCGGATCTCGCCGACACGAGGCTCATGATGCTCACGTCGGCCGGGCAGCGCGGCGACGGCCAGCGCTGTCGCGACCTCGGGATCGAAGCCTACCTTACGAAACCGGCGTCGCGCCTCGAGCTGCTCGAGGCCGCCGCGGCCGTCGTGGCGGGCAACGCCTCGGAGAACGGACGGGACCTGATCACGCGCTATTCGATCCGCAAGACACGGGCACGGCTTCGCGTGCTGTTGGCCGAGGACAACCCGGTGAACCGGGAGGTCGCGGCGGCCATGCTGCGCCGCCGCGGCCATGAGGTAGTGACGGTCACCAACGGGGTCGAGGCCGTCGCCGCGGTGCGCGGCCAACAGTACGACGTGGTGCTGATGGACGTGGAGATGCCGGAGATGGATGGCGTCCAGGCGACTCGAGAGATCCGCTCCGACCCCAACCTGGGCGAGCTTCCCATCGTGGCGGTGACCGCACACGTCATGACGTCGGAGCGCGAACGGTGTGGCGCCGCAGGCATGACCGGCTTCGTAGTGAAGCCCTTCAAGCCGTATGAGCTGTTCGCCGCGGTCGAGGGGTGGGAGCTGGGTGACGCGGTGCCGGTGAGCGGGCCGCCACCGGCGGCGCCGGTGGACCTCGACGGGCTGCGCGAGATGATGCGCGAGGCGGGGGCGGAGGACGCCGTCGAGGCCATGCTCAAGGTGTATCAGCAAGACGCGCCCGGCCGCATGAAGGCTATCGAGGCCGCGGTGGCGGCGAGAGAGGGGGAGGAGATCAAACAGGCGGCGCACGCCTACAAGTCGGCCGCCGGTACGATCATGGCGCGCAAGCTCGCGGAACTGCTGCAGGCACTGGAGGACGCCGGCGCGGCCGACGATGGCGCCGCCGCCGCCAAGCTGATGGCCAAGCTGCGCCACGAACACCAGGCCGTGCTCGCGCAGGTTAGCGGGACGGTGTCGCCCTCGAGCTAGGGGGAGGCGAGGGCCGCTTGCCGGGGGAGACGGCGGTTCCGCCGACTACTCGGGCGGCTGCTCGACCGGATCGACCAGGCTGATCAGCGTGTGGCCCGGCTTGGGGGTGGGCGGGCTCTGCACGGTCATGATCAGCACCTCACCCGACTCCCGAATGGTGAACAGTGGGATCGCCGTCTCTCCGTACAGCTCCCTGAAGGCCTCGAAGTCGAACTCGTCGGTCAGGCGGTTGACCTTGATCACCGCGCCGGAGCGAAAGCGCCCGATGAGCTGCTCGTAGGTAGCGTCGGGCCGAAACAAGTACCGACCACGCAGGTGCTTCGGGATGCCGCCCGCCTCCACTTCCTGATCGCGGGGCGGAAGTTGGAACGTGTGGGAGCTGTCGAAGATCTCGCCAAAGTGCAGGGCGGCGAGCGCGTTCACCTCGTCGTTGGGAGTGAGGGCCAGGAGCCGGCCGATGCCGTCGAGCTGGAGCTCGAGATGCTCCAGCGCCTGCTCGGTCAGCACGTTGGCATATTGGGTCCTGAGGCCGTCGCGGCGCGCGGCGGACACATTCCCCCAGTTGGAGTCGGCGAGGATCAGCCGCACTCCCTGGTTTTGCAGCGCCTTTGCCACCTCCCGGACCCAGGGTGCCGCACCGACGATCAGCATACCCTGCGGGTTGGGGGTGGCCACGCCGAGGCGCCGTGCCAGGAGCGGCGTCGCAATACCATAGGTCGCCACCGTTCCAACGATCACCAGGAACATGAGCGGCACGAGCCGGGTGGCTGAGTCATCGCCGAATCGCACCAACTCCAACGCGAACACCGAGACGACCGCCGCCGCCACGATTCCGCGCGGGGCGATGAAACCGAGGAACACGCGCTCGCGCCAGTTGAACTTGGATTTCCAGGTGGACAGGGCGATCGCCACCGGGCGCACGAAGAAGATCAGGGCTCCGAGGAACGCGAGGCTGGCAGCACTGGTGTAATCGGGATCCCGCAGCGGGAGCCGGGCGGCCAACACGATGAACAGCACCGAGATGAGCAGGACCCGGAGGTTCTCCTTGAATTCGACGATGTGACGCACCGTGACGAAGTTCTGACTGGCGAGCGCCGCTCCCATGATGGTGACGGCGAGGAGGCCGGATTCCTCCTGCAGGTGGTTCGACACGACGAAGGCCAGGATGACCACACTGAGCGCCATCGGGCTCTGCAGGTAGTCGGGGATCCAATATCGCCGCAGCAGGATCACGACCAGCGCCGCTCCCGCGAAGCCGAGGGAGATCCCAATGACCGCGGCCTTGAGCATGCCGAGACCGGCAACCGCCATGCCGTGCTCGAAGCCGCCGGCCAGAATCGCCTCGAACACCAGCACGCCGAGAATCGCGCCGATGGGGTCGTTGACAATCCCTTCCCATTTGACCGCCGAGCCCACGCGCACGCCGGGGCGGATGTGCCGCAGCAAGGGAATGATCACCGTCGGACCGGTGACCACGAGGACCGCGCCGAACAGGATCGCAACCTCGAGCTCGAGGCCGAGCAGGTAATAGGCGAGCGCGGAGGACAGCACCCACGTCACCGGCACGCTCACGATGATGAGGTTGCGTACCACCCGGCCGATCTCGCGCAACTCGGCGACGTCGAGGCTCAACCCCCCCTCGAACAGAATGACCGCAACCGAGAGGGAGACGATCGGGAACAGCAGCTCGCCCAGGAGGGCATCGGGATCGAGGAAACCGCTCACCGGACCTGCTAGGAAGCCGACCAGCAGCAGGATGAGGATCGCGGGGAGCTTGAGACGCCACGCGAGCCACTGGGAGCCGATGCCCAGGACGACGATGGCAGCGAGACCGGCGAGCAATCCTTCCATAGGGGGGATCAGAACGCCTTCGCGAGCGAGCTGCCGCCGTCCACGACGAAGATCGCGCCGGTAATCCAGGAGCCTCCCGGACCGGCAAGGTAGACGGCCATGTTGGCGATGTCCTCCGGCGTGCCCAGGGTGCCGAGCGGGATGTGGCGCGAGAGTGCCTCCTCGATCGCGACCCCGCCCACCGCGAAGGCCTTGCTGGCTCCCTCGGTGGGAATCGGGCCGGGTGCGATCACGTTCACGGTGATCTTGTCCTTCGACCACTCCAGGGCCAGGGTCTTAGTGAGCGCATCGACCCCAGCCTTGGCCGCCGTCGCGTGTGCCATCTGCGGCCAGCCCTGATAGTGCAACGTCATCGAGATGGAGATGATGCGCCCCCCGCCCTGCTTGGCCATGACTGGATGGACCGCCTGGGAGCAAAAGAAGGTGCCGTAGAGGTCGGTCTCCACCACCGCCCGCCACCCGTTGGCAGATAACTGGCCGGACGGCGCGTAGAAGTTGCCGGCGGCGTTGTTGACGAGGATGTCGATGCGTCCCAGCTCGTTCACGGTCCGATCGACCGCGGCGCGAACGGAGTCGGGCTCGCGTACGTTCGCCGGCACCGCGAGCACGCGGGTACCGTGCCGGCCGAGCAGCTCCGCGGCCGGGTCCAGATTCTTGGGCTTGCGGCTCGCGATGGCGACGTCCGCGCCGCAGCGGGCCATCGCGGTTGCCATCGCGAAGCCCAGGCCGGTACCGCCGCCCGTGATGAAGGCCACCTGGCCCTTGAGGAGGTCGGGTTGAAAGATCACGCGTGCTCCGGGCGAGTGACGAGGAAAAGTGGCACGGGTCGGGCTGCGCTACAAGGAGACCCGCTTGCCTCGTCGTCAGACGCGGGGTACGCTTGGCTCGGGGACGGCGGACGGGACCGCAGGGAGCAGATGAACGACTTCACGCATACCACGCTCGGCCGTACGGGGCTCCACGTGCACCGCCTGGGTCTCTCGGCATCGTACTGGCCCGGCCGGAAGGCCATCTACCGAGCGCTCGACCGCGGCGTCAACTACTTCTTCCTCTACGGGTTCGACTTGCAGATGGCCCGGGTGATCCGGGACCTCCCCCCGGCCGACCGCGAGCGCTGTGTCGTCGCCACGGGGGCCTACAACTACATCGTCACCCGACAGAATCTCGAGGGCACGCTGCACAAGCGGCTGCGCCAACTGCGCACCGACCACATCGATGTCTTTCTGTTCCTCGGCATTATGAAGGGGAGTGAGTTCCCGGAGGCGGTCCGCGATGAGCTGCTGCGGCTCCGGGAGACGGGCAAGGCCCGGCACGTCGGGGTCTCCATCCATGACCGCAAGTTCGCTGGCAGATTGGCGGCCGAGGGAGATCTCGACGTCCTGATGATCCGCTACAACGCGGCGCACCGGGGAGCGGAGCGGGACGTGTTCCCCCACGTGCGGGAACACGACCCTGGGATCGTCAGCTACACGGCGACGCGCTGGCGCCGCTTGCTGCACCGCCCCCGGGGATGGCCGAGGGACGGCTTCCGCCCCACGGCCGGCCAGGCCTATCGGTTCGTGCTGTCCAACCCCCACGTCCACCTGTGCATGACCGCGCCCTCGAACATGGAGCAGCTCGAGGAGAACCTCGCCGCGCTGGACGACGGGCCGCTGTCGGAAACCGAGATGGCCCGGGTGCGGGAATTCGGAGACGTGGTGCGGGAGCGGCGGGGGTGGTTCATGGGGGGGTGAGCCGCTTCCTCATTACCAGGGACTGAGGAGACGCCAATGCCGATCGAGTCCATCAATCCCGCTACCGGCGAGATCATCGCCACCTACGACGAGGCCTCGTTGGACGAGGTCTCGGCGATCCTGGAGCGGGCGGACCGCGCCTTCCACGACTGGCGTCGCACCGGCTTCGAACGACGCGCCGCGCTCATGCGCAGGGCCGGTGCCGTACTGCGTGAACGCACCGAGGCGTACGCCGCCCTCATGGCGCGTGAGATGGGGAAGCCGCTGGCGCAGGGCCGGGCGGAGGTCGAGAAATGCGCCTGGGTGTGCGACTACTATGCGGACGGCGCGCAGGGCTTCCTCGCTGCGGAGGAGATCGCTACCGACGCCTCGCGGAGCTTCGTGACCTACCAGCCGCTCGGCGTGGTGCTCGCGGTGATGCCGTGGAACTTCCCGCTCTGGCAGGTTTTCCGCTTCGCCGCCCCCGGCCTGATGGCCGGCAACGCCGGTGTGCTCAAGCACTCGTCCAACGTGATGGGCTGCGCCTTGGCCATCGAGTCGGTATTCCGGGAGGCGGGCTTCCCCGAGGATCTCTTCCGCACGCTCGTCATCGGCTCCGCGAAAGTCCCGACGGTGATCGCCGCGCCCCAGGTGAGGGCCATCACGCTGACCGGCAGCACGCCGGCCGGCCAGGCCGTGGCCACGGCGGCCGGCGCGGCGCTCAAGAAGACGGTGTTGGAGCTGGGCGGGAGTGACCCGTACGTGGTGTTGGAGGACGCCGACCTCGAGCTGGCGGCGGAGACCTGTGTGGCCTCCCGGCTCATCAACAGCGGGCAGAGCTGCATCGCCGCGAAGCGGTTCGTCGTGGTACGGCCCGTGCTGGAGGATTTCACCGGACTCTACGTGCGGAAGATGCAGGAGAAACAGACCGGGGATCCGTTCCAGGATGGTGTGGACGTGGGTCCCCAGGCGCGTGCCGATCTGCGCGACGACCTGCACCGGCAGGTGGAAGAGTCGGTGGCGAGGGGAGCCGAGGTGTTGTTGGGTGGTGAGCGCCCCGACGCGCCCGGTGCCTTCTACCCGCCCACCGTGCTCGCGGGCGTCACCCCGGGCATGCCCGCCTACGATGAGGAGATGTTCGGCCCCGTCGCAGCGATCATCGCCGCCAGGGACGAGGCCGATGCGGTCCGGATCGCCAACGACAGCGTGTTCGGGCTGGGCGCCGCCGTGTTCACCCGGGACGTGGCCCGGGGGGAGCGGATCGCGGCGGAGGAGCTGGAGGCCGGCTCCTGCTTCGTGAACGCCTTCGTGAAGTCGGACCCGCGCCTTCCCTTCGGCGGGATCAAGGAGTCGGGCTACGGGCGGGAGCTCTCGGTGTTCGGGATTCGGGAGTTCGTGAACATCAAGACGGTCTACGTGAAGTAGACCGTCGGCCATCACCGGCTGCCGACCCTCGACCTAGGGGTTGGTGGGCCGGATGTCGAGCTCCGAGATGAGCGCGCGATCGGGCAGCTCGAGGGTGGCGACCACGGCGTCTGCGACGTCCTCGGGCTGAAGCTTGCGCTCCGCGTGCTGAAGACCTGCCCCCGACTTGTCGAAGAACGGTGTCACCACCGAGCCGGGGCAGATCGCCACCACCCGGATGCCGTCCTGCCGTACCTCCCCGAAGAGTGATTTGGAGAAGCCCAGCACCGCGTGCTTCGAGGCCGCGTAGGCCGCCCCGCCCGGCACGGGGTTCCTCCCGGCCAGGCTCGCGATGTTGATGATGTGTCCCGATCCGCGCTGCCGCATCTCCGGCAGGAACGCCCGGGTCATGAGGAACACGCCCCGCACGTTGACGCCCATCGTCTCGTCGAACTGTGCGGGGGTCATCTTCTCGACCGAGACGAAGTGGGCCAGGCCGGCGTTGTTGATCAGGACGTCGGGCGGCCCGAATTCGGCCTTCACGAGCTTCGCGAACCCCGCCACGGCGGGCTCGCTCGCCACGTCGCAGGGCCGGCCCACGGCGGTCACGCCCCGAGCGCGGAGCTCATCCACCAGGGCCTCGACCGTGCCGGCCGAGCGGGCGCACACGGCCAACCGGGCACCGCGACTCCCCAGGCTGAGCGCGATGGCCCGGCCGATGCCCTCCGTGGCGCCGGTGACGACGCAGGTGGAGTTCTGGAGGTTCATAGGGGAATACTAGCACCCCGTGCCGCAAAAGAGGGGGACCTGCGGCCGTCCCGCGTCCGCCACTCACGACCCTTGCACCCATCCGTCCCCGTGTTCATGTTCCACGTCCCCGCTGAAGGAGGTGAAGACGTGCGTGTCTATACTGGAGATGCGATTCGGAATGTGGCTGTCGTCGGCCACGGCGCGAGCGGAAAGACCAGCCTGGTGGATGCACTCGCGTTCGTGGCCGGCAGCAGCTCTCGACACGGCCGAGTAGAAGACGGGACCGCGCTTACCGACTACACCCCCGACGAGATCGAACGGCAGTACTCCATCAACCTCGCCCTCGCCCACGCCGAGTGGGACCAGACCAAGATCAACTTCATCGACACTCCGGGCTACCTGGATTTCACCGGCGATGCCATGGCCGGCGTGTACGCGGCCGATACGGCGCTGGTGGTGGTCAGCGCGACGGCAGGCGTCGAGGTGGGCACCGAGATCGTGTGGGAGTACGCCGAGGCGCGCGGGATGCCCCGGATGTTCTTTCTGTCGCTCCTGGACAAGGAGCATGCGGACTTCGAAAAGGTCTACCGGGACATCAAGGATCATCTGACGCCGAGTGTCGTCCCGATCGAGATCCCGGTGGGAGAGGGGCCCGATTTCCACGGCATCATCAACCTCTTCTCCAAGAAGTGCCACATGTACAAGAAGGGCACGAAGACCGGCGAGTACGACGAGGTCGACGTGCCCGACGAGTACGCCGAGCGATTCGAGAAGTACCAGCAGGAGCTGATCGAGACGATTGCCACCACGAATGACGAGCTGCTCGAGCGGTACCTGGGCGGTGAGGAGATCCCCCGCAACGAGGCCATCGCCGCGCTGAAGGCGGGCATGGCTCGGGGCGAGATCTGCCCGCTCCTGTGCGGTTCGTCGCACTTGACCTACGGGACCCGAGCGTTGCTCACCAAGCTGGTGGAGCTCGTGCCGGCCGCGACGGAGCGGCCTCCCGTGAAGGCCGAGACGTGGGGCGACGCCAAGGCGATCGAGCTGGCGCCGACCGATGATGCGCCATTCGTGGCCCAGGTCTTCAAGACGGTCTCCGAGCCGCACGTCGGCGATGTGTCACTCTTCCGGATCTACTCGGGGAGCGTCGCCAACGGAGCGGAGGTGTACAACGCGCCGCGCAGCACGGTGGAGAAGCTGAATCACCTCTCGGTGGCTCAGGGGAGGGACCGGGGCGAGGTCCCGATGCTGCACGCCGGCGACATCGGTGTGGTCGCGAAGCTCAAGGACACACACACCAACGACACGCTTTCCACCGAGGGGAAGAAGGTCGTGATCCCGAAGATCCCCTTCCCCGAACCGCTCACGGTACTGGCGGTGAAGGTCATGAAACGGGGAGAGGAGGACAAACTCTCCACGGGGCTGCAGAAGCTGCACGAGGAGGACCCGACGTTCCAGCACACGTATAACGCCGAGCTGGCGCAGACCCTGATCAGTGGCCGCGGAGAGCGGCATTTGGAGATCATCGTGGGTCGGCTCGAGCGGAAGTTCGGTGTGCACGCCGAGCTGGGGAAGCCACGCATCCCGTACCGGGAGACCTTCAAGGGAAAGGCGGAGGGACAGGGACGGCACAAGAAGCAGACCGGCGGCCGCGGCCAGTTCGGCGACTGCTGGATCCGCATCGCCCCGCAGGAGCGGGGCGCGGGCTACGAGTTCGTGGATCAGATCAAGGGGGGCGTGATCCCCAACAAGTACATCCCGGCGGTGAACAAGGGGGTCCAGGAAGCCGCGGCGCGCGGCGTGCTCGCCCACTACCCCTGCGTCGACTTCCGCGCGGAATGCTACGACGGCTCGTACCACGACGTGGACTCGAGCGAGCAGTCGTTCAAGATGGCAGGCATCATGGCATTCCGAAACGTCGCGCCGAGCGCCAAGCCCGTGTTGCTGGAGCCGATTCTCGAGGTGGAAGTGTGGACCCCCGAGGACAACCTCGGGGAGGTCATGGGTGACCTCTCGTCACGCCGTGGGCAGATCCTCGGCAGCGAGCCGGACCGTCGTCTCACGAAGGTGAAGGCGTTGGTGCCGGAGGCGGAGATGTTCCGCTACGCTACGCAGTTGCACTCCATGACCCACGGCCGCGGCACCTTCCGCTGGTCGGTGTCCAGCTACCAGGAGGTCCCGCCCGACGTGGCGGTGAAGATCAAGGAGGAGCGAGAGAGGGAGCTCGAGGAGGAGAAGAAGTAGTCGGAAGGGCCCGCATTCGCGGGCCCTTCGTCATTTCTTGCGTTTGGCGGAGCGGCGGTTGCCGTTGCCGTTGCCGGACCGCTTCCGCGTCGCCCGCTTCCGCGTGGACCGCAACTGCGGGTCCGCCTCGATCCCATATTCCGGCTCGTGGATCCCCGCGGCGACCAGGGTCCCTTCCCGTGGCTGCTTCCAGACGTAGCGCTCGCCGCGGTAGTTCCGCAGCACGACCTCATTGTCGTTGATCTCCTCGACGTACTCCGGCAGGAGTGGGACCTTGCCGCCGCCGCCCGGAGCGTCGATGGCGAAGTGTGGTACGGCCAGCCCGCTGGTCCAGCCGCGCAGCCCTTCCACGATCTCGAGGCCCTTCAGCACGTTGGTCTTGAAGTGCTCCACGCCGGCGACGTTGTCGCACATATAGAGGTAGTAGGGGCGGACGCGCGCCGCGACGAGCCGCTGCATCAGCTCCTTCATGGTCTCGACGTCGTCGTTGATCCCCTTGAGCAGCACGGTCTGGCATCCCAGCGGCACGCCGGCGTCCGCGAGCATCCCGAGGCCACGCACGGCCGCGGGGGTGAGCTCGATCGGATGGTTGAAGTGCGTATTGATGTAGAGCGGATGGTGCTTCTTGAGCACTGCGCAGAGCTCGGGGGTGATCCGCTCCGGGAGGTGGCACGGCACCCGGCTCCCGATGCGGATAATTTCCAGGTGCTTGATCTTCCGCAACCGTCCCAGGATCAGATCGAGACGCCGATCCGAGAGCAGCAAGGGGTCACCTCCCGAGAGGATGACGTCGCGGATCTCCGCATGCTCCTCGAGGTAGGCGAATCCGCTCTCGAGCTGCGACATCGGAATCTTGTCCGGGTCGCCAACCTTGCGCCGTCGGGTGCAGAACCGGCAGTAGGCAGCGCACACGGGACTCACGAGAAAGAGCGCTCGATCTGGGTATCGGTGCGTGATGTTGGGCACCGGACTATCGGCATCCTCGTTCAGGCTGTCCATCACGCCGTCGACGACCTCGAGTTCCTGGAGGTCGGGGACGTATTGCTGCCAGATCACGTCCCCCGGCTTCTCGATGAGGTCGATCATGGCCGGCGAGATGCGGAGCTCGAAGTTGTCCACTGCCTGCTGCAGCCGCACGATGTCCGGGAAGTGCTCTGGCCCGAACCGATCGGCGAGCTGCCGCAGCGAGCGGATGCCCCGGTCGTGTAGGAGCTTCTGCCATTCAGCCATCGTGTCCCGTCCCTGCTGGGGGAGGAGCCAGCGGTCTCGTGTACACGATCAGGTCCTCGCCCGCCGCGTAGTACTCCGCGATGCGGGCGGCGCGGTCGTACCCCAGGGCCTCGTAGAACGCCCGTGTGGGTCGGTAGTCGTCTCGAGAGGACGTCTCCACCACCACGAGGCGTCCGCCCAGTCGGTGGATTGCCTCTTCGCTCGCCGCCATGAGCGAGCGTCCCACTCCGAGCCGGTGCACCTGCGGGTCCACCACGATCCAGTAGAGGTCCCAGGTTGCGACCGTGCAGGGGGTGGGGCCGTACAGCGTGAACCCAACGAGCCTCTCATCGTCGTACGCCCCGAGCGCGTGATAGTCGACTCCGGGAGCGGCGATGGCATCATCGAACACCTCCAGTGCCACGTCCACCTCGTCGGGGCGGAAGACCTGTGTCGCCTCCGCCATCCCGCGCACCCGGTCGCGGTCTTCGGCGCGCGGCGCGCGCAGGGCGATCACGGAATCGCGCACGGTCATGCCACTTGCTGTGCGTCGGTGCTCGGCGTCAACACCCGTCTGGGACGCTTCGCGGCGGTCGGCGCGACGGCGGCATCCAGCACCTGCGACACCAGCGCGTCGTAGGACCAGCCGTAGGCCCGAGCCATGTTCGCCAGCCCGGCGTCGGTCGAGATGTCGGGGCTGGGGTTCACCTCCAGCACCCAGGGCACGCCGTCGTCGTCCACCCGCATGTCGACCCGCCCGTAGCCGGACCCGTCCACGGTGCGCCACGCGGCATGCGCCGTGTCGAGGATGTGACGTTCCAGCTCGGGGTCAACCTTGGCGGGGCACACGGGCTGCGTGCCGGCG
>Ga0209536_100008954_pt1 | contig 14922 bp, 9 predicted proteins | sample DeeMarSeWOR28_12_FD_187461 | JGI IMG/M metagenome (GOLD analysis project Ga0209536, IMG submission 187461) | Marine sediment microbial communities from White Oak River estuary, North Carolina - WOR-2-8_12 (SPAdes) (version 2) | ecosystem: Environmental > Aquatic > Marine > Intertidal zone >...
AGCATACCGGCAACATCTACAAGGGGGGAGCGTTTTATCTTTCTCTCACTCAGCGAACGGGCAGGCTCTCCTTCAAAGTCAAGAATTATTACGTCCTTGCCGGTGTGAAGGACCTGACCAAGGTGATAATCGCCATGAATACGGGTCTTGGTAACAGGAATTTTTCTTTTCAGGATTTTTTCATAATACTTTAAAACGGTTTTTTCCGACTGATAAATTTGCTCAGCTTCTTCTCTGAGGTTTTCAGGCAACTTTTTTAAATTTTTCCCTAAAGGCTGGAACACCTTCCTGGTCAGACTTCTCAGGGACTGATAGAGCGATCTCTGATACAGAACAGAAAATGACTCAGGAGAAAATGCCGGGTCAGTATCCACTGATGAAAGGGCCAGATGAAGTTCACCGGTTCTTTTGCCGAGTAACCGGCAAAATTCAATAAAAACGCCGCCAATGAGTTCCTGCACCTGCGGTGCTATATCCGTTGAATCAAAATCAAAGATGGAAATCTCAAGCTCTTCAGCACTTATGGCATGTCTCTTTGAAAGAATGCGGTCATAGTACCCTTTTACAGCGTCCAGTGAGTATGTCCATGTGTCCCCCTGATTTGGAACATATTCCTGGAGCATCCCCAGGATACAGGGATCCTGCCCTTTTACTCTGTACTCAAGTGCGCCGGCAAATGACGGGATACTTGCAAACTTAGTCTTCTCAGTAAGGAAACGGATAATCTCCATGTCAGGGTTCATTCCTTCTGATGTTTTTCTGTAGAGTTTGAAGAAGAAGGCATTATCATAAAGAAGGGAAGTATTGCTCTGTTCCGCCTTCAGCACAACGGATTCAAGAGGCAGACTCCGTTCGCCAATAATTTTTCTGAACTGTCTCCCCGGGTAAGAGAATATATCCCCCGTTCTTCCCCGTAATCGTTTCCTCCGTCCGGTTACATCAATGATTCTGTCTCTGAAGACGGGATTGTAGAAACTGTCAAAGAGGACCCCCTCTTCTCCGTCGATAACAAGACGGGCAATGATTGCCTGAGGACATTCCTGATGAAGTTTCTCCATGCTGAGGCACAGGTGATCATCGTCATCCCTGACAGCAGTCATGGATTTCAATTCCTCAGCAGTCCTGCCGGCGCTGCCATGGCATGCAAAGGAAAGGGGGATAACATAAACTTCAGGCAGGCCTTCACTGTATTTTACTTTTACCATAAGAATGTGTGATTCAACGGCACCGCCGTTAAAGGGAATGATGTCTTCAACCCTGATTCGTCGTATTGTCCGTGACTTACTCCCATACCATCTCTGCCCCTGCAGATAACGGGGCAGAATGTATCGTTCCAGCCGCTCCAATGCCTTCTCCTCAAAGATTCCTGTCCAGTTCCCCGATACCCGCAGTTCCCCAACAGAACCTGTATCTGCTGGTCCTGTCTCCTCTTTCAATTCAAAAATATAGTAGCTATGGGGGGTAAAGGTCAGCATATAGGGGTGATCCGTGATAACGGGGAACCTGTTATGGCTCAGGACTTCTTCCGGAAACCGTCCTGAATATTTTGTAAGATCAAGCTCTGCTGTTTGTGCATACTTGGAAAGGTTTGTAGCGACGAGCAGCGTCTCGTTTTCGTATTGTCGAATAAAGGACAGTATCTTCGAATTTTCCGGGGTCAGGAATTCCAGACTTCCCCGGCTGAAGGCTCTGAACCGTTTTCGTATTGCAATTGTATGCTTCATCCACCAGAGCAGAGATGCGGAACTCGTCTGCTGTGTCTCTACATTGACTGCCTCATAGTGATAGCCCGGATCTATAATGACCGGCAGATACAGCTTCTGTGGATTCACCTGCGAGAATCCCGCATTACGGTCTGCACTCCACTGCATGGGTGTTCTGACTCCATCACGATCACCAAGATAATAGTTGTCACCCATGCCAATCTCGTCGCCATAATAGATAACCGGGGTGCCGGGCAGCGTAAAAAGCAGGACGTTCATCAATTCAATCTTCCTCCTGTTGTTGCCCAGAAGCGGGGCAAGTCGTCTCCGGATTCCCAGGTTTATTCTCGCCACGGCATCCTTTGCATATATACCGTACATGTAATCCCGCTCTTCGTCCGTGACCATTTCCAGCGTAAGTTCATCATGATTTCTCAGGAATGTCGCCCATTGACAGTCATCGTGTATGGGAGGAGTCTGATCCAGGATATCAATAACCGGAAAACGGTCTGCCATCTGAATGGCCATGAACATTCGAGGCATGAGAGGAAAGTGAAATGCCATGTGGCAGATGTCTCCTTCTCCAAAGTAGGCAACAGCGTCCTCAGGCCACTGGTTTGCTTCAGCAAGAAACATTTTATTCTTAAACCGGCCATCCAGGTATTTTCTCAGTTTCCTGAGGAACTCATAGGTCGCCGGCAGGTTCTCGCAGTTTGTGCCCTCCTGTTCATACAGATAGGGGATTGCGTCAAGCCGCACGCCGTCAATACCCATTTCAAACCAGAAATCCAGCACTTTCATAACTGACCGCTGCAGGCTTGGACTTTCAAAATTCAGATCAGGCTGATGGGAATAAAATCGATGCCAGAAGTACTGTTTGGCCACAGGGTCCCATGACCAGTTCGAAGGTTCAAAATCTTTGAATATAATTCGCGCATCCTGGTATTTTTCGGGGTTGTCGTTCCATACATAATAATTCCGCATGGCAGAACCTTTTTTCGCTCTGCGGGATTTCTGAAACCATTGATGCTGGTCGGATGTATGGTTCAGTACCAGCTCTGTTATGACCCGTATACTGCGTCTGTGGGCCTCGCGCAGGAATTCCCTGAAGTCCCTGAGCATCCCATAGTGAGGATTGACGTTGTAATAATCAGCAATGTCGTAGCCATCGTCTTTGAGAGGCGACGGGTAAAAGGGCAGGATCCATATAGCGGTAACTCCAAGGTCCTTCAGATAGTCAAGTTTCTGTGTCAGGCCTTTAAAGTCTCCGATACCATCATTGTTTGAATCAAAAAATGTCTTTACATGAAGTTCGTAGATAATCGCGTCTTTATACCATAACGGATCATCCTCAAAGTACGCTCTCTTCCGCGGCAATTCCTTCTCCCCCTACATGAAATAATCGAAATCCATTTCTCTCTTCAATCTCTTCCGCACACTGAATATATGCGCCGGAACAATCTGTGGATCCAGTTGAATAAAGTTCTTCTCTCCATGCCATATAAATTTGTCATCCGTTAAGAGATCATGGACGAGATAGGGCTGCCCCCTCGGTATCTCCAGCGCATCAACAGGTACATGAACCCATCCTCCCTGCGTATGATAGGGATCAAGGTTTACGGCAACGATAATAATATTGGAGAGGTCCTCAGATGTCTTCCCGTAGCACATGAGGTAATCATTTTCAGCATTATAGAATTCCACATTCCATGTATCCTGGAGCGCCGTGTTTTCTCTACGAATTCTATTGAGCTTTGCAACAAAATCCTTGAGGCTGTCTTCTCTCTTTCTGTCCCAGTGCTTTATTTCATATTTTTCTGAATAGAGGTACTCCTCCCTGCCCTCAATGGCGTCCTGGACAAAGAGTTCGAAGGCAGGTCCATACATGCCATAGCTTGCAGAGAGTGTTGCCGCAAGAACAAGGCGCATCATATAGGCAGGACGGCCCCCATACTGCAAATGTTCAGGAAGAATATCAGGGGTGTTCGTCCAGAAGTTCGGTCTCATATATTCACGTACATCGGTCCTGACCAGTTCCTTCATATACTCGGTAAACTCAACTTTCGTATTCCTCCATGTGAAGTAAGTGTAGGACTGGGTAAAACCGAGCTTTGCAAGCCGGTACATGACTTTCGGTCTGGTAAAGGCCTCTGCCAGGAAAATGAGGTCAGGGTAATCTTTCTTCAGCTCATGAATGACCCATTCCCAAAAAGGGAAGGGCTTTGTATGAGGATTGTCCACTCTGAATATGCGAATACCATTGTCTATCCAGAAAAGGAAAACGCTTTTCAGTTCATCCCACAGGGACAGCCACCCGTCACCTTCAAATTGTATGGGAATAATGTCTTCATACTTTTTCGGGGGGTTCTCGGCAAACTGCACAGTCCCGTCAGGTCTCCATTGAAACCACTCCGGATGTTCTTTTACATAGGGATGGTCCGGAGAGCACTGAAAGGCAATGTCCATTGCTATCTCAACGCCGTATTCCGAGGCCTGTGCAATGAGCCGCCGAAAGTCTTCCAGTGTCCCCAGGTCTGGATGCACGGATTTATGTCCTCCTTCCTGAGCGCCGATCGCCCAGGGGCTCCCCACATCGCCTTCTTCGCAGACAGGATTATTGTTTTTACCCTTCCGTTTCGTTCTGCCAATCGGATGTATTGGAGGAAGATAGAGAACATCAAATCCCATATCCGCTATCTCCGGAAGAACCTCCTCACAATCCTTGAAGGTGCCATGTGTCCCTGCATCCGGTGAACAGGAACGGGGGAATAGCTCGTACCAGGAGCTGAAAACCGCCTTCTTCCGGTCAACGACCACCACCAGCTCCCGTTCATAATAACTTGCTGACGTGAGATCAGCATAACGATCCATTAAATCGATTAATTCCGTGCTGAGTGCAGTCAGGACAGCATAGGAAATATCAGAAGCTTCAAGTTCGGAAGAAAGACGCTCCAGATGCTTTCTATCATCATCTGTGGCCATTGTACAGGCTTTATTGATATATTCTTTCCCTATCAGTAAATCTACAGCAATATCCTGCCCGGCATCATGCTTTTTTTTCAGGTCCTTCTGCCACGTCCTGAAATGATCAACCCATCCCTGGACAGTGAAGACATACCTTCCGAGACGGGTAACCGTAAACTCTCCGGTCCAGAGGTCGTTTCCCACAAATGCCAAAGGGGAGAACTGCCAGGTATCAGTATGTGGCCCCTTGTAGAGTATCTGTGCCAATACCTCATCATGTCCGTCAGAGAAGATGTCCGCCTGGACCTTAACTTTTTCTCCTATCGCACGTTTAATCGGAAATTGTCCGCAGTTTATCTGTGGTTTCACATTCTCTATAACGACTCTCTTCTTACCGCTGTCTGTCATGGTCTTCTCTCCAGAATAAATACATATCAACACACAGAACAGCCTGCATATGCAAGCACTATTTAATAGGTTAGATTATATCACTGTTGCTTAGAAAAACATAAAAAAAGAGGACACTCTCAAAAAGAACGTGTCCCTGATTTTGATGATATTTATTTCTCAGCCCGTGAATACTCGCACCCTGTCAAACCGCAGTAATTACCGACATATTCTGCCGCAGGCCTGTAGAGTGATGGTTTCCCCTGGGCAAGGCCAAAACGCTCTTCAATAATATGGGCGCACCAGCCTGCTATCCTTGATACTGCAAAGAGGGGAGTGAAAAGATCATGGGGAAAGCCCATCATCTTATAGACGGTGCCGCTATAGAAATCAATATTCGGCTTGATCTGGTCTTTTCCCTTTTCCGACAAGACCCTTACCGCTATATCCTCTACCTTTGCACATAATTGATATAATGAATCCTGATCTGTTTTTTCACTCAGATTTTCAAGAAGTTTTTTCAGGATGGAAGCCCGGGGGTCATAGGTTTTATACACCGCATGTCCCATCCCGTAAATTTTCTCCTTCTTTGCCAATTTTTCCTTGATCCATGTCTCAATATCATCAACATTCATAAGTTCATCCATCATACTCATAGCCTTCTCATTGGCTCCGCCATGTAACGGTCCGGAGAGCGCTGCCAGTCCCGCCAGAACACCCGCATACATATCAGCCTGCGTTGAAGCCACTTCCCTGCATGCAAAGGTGGATGCATTAAAGGTATGATCAGCATGAAGAATGAGGCATATGTCGAGCACCCTCGAAACTTCCGGGTCAGGCCTGATTCCTGTCAGCATATGTAACATGTTTTCGGCATGGGAGAGGTCTTTTGAGTATGGTACAGGTTCATGCCCTTTCCTGATCCGCTCCCAGGCAACCATGGAAACTGCCATGACGGCTATGAGACGCGCTGCCTTGTCAATATACGTTTCAGCTCTGTCATCGTCTCCTGTGTCATCAAAGGCTGCGATTGAGATTGCAGCCATCAGGACATGCATGGGATTGGCGTACTGGGGCCACAGCTTCATCGAATGCATCAGGGAATCAGATAGCTGACTGTATGAAGCAATCCTTTCTTTAAAAACCTTAAGTTCAGATGAAGTAGGCAGAACTCCATGTAACAGCAAATATGCAGTCTCCTCAAAGGTAGAGTGCTCTGCCAGATCTTCTATCCTGTAGCCGCTGTACAGAAGGACTCCCTTTTCTCCGTCAATATAGCTGATTTTTGTATCCGCTACTGTCACTCCCCGCAAGCCGGTATTTTTTATGACTGATTCCTGTGCCATCATGGTCTCCTTTTCTCTGGTCTTTTAATCATTATATCCCATGATCATAAAATCACATTATGATTTAAATCATTTCCCTGTCACTGGACAAGGCGCAGAATAAATTATATATTCATATTAGTCAGTACCAGTTGTTGAAGCCGTTATTTTGTAACTAATTGTCATTTCGGGCAAAGCGAGATATCTTATGCCATTGCAACAGGTAACGATTTCTCCTCGTAACCGAGTCGAAATGACATCAAATTGATTGCATAATGTAATCCTCAAAAGGAATTAGTCAGAATAGAGAGGATTCATCATTAGCTTTAACATATAATTATAATAGTGTAATCATGGTAAAAACCTCTGACCTCTTTGTGAAAGCCCTTGAAAACGAGGGTGTTAAATACATATTCGGCATTCCCGGGGAAGAGAATCTCGACCTTCTGAATTCTTTAAAAAATTCTTCCATTCAGTTTATTACGACACGCCACGAGCAGGGCGCAGGGTTTATGGCTGCTACCTATGGCCGCCTGACAGGCTCACCAGGCGTCTGCCTTTCAACATTAGGCCCGGGTGCTACTAATCTCGTTACCCCTGCTGCCTATGCACAGCTTGGGGGCATGCCTATGATAATGATCACCGGGCAAAAGCCTATTACAAAAAGCAAGCAGGGACGCTTCCAGATAGTGGATGTGGTCGAGATGATGGACCCCCTTACCAAGCTTTCCAAGCAGGTGGTGCATGAGCATACTGTGACGGCCATCATTCGCGAAGCCTTTCGGTTAGCCGTGGAAGAACGCCCTGGTGCCATTCATATTGAGCTTCCCGAAGATATTGCCCGGGAATTTTCAGACGCTGAGATATTTGAAAAGACAACCCACCTCAGGCCAGTTGCTGACAGTGAAGCCATCATTGACGCAACAGGAAAAATCCACAAGGCACGGTCTCCTCTCATTCTTCTTGGAGCCGGCGCTAACAGGCGGAAGACCCATGATGTGATTACCTTCCTTATTGAAAAAACAGGCATACCTTTTTTTACAACTCAGCTCGGCAAAGGCGTAGTCGATGAGCGTTCTCCACTCTGTCTCGGCACTGCCGCTCTCTCAAGTGACGATTGTGTTCACATGGCGATTCAAAAGTCAGACCTCATCATCAATATTGGCCATGATATAGTAGAGAAACCCCCCTTCCTCATGACCAAAGAAGGCTTTGATGTCATCTCAATCAATTTCCTTCCGGCAAATGTGGATGAAGTGTATTTCCCCCAGCTGGAAATCGTGGGAGACATCTCCCACAGTATAATGGAAATCACCAGCCGCATAGAAAAACAGTCCCATTGGAATTTTGACCACATGCTTACTATCAAGGAAAAACTCGACAAGAGCATTGAAGAGGGTAACCGTGACAACAGCTTTCCCATCCTGCCGCCCAGACTGGTAAGCATTATCAGGGACGTTATTCCCCCTGATGGTATTATTTCCCTGGACAATGGGATGTACAAGATATGGTTTGCCCGGAATTACAAGGCATATGAGCCGAATACCATCCTGCTGGACAATTCATTGGCTGCCATGGGAGCTGGACTGCCTGCTGCAATGGCAGCCAAGATCATCTATCCGAAGAAAAAGGTAATGGCAATTTGTGGTGATGGCGGATTCATGATGAACTCACAGGAGCTTGAGACAGCGGTCAGACTTAAGCTGAATCTTGTCGTATTGATTATCAACGACTGTGGTTACGGGATGATTAAATGGAAGCAGAAAGATATGGGATTTGCTGATTATGGCCTTGATTTTCATAACCCCGACTTTGTGCAGTATGCCGCGAGTTACGGGGCTAGCGGACATCGGGCGGAAACAGCAGAAGGTCTGGCCCTGCTCATAAGCAAATGCCTTGAATCAAAGGGGGTTCATGTCATAGATGTCCCCGTGGATTATTCAAGGAACCAGGAGCTTCTCAATCAGTGCCTATCAGGGATTTAATCTATATCAATATTAAAGATAAATAATTAAATTATGGAGTATGAAGTTATTGAAGATAACATTTTTTCTTAATTTTGCATTCTGCTTTTTGATTTTTGCATTTTTTACCCCCTCACCCCTGCCTGCCGGCAGGCAGGCTGACCCTCTCCCACAGGGGACAGGGAATGAGAGGAGTTAAGGAGGCCGCTCATGGCAGCTACAACCTTGAAAGTTTTTGCACCCTATGATGAGCATCTCATAAAGGAAATCCCTATGACATCTATGGAAGAAGCAGAAACATTGCTTCAGAAAGCATATACCCTTCATCAGGACCGGTCGAGATGGCTTCCAAAATTTGAACGTAGCAGGATTCTGAAAAGTTTTGGGAAATTACTCTCAGACAACATGGAATCCCTTGCCCTGCAGGCAGCCGAAGAGGGCGGCAAACCCCTGGTTGACTCAATTATCGAAGTAACCAGGGCTGTCAATGGTGTTGAAGTGGCACTGCAGGAACTGGCGCAGATGGGGGGCACGGAAATTCCGATGGAGCTGAATGAAGCCTCAAAAAATCATATGGCGTACACCATGCTTGAGCCAGTCGGTGTTGTTGCCGCAATCAGTGCCTTCAATCATCCGGTAAACCTGATCATCCACCAGGTTGTCCCGGCAGTGGCAACGGGGTGCCCGGTAATAGTAAAGCCTGCGGCTGCAACGCCCCTTTCCTGTTTTTCTGTTGTCGATCTGCTCTATCAGGCAGGTTTGCCAAAAGAATGGTGCAGGGCCATTGTCTGCGACAGGGACGTGACGAACACAATAATCGCAGACCGCCGCATTCGATTTGTCACCTTTATCGGTTCTGCAAGGGTGGGCTGGAAACTCCGGAACAGTCTTGCTCCGGGGGCACATTGCGCCCTTGAGCATGGCGGTGCCGCGCCTGTCATTGTAGAGCCTGATGCAAAGATTGACAGCATACTCCCGGGTCTCGTAAAGGGCGGCTATTATCATGCCGGCCAGGTGTGTGTATCAGTGCAGCGAATGTTCGTTCATAGAAAAATCATCGGAGAAGTAAAAGAGAAAATGCCTGCACTGGTCAAAAAGCTCAGGGTTGGTGATCCCCTTGATAAAGAAACAGAAGTGGGCCCCCTGATAAAGCCCGGTGAAGTGGACAGGGTCGATCTCTGGGTGAAGGAGGCGGTCAGTGAAGGTGCAGAGCTGCTCTGCGGCGGAAACAAAATCTCGAATACCTGCTATGAACCTACCCTGCTGCTGAATCCTTCACAGAAGTCAAAATGCTCAACTGAAGAGATCTTCGGACCTGTTGTCTGTCTTTATGAATATGAAAACTACCTTGACGCAATTGAGATGGCAAATCAGGTCCCCTTTAATTTTCAGGCTGCTATTTATACAGAATCCCTCAGCACAGCCCTTGACTGTGTGAAGCGGCTCAAAGCCAAGGCTGTTATGGTCAATGAGCACACTGCCTTTCGCGTCGACTGGATGCCCTTCGGCGGTGCTGAAATGTCCGGCCTCGGCGTAGGAGGAATTGGCTACTCAATGCGTGACATGTGCCATGAAAAGCTTATGGTCATTAAATCCGGTTCTGTTTAAGCAGAGGGACATCCCTTTTGTGCTGTCATTCTGAACATAGTGAAGAATCTCTTCTTGTATCATCCTCAAGCACCGACCACACGATCCATTAATATATGTAAAATAGATTCCACGATATCAGGTCCCCCTCTTAAAGAACTTACGTGTATATGCGAATATAAAAAAAACTGTACTGATTGCTAAAATTAAATTTATATATTCATTGAGAGCTGCCTCTTTGTCATGCACCATCTTCCATATATCATCGTATGACACAATAATCTGATTGCGATGTACAAGTTCCCAGATGTAATACCCTTTGCCGCTTATCATTTCGTCACTCTTGAGTTTGTTTCTTTCAGCAAGTACGATTATACGGTCTCCCTCCAGGATACGCTCCATCCCCGGCCAATCCTTCCCATAATAGGACGAGTAACGATATATTCCTCTCTCTGATTCAATTTTAAAATAAGTAGCCCTCCCTTCACCTCCGAGTTTCACTTCCGTGACAATGCCCTGTACGGGGAGCAATTCGTCCTTCGAAGGATGCTGAGTAGCATAGAGAGAAACTACCTTTGCGCTGACAGCAAAAATCAATACATATCCTGCCACTGACAGCAAAGTTAGTTTTTTGAATTTATGAACATTAAACATAACAAACAGGTACCGTGACAGAAAAAACAATGATTAAGGTGCTTCTCAAACTTTCCGATAGTAAGACATATGAATCGTGCTGTTTATCACATAATACTGCCCGCTATGATGTCAGTTGTTTTTTTTCTGGTCGCATTAACACCTGTTGAGGTGTTGGGATGTCGAACACGGGGTATACTCGCCTTTCTGATTGCCCTCTCCAGCGGTATGGGCGCATTGGGAGCGGTCATAATAGCCCTGAAGAAAAGGATAAAGGGAGAAGATCATTCTCAGTGGTGGATCTTCAGTACTTTAGTATTAGCGATACCCGTTATTTCTCTCCTGACCTTGGCATAACAATCCTCTCTGTTTAAAATAAACGAGGAACTTCATAAGCATTATTCTGCTCTTTCTGGCACTGTTCATTACAGGCTGCTCAATTATAACAAAATGCTGTCGTCAGAATTGGCGCTTCAAATCATATATTAGTAAAAAGAGATATGATATACTTTTAATAAGTCATTTCTAGCAGATATCATAAAAGGAGATTAAAAATGAAAAGATTTTCACTGTTGCCTGCCTTAATACTGACATGTGCACTGATAGCTATTTCGGGCTGTAATAATACGGATTCTAAAAGCTCAGACAAGTCATCAAAGTCAAGTGAATCACTGCAATCAAATCAGTCACTGCAATCGACACAAGCCCAGATTCCTCTGGCAGGAAAAATTATTGAAACAATGGACGGCGGTAACTATACTTTTATGAATATCGAACACAACGGTCGTACCACCTGGGTGGCTACTTCCCGAATGAATGTAATGATTGGTCAGGATATATCTTTGAAACCCGGGATGACAATGACTAATTTTGAAAGTAAAACTCTTAACCGGACTTTTGAATCTATCATTTTTTCGGGAGGCCCAACCGATGATTTTTCAGGCCCCCTATTAATGAATAAGCCTGCCGATGACAGCCAGGTACAATCTGCTGTAACAGAACCGATTAGCGTTGAGAAGGCGACCGGGTCTGATGCATACACAGTATCTGATCTTTATGAAAAAATGGCTTCTCTTGAGAACAAAAGAGTTGTTATACGAGGAAAGGTTGTGAAGTTCTCCCCCAATATCATGGGCAAGAACTGGATCCATATTCAGGACGGGAGCGGCGATTCTTCGGCAGGTACACATGACATCGTAGTCACATCACAGGAAACTACCTCATTGGGGGAAGTTATTACCATTCAAGGCACTCTCTATAAAGACAAGGACTTTGGCAGTGGTTATAATTTTGCGGTAATCGTGGAAGAGGCAAGTATTTTGAAATAGTCTTAAAATAATCCCATGACATCAGTGATTCTTTACAAAATTTTGCTGCGGAGCAGCAATAGTATTAAAGAATTCCGAGTCGACCGGGGACATAGTAATCGTGAAGGCTTAAATTGCAGGACGCCTTTTTATTGGTATATTTTTTAAAACTTACTACTTTTACTTGTCAAGCTAATAATATTTATGACTTATGTAATGTTTTTATATATCATCAGAGTACAAGACGACTAATTGAATTATCCCATTAACCATCTCTGTTCTGTCCATGTCCAAACTTAGTGATTAATTTGACTCAACTCTATCGACAACTTCAACCAATCTTCAGAATCCAGACCAACCCCAATTCATTGATAATGCATTTTATCAATAACACTGACCGAATATTCACAGGAATACCTCGAAGTAGAAATAAATCCGATATATGCTCTAATACATCATCAGATATTATTTTTCTGGCCGCTTTCATCCCAAAACGTAATACTCACAGTTATGAAATAGGGCATTCTTTTTGATTCCCTTCTTTCCATGTACTTAGACCTTTCATAAAGGATCTCGTTCATTTAAATTGTGATGTGTCAGTGTCGATATGAAGACCTCTATGAACATATTATTTCTAAGCTCATACTGCATAATAATAATTTTAGTACCTGCAAATTAGACTGCTATGAGATTACCATTAAATATTTTTAATTATTGGGTGTAATTCTGGGTTTATGCTAATGTGGATAACTCTGCAGAATTTCAGCGATAATTAGCCCGTATTCCCAGAAATTGAAGATTTCTATCGTATATCATCAGGTAAGGATCGGGGCAGACCTGAGGGTTGATATGATTTATCTTTAGAATGGATGAGGGTGGAAAAATGACGTATGCAAATGTCCCGAAAAATCCTCAGTTATTATAAGGTTGTTCAATCGGTAATAGTAATAATTAATCATTTTCCTGATTCTTCATCTCTTCCCCAGAAATTCCACCATGGTCTGCCCTTTTTTTCACCTTTCCCTTTGTCAGTTGCTTTTTCAAAAGCCTTAGCTCTTCCTTCTTCGCCTTTTATATCGCCTTTACTTTCACCTTCTCGTTTCACTTCCTTGCTTTTGTTTCTTCTTTCACGCATCATTTCTTCATATTTTTTTCTGTCTTCTCCTTCCAATTCCACCCCGTGCTTTCTCTGCTTACTTCCCTTTTCCTTATGTACGTTGCCTTTCTCATGATCTTGCTTATAGTTCTGTTTTTGCTCTCCTTCATCTTTCTTATTTGCATTCCCAGCGTCCACTGGAACTGTCACAGTAAATACTATGGCTAAAATTGAACTAAGCACTATCAGAAAACCCTTTTTCATAACATTACTCCTCCTTATTAAGAATTTATATTTTACCCCATAGAAAACTAACATTACATGGTGTGCATGATATTAAGATTAATATGAGATTATTTCTTCAGATTTATCTAAACTGAAAACTACAACTTAACTATTTTGGATCTCTTCTTTCTGTCTCTTCTGATAAAGTAAATCTATCGACAAAAGCCAGAACAGGCTGATTTATTGACGTACATTAAATTTTGCATCATAATGATTGCAAAGGGCCCATAGATGAAATATTTACCTTCCCAACTGAGCTACTTTTTCCAGAATACGACGATGAGGAAAAATCTGCGGAACCTTCGCACGTTCCTGATTGTTATTGCCGCAGCCATATCGTCCTACAGTATCCTTTTTCATTTCATTATGGAATATGAAGGTAGACAGTATTCGTGGATAACTGGTTTTTACTGGACCTTAACTGTCATGTCAACACTCGGTTTCGGTGATATTACATTTAGAAGTGATCTGGGTCTGGTCTTTTCCATGATTGTTCTTTTATCGGGAATCTTATTCCTGCTCATAATGCTTCCCTTTACCTTTATTCGATTTTTTTATGCACCCTGGCTGGAGTCACAGGCCCAGTCACGTACTCCGCGTGAACTGCCCGAAGGGACGAAGAATCACATAATCATAACGAACTATGAGCCTATCGCTATGAGCCTTATAAGGAAATTAAACCAATATCACCTTACTTACGTTACTGTGGTGCAGGATACACAGGATGCAGCAGACCTTCTGGACATGAATGTGAAGGTTGTTATCGGAGAACTAGATAAGCCTGAAACATATCAGAGGCTGAGGGTAGAAGAGGCCGCTCTCATTTTTGTGAATAATGATGACATGTTGAATACAAACATTATTGCCACAATACGGGAACTATCAGAGTCTGTTCCCATCATTACCATTGCAGATGCACATGATTCGATTGATATCCTTGAACTTGCCGGTGCAACACATGTCTTTCAATTTACCAAAATGCTCGGTGTTACGATGGCGCGTCACACTCTCGGAGAAACTGCACAGGCCAATATAGTCGGTGCTCTCGGAGGTATCCTTATTGCGGAAGCTTACGCTGCCCATACGCCCTATGAAGGGAAGGAACTATTCAAAAGCGGTCTTCGTGAGAAAACGGGTGTTATCGTGGTCGGTATATGGCAGAGGGGGAAATTCGAAATCCCAAGACCACAGACAATCATTCACCCTAATTCAATTCTTTTACTTGCAGGATCGGAAGAGCAGTTCAGAAGGTACGATGACTTTGTCAGCATCTCCCGAACCTTTGTAGCTCCAGTTGTGATATTGGGAGGAGGCCGTGTAGGACAGGCTGCTGCTGACACGTTAGAAGAACTTGGCGTTGATTACCGTATTGTCGAAAAAAACAGGAATGCCATAAAGGACAATAATAAATATATTCTCGGAGATGCAGCCGATATTCATACGCTGGAGCGGGCCGGCATTTCTACAGAATCTCCCTCCGTTCTTATAACTACGCACGATGATGACATTAATATTTACCTGACTATTTACTGCAGGGAATTAAGACCAAACATACAGATTATTAGCAGGGCAATACGAGACCGTAATATCAGTAAGCTTTATTCGGTCGGGGCTGACATTGTCATGTCATATGCTTCCATGGGGGCAAATAAAGTTTTTAACATTCTCAGG
>Ga0209536_100008955_pt1 | contig 14921 bp, 9 predicted proteins | sample DeeMarSeWOR28_12_FD_187461 | JGI IMG/M metagenome (GOLD analysis project Ga0209536, IMG submission 187461) | Marine sediment microbial communities from White Oak River estuary, North Carolina - WOR-2-8_12 (SPAdes) (version 2) | ecosystem: Environmental > Aquatic > Marine > Intertidal zone >...
CTCGATTATGCAGTTCTCGTCGTTGTTCGCGTGCTCGAACATCCGTTTCAGAAGAGCGTCGAGGAGCTTTGGTTCGACTTCGCCCATCGAAAGCACGCGTGCGGTGCCGCTGAACGCGATGGTCGCGTCGGGGATGTCGATCCAGGGCATGAACGGAACGCGTTTGGGAATCGTCACATTGAGCGCGACGTGGGGGTTCTGCCGGATGTGTTTCGCCTTCCACGAATCCTTCGCGACGCGAACGTAGAGCACCCGGTTGATCGGGACATAGACGATGCCAGAGGAGCGGGCCTGGCCTTTCGGGTTCACGTAGGAGAGCACGGCGAACGAGCGCTTTTCGATCTCTTTCCAAACGAGGTCCGAGGTGACGGGAGCTGGCATGGAGGTGTGGTAGATCTTCGCTGGCTCCCGTCAAGGAGAGTTCCCCTGACAAAGATCATGCGATCCACGGACGCGTTGACGCGCCGCTGCTCTCGCGGTTAGCTGAATGCCGGGTCCGGCTCTGAGCAGGGCTCCGGGAGCACCAATGAGTGAGTTCGATGTCATCGTCATCGGATCGGGCATGGGCGGCATGACGACCGCGGCCGCGCTGTCCCGGTTGGAGCACAAAGTCCTGCTTCTCGAGCAAGCGCAGACGATCGGAGGGCTGACCCACTCCTTCTCTCGAGAGGGCTTTAGTTGGGACGTGGGCCTTCACTACTGCGGCTTGTTTGGGCACGACCAGCCCGCAGGACGGATCTTGGACTGGCTCAGTGGAGGAACGATCGAGTTTCGCTCGGTAGGGACGGTGTACGACACCCTCCACTTTCCGGATGACTTCGACATCTCGGTGGCGCGCCCGGAGGCTGCATACAAGATGGAGCTCAAGGACCGGTTCCCGGACAGCGCCGCCGAAATCGACGCCTACTTCGAGGCCTTGGAGTCGGCGGAGACGGTTGCGCACATGGTTGCCGGTGGACGGTCGGTTCCCGAGCCGTTCCGCTCCGCGCATCGCTGGTTGAACAGGCGCAAGATTGAGCGGTGGTGCGGTCGGACGACCGACGAAGTCATCGAAGGCCTCGTCACGGATCCGAAGCTGGCCGCGGTGCTGTCGGCGCAGTGGGGCACGTATGGAGGGAGGCCGAAGGAAGCGAGCTTCGGCATGCACGCGATCATCATGCGCCACTACCTCGACGGCGCGGGCTATCCCGTGGGTGGCGCGAACGCCATCGCAGCGGGGCTCGTTCCGGTGATCGAAGCCGCGGGCGGAAGCGCCCGCCCTGCGACGCCGGTGAGCGCGATTCTGTTTGAAGACGGAGAAGCGATCGGCGTGCGTACGAGCGCTGGCGAAGAAATCAAGGCGCCTGTGATCGTCTCGGCGATCGGAGCCGGCGAAACGGTGAAGCGGTTGCTGCCCGAGGAGATTCGCGAGCAAGAGTGGTCCAGGGAGATCGCTTCTTTCGAGCCGGCGATCTGCCACTTCGAAGTGTACCTCGGCTTCGAGGGAGACATCGCCCGGCACGGAGCGACACGCGCGAACCATTGGTTCCACGAGAACTGGGACACGAATGAAGGCATATGGTCGGCCGCCGACGCTGAACCCATCCCGATGCTGTTCGCATCGTTCCCGTCGCTCAAGGATCCGGAGCACGACCCGGGCCCGTCGAACAGACACACGGGCCAGGCGATGGTCTGGGCCGATTGGTCGTCGGTGGCCGACTTCGCCGACCGGGAGCCCGAGGAGCGTGCCGCCGAATGGACGGCGTTCAAGCAGGGCGTCGAGGCGAAGATGATGGCGTTCTACGAAAAGAAGTTCCCAGCGCTGGCGCCGCTCATCGTCTACCGCGAGCTCGGCACCCCGCTCGCAACAGCGGCGTTCACCCGCCACGAGAAAGGCGGGTTCTACGGCGTCGAAACGACGCCTCGCCGCATGTTGTCCGAGGCGCTCGCTGCTCGTACCCCGGTCTCCGGCCTATTCCTGACTGGCCAGGACGTCATGACTCCCGGCATCGCTGGGGCCCTTGCGGGCGGCATGCTCGGCGCTGCGGCGATTGATCCTCGGGTCTACCGGAAGTTCGTCTGGTGAGGGCGAACCGAACGCCAAGGTGCGTCCAAGAGAAAGCCGACCACCGCGCATAGACACGCCATCACACTGAAGCGCCAAGGTGGCGAAGCGGGTGTCTCGTGAAGCACGCTCAGGGTAGCCAGCAGCGTGGGGACGTAGAAGAGCAGGAGAGCGGCTGGCGCAGCGAGCCGCGCCCAGCGCTCACCGCGCCGAATCGGAAACGCAACGAGTAACAAGACCAGCGCTCCGAGCGCCAGCCAGCCGCCGGCCGCAACTTCCATGAGGGCCTTGAGAAGCGTCCGAGTCGCAGGGCCGAGCTCGCCCCAATCCTTGCCCAGGGCAGCCGCATGGTACGGCATGAAAGAATCGCGAAACAAATAGATCGCGCCAAGCGCCAAGCTGACGACGGCCATGCCGGCATACAAGAAGGCGGCGACACGGTGACGGCCCTCGAGACGCGGTCGCTGAGACACGATCGCCACTACCCTATGACCCCTCGCTCACGTGGGTTTGTATTCCCAGCTTTTGGAGGCCTTGCAACAAGCTTTCCGGCCGCTTGGGTTTTTGAGGCGTATTTGACGCGGAGATCTGGAATGGCCTGGTATGGGATCACGGTCCCGAGCGCCGGCCGGTGCATCGAAGTCTCGGTTACCGTTCGTGACGTGTCTCAAACGTTCGGATTGACTGAAGCCAAGAAAGGGTCGTTGCAGAGCAGAAGACCCGAAGGTCGCGAACGTGTGCCTCGGGCGGAGAACCCGACAGCCGAAGAGCATCGAATGCCCCCGCGCGTCCCCCGCGAGCGCCGACGAACCTGAGCTTTCCAAGCACGTCGACGATCGGTTCGTCTGTGCGCTGTCGCACACCATTTCAGCCCTGAGTTCGAGGATCCGAGAGCGGCATTCACGAAACCGCAATGGGGTCACGAAGCGTTGTGTAGACGCAGCTTTGTGCCTTCAGCGAACGCTGAACGTGGCGGCCGGAGAGGTCGGCGAAAGCTCAGGTGCCTCGCTGCGTGTGGCCGCGCATCAGCTCGTGCGAGCTCGATGATTGCGTCGAGTGGGGAACGGCGCGCCCCCCGGGTTCTTCCCGGCGTTGCAACTCACGACACTCTTCAGAGATGTAGGCGTACCTGAACGAGCTCGTCGTCGTCCTCATCGCGAGCGATGCGAAATCCCATGCCTTCGCAAAGGGCGAGCATTTTCGTGTTCTTCGCAAGGACATCGCCTTCCATCACCTCGATTCCGCGATCGCGGCCGACCGAGATGAGGCGCCGCATGAGCTCGCGGCCGATGCCTTGCCGCTGGTACTCGTCTCCCACGGTCAATCCGAAGTCACAGGAATGTCGATCGGGATTCGAGACGTATCGCGCTACGCCGATCATCTTCGCGTTCGGCGATCCATCGCCAATCACGCCCACCAGTGCCATCTCGCGGTCGTAGTCGATCTGGGTGAAGCGAGCCAACATCTCCGGCGTGAGCTTGTCGAAGTTCTGCATGAAGCGAAAGTACTTCGTTTCCGGAGACAGCGATTGGACGAATGCCTGTTCCATGTGGGCATCTTCGGGTTGAATTGGACGCACCACCACGTCGGTCCCGTCGTGGAGCTGCCATAGCGAGACCAGCTCTGCAGGGTAGGGGTGGATGGCCATGTGCCCGTAGTGGGCGGTGCTCGTCGCGGGGTTCGCCACGACAATCCGGGCGTCGACTGCAATGACGCCGTCTTCGTCGACTAGCAGAGGATTGATGTCGAGCTCCCGCACTTCGCGCAGCTCGCATGCGATCTCGGAGACACGCTGCAACACCTCGATTAGCTTCTCCTCGTCCGCCTCGGGCAGATTGCGAAAATGGCGCAGAAGACGTCCGGCACGGGTACCCTTGATCAGCTCCTTGCTGAGGTATTCATTGAGCGGCGGTAGCGCGACGTTGCTATCCGCGAAGATCTCCACGGCGGTTCCACCAGCTCCGAAGCTGATCACTGGTCCAAACACCGGATCGGTGGCAATCCCGATCATGATCTCGCGCGCGTGAGGCCGTCGGACCATGGGTTCGATGGTCACCCCGTCGATCCGGGCGTTGGGACACTGTGCTCGAACACCGTCCATCATCTCCCGAAACGCCGTCCGCACGGAGCGGGGCTCACGAATGTTCAGACGGACGCCGCCAACGTCCGATTTGTGGGTGATGTCTGGTGAGTTGATCTTCATCGCGACTGGCAACCCGACGCCTTCGGCTGCGACGAGCGCCTCGGCCGCGGAGCCAGCGTTGACGCTCGGTGACGTGGGAATCTGAAAAGCATGGAGAACTGCCTTCGCCTCCGTGCTGCTCAGCGTGTGTCGGCGCTCGCCGAGCGCGTGCTCGATGATCAGCCGCGCGCCCTCGACATCGGGTTCCTTGTGGCGTGCTATCGGGCCCGGTGTCTGCAGGAGCGCCAACTGGTTGCGCTGGTAGGAGGTCAAATAGGCGAATGCCTCCACGCCTGCCTCGGGTGCTCGAAAGTGGGGTATGTTGGCGTCGGCGAACTTCTGGCGTCCCTCGGCGACCAGGCCCGCCCCCATCCAGCAAGCGAGAACCGGCTTGCTCGATTTACGCGCGGCCTGAATCACCGCGTCCGCACAGCCCGTGGGGTCGGTCATGCCTTGCGGTGTCAGCAGAACGAGCAGTCCGTCGGCTCCCGAGTCGGCCAGGACGATCTCGGTGGCGGCTCCGTAGCGCACCGGGTCGGCGTCTCCCAAGATGTCGACCGGATCGCTATGCGACCAGTGCGCAGGCAGTACTTTGCTGAGCGCTTCGACGGTCACCGCGTCCAGCTTGGCAAGGGGCACATCGAGATCGGCTGCCCGGTCGGCGGCCATGACGCCGGGTCCACCACCATTCGTGATGATCGCGAGTCGCGGCCCTCCGACCCTCGCGCCCGAGGCGAGCAGCTCCGCCGCGGCGAACAGCTCGCTGACGGAGCCGACCCGAACGGCACCGGCCCGCCGAAGCGCGGCATCGAACGCGTTGTCCGCACCGACCAATGATCCCGTATGGGACACCGCCGCGCGTGTGCCGCTCGCGCTGCGTCCCGACTTCACGACGATCACCGGCTTGATTCGTGCGGCCACGCGCAGGCCGCTGATGAAGCTGCGCGCATTGGTGATCCCTTCGACGTAGAGCAGGATGCTGCTTGTCTGCGGATCCACGGCGAGATAGTCGAGCACCTCGCCGAAGCCCACATCCGCGGTCGCTCCGAGGGATGCGACGAGCGAAAAACCGATTTCCTTGGTGTGAGCCCAATCGAGGAGCGCGGTGCACAAGGCTCCGGACTGGGCCACGAGTGCAACGTGCCCACTACGCGCCGGGCTCTTGGCGAAGGTGGCGTCGAGTCCGACCCGTGGGCGCATGATGCCCAGGCAGTTCGGCCCCACCAACACGATGCCGTGCGTGCGTGCGATGTCCACGATCTCGCTTTGAAGGGCGGCTCCGGACTTGCCGATCTCCGAGAATCCTGCGGAAAGAACGATGGCAGCACCCACGCCCAGCTCACCGCACTCGCGCATGACACCTGGAATGCGCTCCGCTGGGATTGCGACGACCGCCAGATCGACCGGGTGATCGATGGCGCTCATCGACGGATAGCTCTTCAGGCCTTGGATCGTTTCGTGTTTGGGGTTGACGGCAAAGATGTCGCCGGCGAAACCACCTTGTCGGATGTTTCGCAGTATCTGACCTCCCACCGAGCTCTCTCGGTCAGAGGCTCCGACGACGGCGACGGACGCGGGCTCGAAGGCTTTGGCCAGGTAGTGCTTTTTCATCTTGCTGTGACGCGAAAATCCAAAGACGATGCCGAGAACACCCAATCGCCGACGCATACACTCTTAGCGGATCCCGTACATCCTGCAATGCCTTCGATTCCACGTTGGAGGGCGCCGAGGAGAGTCTCCGACAATGTCTGTCGCCTACATTACCCACCCTACCTTCGCCCTCCACGAGATGGGTGCGCACCATCCCGAGCAGCCTGCAAGACTCGGCGCCATAAACGACCGACTGATCGCCTCGGGTTTGGACCCGGTGCTCCGCCACCACGAGGCGCGACCCGCCGAGCGGGAACATCTATTGCGCGCACATGACGCCGCGTACGTCGATCAGATTTTTGCGAGCTCACCGGGCGAGGGCCTCGTGTGGCTCGATGGCGACACCGCGATGAACCCGGCGACCCTGGAGGCGGCGCTCCACGCCGCGGGCTCGGCCGTGCAGGCCGTGGACCTGGTCATGTCGGGGAGCGTCTCGCAAGCGTTCTGCGCAGTGCGCCCGCCCGGACACCATGCCGAGCGCGCGCGTGCCATGGGGTTCTGTTTCTTCAACAACATCGCGATCGGGGCCGCGCACGCGCTCGCCGCACACGGACTCAGTCGGGTGCTGATCGTGGATTTCGATGTGCACCACGGCAACGGAACGGAGGCGATCTTCGAAGGTGACGAACGCGTATTGTTCTGCTCGACGTTTCAGCACCCCTTTTATCCCTACAGCGGCCATGACAGCCAAGCCCGCAACTTGGTCAACGTGCCGTTGCCGGCGCTAGCGGATGGTCGGGCGTTTCGAGACGCCGTGTCGACTCGATGGCTTCCCGTCATCGAGGCGTTCGAGCCGCAGTTGGTCATGGTCTCTGCTGGCTTCGACGCGCACATCGAAGACGATATGGCCGATCTCCATTTCTCTGAGGCTGACTACGCCTGGGTGACACGGCGACTCTGCGAGGTGGCGAACCGTCATGCCGAGGGGCGCATCGTATCCATGCTCGAAGGTGGCTACGCGCTCAGCGCTTTGGGGCGCAGCGTCGCCGTGCACATCGAGACGCTGCTGGCCGGGTTCCATGCGTAGTGGTGCGTGATCAACGACCCGGGGGAGATGACCTTCGTCGAGGCTCGATCGGGCGAGCCCGACCTAATCGACCCCACCCAGGTTGGCGGGCGGGCACCTCATGCCGCAGTTCCGTGAATGATCTCCGACCTGGCGCCCGCCGGCGGTAGGCGGACGCACGCCAACCTGGGTGGGATTGTGATCGAAGAGGCTGCGTGGCAGGAATATGGCGATGGAACAGCGGGAGGTCATCGTCCACGGCAGGCGGCTGAAATACCGACTCGCCGGCAAGGGGCCGCTCGTGCTGCTGATCCACGGGATGGCGGGCAGTGCGACGACGTGGAAGCACGTCATGCCGGCCCTCAGCGAGCACTTTACGGTCCTGGCGCCAGACCTCTTGGGCCATGGCGAGTCAGATAAGACCAAGGGCGATTACTCGCTTGGCTCCATGGCCTCGACGCTTCGCGACCTGATTGTGGCCCTCGGTTACAAGCGAGCCACCGTGGTCGGCCAGTCGTACGGCGGCGGCATCGCCATGCAGTTTGCATATCAGTATCCGGAACGCTGCGAGCGACTCGTGTTGGTTGATTCCGGTGGCCTCGGTTCCGAGGTGAATCCCTTGTTACGGATGCTCACTCTACCCGGGTCGGAAGCCGTGCTGTTGGTGGCGTGTGCACCCCCCGTTCGGCACGTGGTCGAGAGCATCGGCCGTGCGGTGTTGGGCACAAAAATTCAGAAAGCGCCGGTGATTCCCGAGCTCTGGCGGAGCTACGCGTCGCTTGGAAACGTCGAAGCGCGCCGTGCGTTCCTCCGCACGTTGCGCGCAGTCATCGATCCGCGCGGGCAAGCGGTCAGCGCGAACGACAAGCTCTACCTGGCTGCCGGAATACCGACCCTCATCATCTGGGGCGCCGAGGATCGGATCATCCCCGTGGAGCACGCCTACGCAGCGCACGCGGCGATCCCAGGAAGCTGGCTCGAGATCATCGAGGGCGTGGGACACTACTCGCACTGCGAAGCCCCCGAACGCTTCGTCACTGCGCTCACGGAGTTCATCGAATCCACACGGCCGGCTCGAATCAAGGTGTCGCGGGGTCGAATTCTGCGATCGCCTTCGACGTTTGAATCCGAATGAAGCAGAAGCAACAGAAATGAACCTCGTTCCTCACCGGGGCGTCGGCCGCAAATTCAGTCGACGCACGCCGCCGACACGGACTGGATCGAAAGCTTTTCGAACGCCCTAAAGGCCAATCGCCGCGCGGCGTATCAGGAATTGAACGCTTGGCGCACAGCAACCCGACGGTGCTTGGCATTCCGGCACCAACCGCCGGCGGACGCCAGATCGGAGATCGCTCGTAGAATTGAGATTCCACCTTCCTGTCCGCCAACCTGGGTGGGGTTCCCGGAGCAACGGCCGCGGGCTTCGCCGCGATCGCGTTTGGCTGGATCCACCCCCACTTCCTTCCCGGCGCTCGCTGGTGGCAGTTCCTCCATGAATCGCCGCTGGGCTTGATCCCATGTCCCACCCTTTCTGTCGTCATCGGTCTGGCCCTCGTGGGAGGCGGGCTCGGGTCGTTTCCATGGGCGCTCGCACTCTCAGCCCTGGGCTCCTTCTACGGGGCGTTCGGAGCGTGGTATCTCGGCGTAGAGATTGACTGGGGGCTCTGTGCCGCGTCACTCCTGCTGCATCGAGACTACTGCCCGGACCGCTTGGGTCCGAAGGCCAGCTCTCGGAGCGCACGAAGGGCGATTCTCAGGTTCGGTCGCGACGCCTTTCTCGTATCGACGGGCTGCCCATCGATCCAAGTGCCGAGCACCTGGATGTCATCGAGGCTCTCGACGGGTGTGTCCAGCGGATTCGAAGAGAGCACGACCAGGTCGGCCGCTTTGCCGAGCTCGAGCGAGCCCCGGTGCTCCTCGACGCCAAGCTGCCACGCTGCGTTCGTCGTCATCGCGGCCAGCGCCTGATTCACGGTCAGGCGCTCGGTCGGCCCAAGCGCCGCGCCACCCTTTCGCGGCGTTCGCAGTACCGCGTTGCGTATGACGCGGAGAGGCCCGACCGGCGTCATGGGGTTGTCGCTGTGAATGGTCGCGCGGTGCCCTTCGCGAAACGCCGTGCCTACCGGCATGTACCGAGCCACACGGTCGCCCACGATGTCCGGCAGCCGGTCGCCGTAATAGTAGAGGTGCTCGGTGAAGAAGCTGAGCTCGAACCCAAGCGCCTTGGCGCGTTTGACTTGCGCCTCGGTGATGAGCGCATTGTGCTCCAGCCGATGGCGGTGGTCGTCCCAAGGATGCGCGCTCAGCGCGGCCTCGCCGGCGTCTAGCACGAGATCGATCGCGCGTTCGCCTTGCGTGTGAACCGCGACACGATAGCCCGCCTCGTGGAACCGAGAGAATTCACGAGCAAAGGCGTCGCGCTCGTGGTTGAGGGGCCCGAGGTGACCGGGCTCGAGGTGCATTACATCTCGCGTGAGCTCCGTGTCTTCGTAGGGGTCTTCGAAAGCGGCGCCACCCGTGTAGGGCGAGCCGTCCATCCAGAACTTTACGCCGCGAATCACGAAGCGCGCCTCGTCGTTGCTGGGCGGCTTTCGCGTAGGATCGACCTGGTCGGGCAGCGCGTAGACTACGCTTCGAACAGGAACGCGCGGGTCCGCGGAGATGTCCGCGAGCAAGCCGAGCGCGCCTTGGGCGCGGCCGACGAGGCCGAGCACACCGATGGTCGTGAAGCCCTTGCTCGCGTACTCCCCGAGCTGCCAGCGTAAGAGCAGCTGAGTCACCGAAGGAGGCGCCGGTGGCAGAGCGCGAAGCAAGTAATTGATCGCGTTCACTTCGAGCACTGCGCCGGTGAGCTCGCCGTTCTCGTCGCGACCGAACGAGCCGCCGGCGGGGTCCGGGGTGTCCTTCGTGATCCCCGAAGCACGTAGCGCGGCGGTGTTGGCGAACGCCTCGTGCATGGCCTGCGTGAGGATCACGAATGGCTTGTCGGGACAGAGCGCGTCGAGCTCTTCGAGCGCTGGCGGGGCCAGATCGCGGAGCATGATCGGATCCCAGCCGAACGCGATGATCCATGGCTGCGGCGTGAACCCGTTGGTCGCTTCACGCAGCGTTTCCATCAGCTCTTCACGTGAGTCGTGCCTGAACCCGCTCACGTCGATCGCCGCGCCGAGCATCGCGGAAGCCAACGGGTGCGTGTGCGGCTCGATGAAGCCCGGCATGAGGGTCGCTCCCTGTAGATCGATGACCTCCGCGTCGCCCGCGGCCTTTCTGACGTCGGACCTGCTTCCGAGCGACGCGATCCGTCCGTCTTTGATCCACATCGCCTCGACGGTGGAAGGCTCCGCCATCGTGACGATGGGGCCCCCGAGGAACACGATGCTTTCGGGCGCCGTGCCGGGCTTCGCCCAGACGACCAACCAAGCGGCGAGCAACCCCAAGATGATGACGACGGCGATCAGTACGCGAACGACTCGCATGCCCCGACTCTATCCCCGTCGGCCCCGCCGGCCAATGAGGGCGCGTTGCGGTCCCGCGGACGTGGGACGTCATTTCATCGTCCTCACCATCGTGGCGTCGCGGCCCGAGCGTGATTGGTGATAGGAACGCGGTCCTTGAAATCCCGGGAGTCGCTCGTTATACGCTGCTCGACGTTCTCGATGCCTGTGCTTCCCTGAGGAGGCTGTTCTTGGAAGCTTTTCTTTTTTCCACGACCGTCGTTGCGCTGGCCGAGATGGGCGACAAGACCCAGCTGCTGTCGTTCGTCCTCGCCGCGAAGCTCAAGCACAAGCTGCCGATCGCACTGGGGATTCTGGTCGCGACGCTCGCGAATCACTTCCTCGCGGGCTACGTGGGCACCTGGCTATCGCGCCTCGTGTCCCCCGACACGCTGCGATGGATCATTGCACTTTCGTTCTTTGCTTTCGCGGCATGGGCACTCAAACCAGACAAGCTGGACGAGAGCCGAAAGCTCCGCGGCACCGGGGTGTTCCTGACCACCGTGGTGGCCTTCTTCATGGTGGAGATGGGCGACAAGACCCAGCTCGCGACCGTGGCACTCGCGGCGCGTTACGATTCGCTGGTCGCGGTCGTGCTCGGCACGACCCTCGGTATGATGATCGCAAACGTGCCTGCCGTTTGGCTCGGCGAAGCGCTAGCCGACCGTGTCAACATGAAGGTGATGCGGGGTATCGCCGCCGCGCTGTTCCTGCTGCTCGGAGTGTTGGCACTGTTCGCCGGGAGTGTGAGCTGAGCGGGGCCATCGACGGCCGTGCTCGGGTGTCAGCCGCAGGGCGGGAGCCCCGAGGCGTGTCCGCAGTGCAGAACTGCAACGGGAGATCGTACCCAGTTCAGGGATGGTGCCTATTCGATGGGCAAGCGAATGCGCGTGCCGTCGACGGCGACGACGAGCTCGCCCCTGTAGATCGCCGCGATGGGCCCCCGAAATACGAGCCCGATCTGTGTGTCGTCGTCGAGGGCCGGCACTTGGTGCGTGAGCACCAACGTGCCGACGCTCGCGTCTTCCGCGAGCTCCGCGAGCTCCTCGACATCGATGTGATACGTGCGGATGTCTTTGAGGATCACCGCGTTGGAATCTTCGCCAAGACGGCGCAACGCGCATTCCGCTTCTTCGACGTAGGACTTGTTCATGACGTCGCTGACGAGCACGTCGGCGCCTTCACTCATGTTCCGAAGGCCCTCCGTGTCGATGGTGTCGCCACTGATGGCCACCGACCTGCCGGCGAAGTCGATCCGGTACCCGAGGGCCGGCAGCACAGGCGAGTGGTCCACCCGGTATGCCGTGATCGTCACGCCGTCTTCTTCGTACACGACCGAGCCCTCAGGCCCAGGATCCGGAATCAGTCGGATGTCGGCGCCCGTGGTCTCGGGTGGGAACAGCGCGTCGCCGTGGTGCGCGGTTCGGTAATTGTAGTCGAGCGCGTAAATCCGATTGAAGCCATCGACCACCCGTTCGATGGCCTCACCACCGAAGACCGGCAAGCTAGTCCGGCGACCGAGGATCCAACTGCGGCTGATCGCTTCGCCGACATCGGCGATGTGGTCCGAATGGTAGTGCGTGAGAAAGATTGCGCGGAGCTCCGGGAGCGGCAAGTTGAGATTCTCCATCGACGGCACGGCCCCGTCGCCCGCATCAAAGAGGAGAAACTGTCCGTTCACGAACACCGCGGTACAGGATTGCGCACGGCTCCGAGGAGGAATCGGGGACGCGGTACCGCAGGTCACCACTGTGATGACCTGGGGGTCGAGCAGCTCGTCGCGGACCTCCGCGGCGCTGGCAAGGGTGGCCGAGATCTGGGCCTCGATGGCCGACGAGATCACGCTTGGCGGACTCGCGCACTCCGCGGGCGGCGCCGGCGGGGTTTCGCCAATCGGCAACGAGGAGTCTGACCCAGCGCTGGAGTCGTCACAGGAATACGATAGGGAGCAAATGCTCAGCGCTGCGACGAACGCAACGCCGATTCGGGTCGAGGTCGAGCGGCCATTCACTTCCATCGTGTCGTTCTCCATGCGCCTCGCGCTCCTGAGCTGTGCGCAGCCTAGCGGAACGGTGGAAGCGCCGAAATCGCGATCGAAGGTCGTTGAATCATCGGCCGGCGACCACCATATGTGAGCCAGCTTACATCAAATCAGACGTTCGGCGCATTCCGTCCGATGCATGCGGATGGTCTTGTATCGCGCTGCCGAGCAGTGGTATTTTTGCGACCCCCCTTTGGGGACCAACCCCCTTTTTTGATGGAGGCCCTCATGATGCCCCGCTCCAAGGTGCTCGCGTTCGTTCTGAGCGCTCTGTCCACCATCGCGTTTGCCAGTTGCGCCACAGACGCCGGCCCGAGCGAGAACACGGGTTCACTCAACCTCAATCTCCAGCTCGTCGACGGCAGCACGATCAACGAAGTGGATTGGACGATCTCTGGGGGCGACATGGAGCCGATGACGGGCACAATCGACACGAGCGCGCCAGGCGCGACGGCGTCGGTCGAGGTGTTCGGCCTGCCACCTGGGGATGGCTATCTCGTCGAGCTCGAGGCCACCGATGAAAGCGGCGAGCTCCGCTGCAGAGGCGACGCCGAGTTCGACGTCGAAGTTGGCGTGGCAACCGACGTCATGGTGTTCCTCAATTGCAAGCGTCCGACGAGCCTCGGTGCCGTGCGCGTGAACGGCGAGTTCAACATCTGCGCGCAGCTCGCCAAGGTCGTGGTCTCCCCGCTTCAGACCTCTGTCGGCAATGACATCGACTTGTCGGCCGAGGGCGAGGACGTCGAGCGCGACGCAATTGCCTACAGCTGGACCGCGAGCGGCGGCAGCATCGCCGACGCGAGCGCCCCAGAGACGACCTACACCTGTGACGCAGTCGGCGAGCAGCTCATCACGATCACCGTCTCTGACGATGGTGGAGTGCACTGCATGGACGACTGGGCCGTGTCCGTGAACTGCGTCGAAGGCGACGGCGGCACGGGCGGCTCCGGTGGTGCGGGCGGCGAAGCCGGCGCAGGCGGGGCCGGCGGTGAAGCCGGCGCAGGCGGTACGGGCGGTGCCGGTGGTGAAGCTGGCGCAGGCGGCGAAGGCGGTGCCGGCGGGGCCGTCGATCCCTGCGAAGGCGTCACTTGCGACGATACGGGCAACGAGTGCACCGCAGCGGAGTGCAATCCAAGCACCGGCTCATGCGAAACCTCCAACGTCGCGGATGGAACACCCTGCGCCGACGACACCGGCACCTGCAATGCGGGCGAGTGCGTGCCGAACCCGGAGTGCGTGGTGGACGCGGACTGCCCGCCCACGGGCAACGAGTGTATCGACGCCGTCTGCAATGCGGGCGCCTGTGGAACCGCGAACAACAGCGACCCCTGCGACGGCGGCGCCGGCACCTGCAACGCGGGCGTCTGTGAGCCAAACCCGGAGTGCGTGGTGGATGCGGACTGCCCGCTCACGGGCAACGAGTGCGTCGACCCGGTGTGCAACGCCGGAGTCTGCGAGACCGCGAACAACACCGACCCCTGTGACGGTGGCGCCGGCACCTGCAACGCGGGCGTCTGCGAGCCGAACGCCGAAGTACTCTACCAACAGGACTTCGAGGGCCTGGACTTGACGCCTTCCGCGGCGTTGACCGACGACGGATGGCTGGGCTTCGTCAACTTGTTCTCGGCGGATGGTCAGAACTACTTGGGCGGCTACGTGAAGGCTCCCGGAACGGAAGAAGGCGGCTTGGCCGCGATACAGGAGGGAGAGGGCGGCGCCGAGCAGGGCTCGAAGCAGTTGGTGATCATCAGCGACTACAACAACAATGCCGCACAGACCGCAGGGCAACGGGTGGAGGCGAATACATTCCAGGAACGGACGATTGTTGCAGAGGATGTTGGCAAGACTCTCACGTTCAGCTTTGACGCCAAGCGCGGCAACATCAACGACCCGGCCGATCCAAAGTGCCCATGCGACAGTACGGCCAACGCGTTCGTCAAGACGTTCTTTGATCCCGGTAACCTGATCGACTTTGAACAAGTAGATACCACCGCGATCTTGGTCACCTGGAACCGCTACTCTGTCACATTCGGACCGATCGCTGGGGACCGGGTAGGTGCGACCCTGCAGTTCGGCTTTTCCGCCACGGCTTCGAACTACGAACCTTCCCAGGTGTTCTACGACAACCTCGTCGTGACTGTTGAATAGGCCGTAAGGCTCGGCAGAAGAGCCGATACGCAGCATGCGTCATCGCGACCCGGTGGCGGAAGCGTCCAGCGACCGTCACCGTCCATTGCGACGAACAACGAACACTCAGGCGTCCTCTACGACAACCTCCTGGTCACCGCAGCGCGCCCGTCTCCGACCGAAGGAGCCGAGGACGCCAGCGTGCTGATCTGCATCGACGCCGTCGACGAAGATGTAGTACGTGCTCTCCATGCGGTACGCGTTCAGAGTCGCGCTCACAGTCGCGCTCGGTGGCTTCTTGATGGGCTTCGACGCCTCGGTCATTTCCGGCGTGGTGACCTTCATCGAGCCCGAGCTCCAACTCACGAAGCTCGAGC
>Ga0209536_100008956_pt1 | contig 14921 bp, 17 predicted proteins | sample DeeMarSeWOR28_12_FD_187461 | JGI IMG/M metagenome (GOLD analysis project Ga0209536, IMG submission 187461) | Marine sediment microbial communities from White Oak River estuary, North Carolina - WOR-2-8_12 (SPAdes) (version 2) | ecosystem: Environmental > Aquatic > Marine > Intertidal zone >...
CCAGGAAAGCTTCGCCAGTCTGTTCCGGGCCTTTGTTATCGCCCTGCTCCTCGTCTACATGATCCTCGGGGTCCAGTTCCAGTCCTTCTCGCAGCCCTTCGTGATCATGCTGACGGTCCCCTTTGCCTTCATCGGGGTCATCTCAGGGCTTCTCATCAACGGGCACCCCTTCTCGCTCGTCGCCTTCGTGGCTGTGGTGGCGCTTGCCGGGATCGTGGTCAATGACTCCCTCATCCTGGTGGATTTCATCAACAAGAGGAGGGAGTCGGGGATCTCCCTTTACAGGGCCATCGTTCAGTCCGGCATCGTCCGCATGCGGCCCGTGATGATGACATCCCTCACAACGATACTGGGACTGCTGCCCATGAGCCTGTCGCTGGGCGGTGCCTCCGTGGTGTGGAAGCCGATGGCCGACTCCATCATCTGGGGCCTGGTCTTTTCCACCGTGCTGACGCTCCTCGTTATTCCCGTAGCCTACAGCTACCTGGCGGAGTGGACATTAAGGTGGAACCGGGAGAGGTTTGGTATGGACGGGGAGAGGTCGGTTAGTATTTGAGTGGCAAAGCGATAAAAAGCTATCGGGTCAGTTATCGCCTTTCAACCTCTGCGGAAAAAAAGTCAAAAAGCGAGAATTGATCCTAAGGTGTGCTCATGAGTGCAGGGAAAACGGTGCATGAGTGCCCTGCTGCGCTTTCTGCGCTGCTGCACTATACATTCACCTTTATCCCTTGACCTTTCGCCTGCTATCATTTCCTTCCCGCCCTTCCCCTATTGATTGGCTCTGCACCAAACTCCCGGCGGGCGCTCGGACCCCAGGAGATTATGGATGCGCTATACTGATTCAGTAGCTTCCATGCAGAGCTTATGATCATAACGTCGTGCGGTAAATGGAGGATAGGATGATGAAAAAAGTCGCGCTGGTCCTGGTGGTATTTTCGATGACGGCGGGAGTATCATTCGCCGGAGATTTTTCCATCTCAAGCCCGCAGGTTGAGTCTCACGGCAAGATCGCCCATGAACAAGTCTTTAACGGTTTCGGCTGTCAGGGAGAAAACATATCGCCGGCTCTGCAGTGGCAGGGGGCGCCGGAAGGCACCATGAGTTTAGCCGTTACGGTATATGATCCGGACGCGCCGACGGGCAGCGGCTGGTGGCACTGGGTGATCTTCAACATTCCGGCCAACGTTACAAGTCTGGCAGCCGGGGCTGGAGATCCGCAGTCCGGCAAGGCACCGGCTGGCAGCATTCAAAGCATGACCGACTTTGGAAAGCGGGGATACGGTGGACCGTGCCCGCCTGAGGGTGACAAGCCGCACCGCTATCAGTTTTCCGTTTATGCGTTAAAGACAAAGGAACTGCCCCTCGATGAGAATGCACCCGCTGCAATGGTGGGGTTCTATCTGCATCAGAACCTGCTGGAAAAGGCTGTTCTGACTGCGACTTATGGTCGCTAGGTTTTCTGAGGGGCAAAGGGGCTCCACCTTCGCATAAACCCCCTTCGTTGAAACTACGGAGGTCAAGAGCTGCGGTGGACAGGCAGGCCGGGAAATTGTCAATTCCTGGTATCGGCGGCGGGGGTCTGACCTCTTTCGCACAATGACTACTGCCGCTCCACGGCAAAGTTCAGGATGTCCTCATAACCGTTGCCGTCCACAGCAAGGATGACGATACTGTTCACACCCAGGCTCAGCGGGAAGTCGGCCTCCCAGAGGTGCCAGCATCCGCAGCCCATGAGGAAGACGCATCCGTATTGGAGGCTTTGCCCGGCAAGGCCGCTCTGAGCATTGGTGGTGTTTTCCCATGTGATGGTAATGCCTGTGAGCAGCCTCGTCTCGTCTGCGTCCCACACAGGGCAGACGCCGGGTGCCAGCCCGGTGGAAACGAAACCCTCAAGGTAATAGTGGTCCTGGAGGGTGGGGTTTTCTGTCCAGGAGTCGGTGGTCATGAAAAGGAACAGGTCCCGTGAGTCTGCACCGTCCGAACCGCCGCAGCCGGACAGAAAAATGGCCACGAAGAGAAAGAATAGCCAGACCCTAGGCCAGGACCCTGACATGGATTGTGCCCCCTCTGATTTCGTTACATATATCTGGAAAGTCGGGAAAGGGGTCCCACCTTCGCATAAACCCCCTTCGTTGAAACTACGGAGGTCAAGAGCTGCGGTGGACAGGCAGGCCGGGGAATTGTCAATTCCTGATATAGGCGGCAGGTGAATTGCTAAATTCCAGACCTGACCCCGGGGTTTATCCAACACACGGCCTATCCCAAAGAGCTCCCGCAATAGGTTTTGGCCACTAAAGTAAACTAGAGAAAGACAAATGGACGTTAATGTATCTTACTGTGTATATATAAATTATGACAATAGGCAACCTGTCCGAAGGGATGATCGACCATGTCAATTTTTGAACTAATATCCAAATACGCTTGGTTAATGTTCATGATCGTGACAACAATGAATGCTGTGATTTTCAGGTCCAGATCCAGAAAACATATTGAGTCAAATCCGGAACTCGCTGAAGGGTATGGCTCATTGATCAGAGGTTTTATGATCTGGGGCAACATCCCCTGGATTGTAATGGGCGTGGGTTTAACCGCAGGTGGTGTTCCGTCGGTATGGCATTATTTCCGTCCAATGGACGGAAATCCTCATGTCCTGGCATGGTTCGCCTCGATATTTTTCATATGGCTGATGGGCACTTATTGGTTGTTTCTACAAGATGGTGCGGAGAAATTAGCGAAACATCCGGGCTTTATAAAGGCCTCTTTTGTCGGCGAGATTTCCAGTGCCAACGCTATTAAGTTTATCTGGGTACTTTGCCTGTTGGGGGGGGTTTTTGGTGTCGTTATGATGTGGACAATGGACGCCCCGCTGCCACCATTGCATTAAAAGTTTGTGAGGATAGCGGAGGCCAAGCGAATAAAGGTGGTCAGATGTCGAATCGAGGCATATAAAATTCATTTTGTCAGGCATGCAACGATTCACCTCCTGATCCATTAGGATTCCAGTGCACGTGTGCACCTGTGGACTGGGCGCACTATTCAAACCTGAGTATGTAGGCTCCGACCCCAAGGGTGGCCGTTCAAAAGGTTGCAAGGTGGGCTTGCGACACTTAGCCTTGGCGACTCGTCCTCCGTAGCTTCATGCGAAGGAGGAAGGGTTGAAACGACCCCCTGAAGCAGGGCCTGACCCCAGGATTTAAAGGCTAATTGGAAAACTTATACCTGAGCGTCTCGGAATCACACCCGTCGATGCAGGAACCGCACAGGATACACTCAGCGTTTTCCATTTCTCTCTTCCCGACCATATCCATGACCGGCAGGCTCATGGGGCAGTTCAAGGTGCACTTCCGGCATCTGGTGCACTTATCCGGCTGTGCTGCGAGACTCAGGGACGGCCATCCGCCCGCATTTCTGATTTTCCTGCCTATGATCATGAACGGTGCCATCCAGCAAAGGTGGTGGCAGAAAGACCTCTTTCCCAGCGCAAAGGCCGGCAGCACGATAAGGATTAAAAGGACCATAAGGTAGGCGACAAGACCCTGGACGCTGGAAATGGAAAGGCCGTGGAGGGTCTCGTAAAAGAAATCCACTTTTTCGTAGCCACCCCTTCGTATCACCAGAGCGGTGATGAGGCCCACCCACGGTATCCATATCATCCATTTGATGAAGTTGCCCCTATTGATCGGCCGGTCGTTTACCCGAAATATGGGCTCCTGGCATCCGGCACCCGGACAGACCCATCCGCAAAAAGCCCTTCCCAATACCAGGGAGCTCACAAACAGCAGTCCAAACATGATGAAGCTCCCGTTGATTATCCCCTTCGCCGCGGCCTGCACAATGAGAGCCGGAGAAAGGTAGTAAAAGGTGGCGGGAAAAAGAAAAAAGGAAAGCAGGATCAATGCAGCCCTGATCTTCTGTCGGGTTTTCATGCTTTAAAGATACACCTGCTGGGGGCTGGAAATCCAGATGCAGAGATTGAAGGTGCCGAGATCCTTGACCCTGCTCTTCCCGGGCCCGGCCCCTTTGGTTCCCCTGCATTGAATCTTTCCGAATCTGAGTTAAATAAAACTTATGAGGCATGTACCAGCGCCTCGAGTTCCAGCGCCGAGGGTGCTGATCCTTCAAGGCGGCCAGGTTGAGGAGAGATATACATGAAGTATTTGGCTATGCTCTTTTTTGTTTTAGCTGTTTGTGTTTCAGGAACCGCGGTCGCCGCTGACGACCACGGTTACATCGGTGACGATGTCAAGAAACTTCCTCTTTTCGATGCCCACATCCACTACAAGGAAGAGGCCTGGAGTGCGTATCCGCCCGAGGCGGTTGTGAAGCTGATGGATGGCTCGGGCGTCGCGATGGGGCTTGTGTCGTCGACGCCCGACGAAGGGACCATCACCTTGTTAAAGTACGCGCCCGATCGCATCGTGCCTGAATTGCGCCCGTACCATGATAGCGCGGGTTCGTCGAACTGGACCCGATCGTCCGGGATGTTTGAATACCTCATGGGAAGACTGGACACCTATCCCCACGAGGGGATCGGAGAATTCCACCTGCATGCAGTCGACCCTGCAGACGAATCGCTTCTGCGAAAAATCGCCCGGATCGCGAAGGAACGGGACCTGTACATCCACGTTCACTCGGGAAAGGAACCGGTGGATTACCTCTATTCGCTGGAACCCGGCCTCAAAATTATCTGGGCCCACGCCGGGATGGTAGAACCTGCAGGAACTGTCGAGGCGATGATGGTAAAATACAGCACGCTTTATGCCGATACGTCCTATCGGGAATACGACATTTTAAATGCCGACGGCACGATCGATAAAGATTGGAGACGCCTCATCGAACGGTTTCCTGACCGGTTCATGGTCGGGTCTGACACCTGGGTGAACGCTCAGTGGGATATCTACCAGGACCTGATCGATCTGAATCGGAAGTGGCTGAGCCGGTTTTCCCGTCCCATCGCGGAAAGGATCGCCTATAAAAATGCCGAACGACTGTTCGGGCGTAAGGTGGGCCGCCATCTTTTGGGCAAGCGTTAGGGGGAGATCAGAGCCTGGATTCTAGAGACTGCTTTTTGTTAACAATCCCCGGCCTTACCCCTTGGTTGCCCTGTTGAACTATAGGAGCTCGAGAGGTGATCTATGCAGCCACGAGATATTGTTATTGAACCACCGGTCAAAGGATACTGGGCAACCTACAATCCTCCTGGCCATCCTGGTCTCGCCTTTGATTTTCTTGCCGTTGATGAATACAAGTCGCTCTATAGCAAAGGAAATTTTCTGAGGCATCTGGTCTCTTCGATTCCGGTTGAAGATACATACACCTGGTCCAAACCTGTGTTCTCCCCTGTTGACGGTGTTGTCGTGGGGTGCCACGACCTTGAGGAAGACCGTTTAAAAATTTCCTTTGCCTGCGATCTGATTTCATTGATGAGGAACAAACCACACGTGACTGATGGATTCGGGGCTTTTGGCGGTAATCACATCTTTATCCAGGCCGGTGAGTATTATGTGCTGTTGTGCCACTTGAAAAGAGATTCTATAAAAGTACATATTGGCGAATCCGTAAAGATCGGACAGTTGCTTGCCGAGGTAGGGAATTCAGGAGCATCAATCCAGCCCCACCTTCATGTCCAGGTCATGAGCAATGATCAGTACTTCCCGTTATTTGCCAACCTGTTGCCTTTTAAATTGAGCCGCGGAAAGATCAAAAAGGATAAAAAATGGTCAATATTGGAGAACTTCCAACCCGCCAACAAGATGCACTATTCATTTGAGGAATAAATGGGGGATTTGCGATCGAATCCGCCTTTTTGGACCATGGTTCGTTAACCTGAGAAGGTCCTTGTCCTCCGTCTTGTCCGTCGCAGCCCAAAGGGCGCAGTCGGAAGCTTCATGCGAAGAAGGAAGGATGGACATGACCCCACGGTCTGTCCCTGACCTGACCCCGTTGGTCCCCGGAGATTCTTCTTTAGCCCTTACGCTTATTCCCCTTTTTGTCTTTAATTTTTCCTGCATTGTGATACATATCGCTGCCCTGTTTTAACGCATGAAACTCCTTGGAGCCCGGCTTGATACCCAGGCTCTTTGCCATCACTCCCCAGCCTTTTTCCTTTTCGGACCTGTAAATATTTAATACATCTCCGATAGGTTTCGCCGCCATTTCTCCCAATCGAAGCACCATGTAAGCATCGGCAGGGCTGTCAACGTTGCCAAGAACGACATTGACCTGTGCTTTACCGATATTAAAGCGGGTGGAGAGCTGTGCCCTGAAGCCGTCGCGGTCAGCTTCAGCTCTGATGTTAAAATCTCTGGTCCAGGCGAAATCTCCAGCTGCAGCATTCGATGCAGACAGGACAAGGATCAGCATTATAACCAGTGAAACGGTAATTCTGTGTGCTTTCATAACAACCTCCCGCTTGAATAAGCCCGAATCCAGCACTTTTCCCGGTCTGGGTTCACGGGCCTGTGTTTAACGGGGGTATGAAATGCAAATTCAATACCACATGTCGGGACATGTAACATGCCGTAAATGCAGTTATTTTTGAGAGGACATGATCGGGGCGGTGTTAAAGGGACACCTTGTGTAAGGGGACATGTCAGTAATTGTCAGTTAACGGCGAGATTCACACCGACACAGCGGATACCGTAGCGCCCTCTGTTTTTCATCTGTGTCGGTTTTTCGATTTTACATAAGTGCTTTTTTCTAAAAATTGCCAGGTCCGCCTCTCTCCAAATCAAAGGAATAAAATACCTCATGACTCAAAAGCATGGATGACAACCAAAAGAATAATTCACAGTAGTCCGGATGCCACGGTGGACCAGCAAAGCAACACTGCAAGGTCTGAGCACAGATTCTTTTGTCTTTGGCCTGAAATCTGAGAATGTGAGCTCTGATCCCAAGGATCCCCAGGTTCTTAGTTTTGCCCTCTCTTCCCTTCCCGGCCTGACGCCCGCGATGCCCCTGGCTCCTCGCGGGACGGTCGGTGTGTCAGCGGGCCTAAATCTTCAGGACGTAGTACCTCAGCAACACGTAGCCCGTGGCGATGATCACCGATTCCACCATGAGGGGCATGCCGTAGAGCATGAACCTGCCGAAGGAAATGGGTTTGCCGGCTTTCTCGGCCAGGCCTACCACGATGACGTTGGCCGACGCCCCGATGGCGGTGCCGTTGCCGCCTAAGCACGCTCCCAGGGCGAGGGACCACCACATGGGCATGAGGTCGGGGTGGTGCAGCAGCTCAAGACCGGAAAGGTCGGGCCAGAGCTGCCGGGCCATGTCGATGATGAGCGGGTTCATGGTGGCGACATAGGGGATGTTGTCAATAAAAGCCGACGCGAAGGCCGAGAACCACATGACGACCATGCTCGTCCCCAGGAGGTTCCCCTGGGTAAGGTTCAGAACCTGCATGGACATCCACTTCACGAGGCCGACATTGACGACCCCGCCGATGATGATGAAAAGCCCCATGAAGAAAAAGAGGGTCGCCCACTCGGCCTCCGCGAGGATGTGGTGCGGGTCCTTGATGCCGGAAAGCAGGAGCAGGAGGCCGGCGCCGAAGAGGGCCACCGTGGCCGGTTCCAGGTCAAGCATCCCGTGGAACATGAACCCCGTGATGGTGATGGCCAGGACCAGGAGGGATTTTTTGAGGAGCACCGGGTCCTTGAGGGTGGCCCTCTCGTCCATTTCCATGACCCTGCGCCTGAGCTCGTCCCTTACCAGGAGCTTTTTGCCGAAGACCAGCCTGATGGTCAGGATGTAAACGATGAGGATCAGCACGATGACCGGAGCGAGGTTGACCAGGAAGGAAACAAAATCCAGTTTGGCCTTGGAGGCGATCATGATGTTCGGGGGGTCTCCGATGAGGGTGGCCGTCCCGCCGATGTTCGAAGCGAGGGCCTCTGTGAGGAGGAAGGGGATGACGTCCAGCTCCAGGGCCTGGCAGATGAGCAGGGTGACCGGTGCGATGAGCAGGACCGTTGTGACGTTGTCGAGGAAGGCCGACATCACGGCCGTCACCACGGACAGGGTCGCCATGATCCGGAACGGTTTGCCTTTGGCAAACTTGGCGCTCTTGACGGCGATGAATTCAAAAGCGCCTGTGGGTTTCATGATGTTTATGATGACCATCATGCTGACGAGGAGAAATATGACGTTCCAGTCGATGCCCAGTTCCTTCGAATGAAAGGCCTCCTCCTGGGAAACGATCCCGAGCACGATCATGACGGATGCCCCGAAGATGGCTACGACGGTCTTGTGGATCTTTTCCGAGACGATGAGTGCGTACGCCACCACGAACAGCAACGTTGCCGTCCAGAAAGGCGCCCCCATGACGACCTGGTTTACTGCAGAGGATTCGGCGCTCATTCTTCCTTACCTTTGCCTTCCTGGAGCATGGCCCTGACTATGGCGAAGAAGACGTCCCTTTCGTAGACCATCCCGGTGACCCTTTCCGAGTCGTCTATGACGGGAAGCCTTTGCACCTTGTTCTTGATCATGTGGTCGACGCACTTCATAAGGCTGTCGCTCTCCACGACGGTGATAACCTCTTTCGTCATGGCGGTTTCGACCAGCCTGTCGCCGGCCTGTTTAGCCAGAGACTCCACCATGCCGTCCCAGGCGAACTCCCCGAGGTTCATCATGGGCATATAGAACGGATATACGGCCTTGAGGATGTCCCCCATGGACAGGATGCCCAAAAGCTTCCCCTGGGCATCGAGGACCGGCAGCCCCTTGACCCCGACCCTTTCTTCGCCCCTTTTAGCCGAGCGCAGCAGATTTACAGCTTCCTTGATGGTGTTGTCCGGCTTCAGATGATCGGCGAGCGGCACCATCAGATCCCTTGCTTTCATAGAGCCTCCTTTAGGTGGACAACCCCCCGGGGGGGCGGAGTCGGCCGGAGCTGTCCTCGTCAGCACGACGATGGTTACGCCTTTCGGACACCGCCGGCAGGGACTGTTCTGAGGGTCCCCGGCGGGGCTGTTAAGGACATTATAGACGTAAAAAAGGGAGACGGCTGACGGCGGGAGATGAAAAAGTGCAAAACGTGCACAGTGGAGTGCCCATATCCCCGGTGCCGGAGCCACTTGGCAGCAAAGATGGCACCAAGGGGGTCCCACCTTCGCATAAAGCTTCCGCCGTCGCCAACGCCTGTCGCCCGGCTATGGCGGACAAGACGGTGGACAGGCAGGCCGGGAAATTGTCAGGTCATCCGAGGGTCGTATCTTATCCTTTAAGATTATAATTTTTATATCAGGATACTTTAAACCCTAAGATGCGACCCCAGGATTTCGGTCTCTGACCCTGGGGCTTTCATGCAGTCTATTTTCTGGCCAGGATTAAAGACGATAGCTCTGTCAGAGGGCCGACTCTAATGATCGTGAATCCGATATCAGCAATTTTCTTTTTCAGGGACGAGAGAGTTAAAATTGATCCCTTAGGGTTGTAAATTACCTGGTTGAGCAGAAATAAAGCGCTGAAAAGTGATTTTGAGTTTTCAGGGTCTGAATAATACCCCCGGATGATCAGGAGTCCTTTATCGCGAAGACCTCTCATGGCGTTCTTCAGAACCTTTTCTGCGAACGTAATCTCATAAACGACATCGGATAGCAGGACAGCATCGATATCTTTTCCAAGCGGGTCTTTGGCAATATCGGCTGCGAGCAGTTCGATCCTGCTTTTCTCCTCACACCCGGCGATCATTTCCCTGGTGGTAATCAGGGTTTCCTTTCTATCGATCACGGTCGATGTTAAATCAGGGTACTTCCTGCACAAAGCCACCGAATACAAACCCGATCCACCACCCACATCGACCATTTTCTCACATCCACGAAGATCGACTGCATTGCCTAAAGCCTCTGCCTCACCCAGCATCCCGATATTGTTCATCGCAAGCGTAAACAAACGTGGATCGAATTCACCGGTATGATGTTCTGATGGAATCTTTTCGCTCTGGGTGATCAGATCATACAGCTTGTCCCACTGTCTCGATTCACGGGACATCAGTTGTATAAAATCTCCTACATATTCCCGTTCCCCTTCTACCAGATGGGTCCGACTGAATTGTGAGTTCCTGTACTGCCCGTTCCGATACTCGAGGAGATCCATGCTGGCACACGCATCAAGAAAAGGTTTCAGATGATGAGTGGCTGTTTCCGGCGTGGAAGATATCTCGTCTACCGTCAGGCTTTCATCTTTGAGAATCGTGAATATTCTCAAACGGATCGCTGTGAACAGGACCTGGGTTGTCCACGCGGAAAAGAGTATGTCCATTACTGACTTCATGATGCACCCTGATTCCTGTCCGGCTCCAGAATTTGAATAGTGCTAATTTCACGTGTGTGATATCAGGCCCTGGTGTTACAGCTGACCTTTTTAAATATTAACTGTCCATCTTAGGATCACTGACACCGCAAGTCCCCGACCAACTCGAGTTCAGCTACCTTTGGGGTCCTGTGAAGGACTGCCAGATTCCCGCCCTGACCCCCTTTATTCTTCTTCGTCCTGCGGATCTAACCCGGGACCGCTGTCGGGAGAGGAGGTACCCTGCTTTTGCCTGAGCTTCGCGGCCTCCACGGTGGCGTACATGCGGAGCTCGGTATTTTCTTTGGTCTTACGGAGAGTTCTCCGCAGCCCCATGATCGTGACCACCAAGGTGACGATCACAATGCCGACCTGGATCCATATGTCCAACACAAAGTCTGCGTACATGGAAGTTAAATGGAAGGAGGCCAGCTCATGATTTATGGCATTCTGACTTAAACCACCAAGAAATGTTACAATGCACGGCCGGTCCCAATGGGTTACATGACCGCCTTGATTCCCTGGTATGGTGTCGGCTGTCGATAAATTCACGCCCTGACCCCATGTTTTATCCCCCTTACCCTTACCATCGATCGCGAAGCTTCTGCCATATGTCGTGACCCAGGAAGCTGTCGTCGACGCTGGACTCCATCTCAAGATACAGGGAATACGGCATGGTATAGGAGAGAAGCTCCCTGGCGATTTTCCCGCGTTGTGAAATGTCGAAGAAGCCAAGAACCCCGCGTGGATTATCGCTCTCGGCCTCCTCAAAGGCGAACAGGATAGACTGGCATGCGGCTCCCCATGGCGACACAGTCGCGTTGATCGCACCGCGACGAAACCCGGCCAGCGTCACCAGGGCGGAGAGCTGGTCCGGATTGACGAGCATCAGGACCAGTGACACATCCTCTCCCTCCACAATCTGATCGAAAGCTTTAAAGACGATGAACTCGGTGGGTACATCACGGTACGGGAGAGCCTCCGCCCAGCGAGCGGCGGTTTCAGGACTGTCGAAGAAGCGCTCGCCCTCTCCCATGTCAAAGGCCTGCCCGTTCGGCAGCTCGGCCGTCCCTCCCGTCGAGAGTAGGCGGTCAATAGCGAAACCGGTATAGCAGTTCCCAAATCCAAGCCCCGTTCCTCCGCCCGGACAGCCGAAGGTTTTTCGATCGAAGACCGCGACTCGGTCATCGGCGGCTGCGCGCAGCATGGCGGCGGCGCAGCCGCGGCTGCCTTCCTTGAACTGTGCGGCGCCCTCCGGCTTGTTGTCGGTCAGCAAAATAGCCACGGGCGAGTGCTTAAGCGAAATTGCTTGTGCGATTCGGCTATCCATTTGAACTCCTTTGCTGCACCTGCCGGAAGACCTTCTGACAGGCATTGAATTTACTGGTTAAAAGCCATACGAGCTGTCGAGGAAAACTATAGGGTCGGACAAGAAAAGAGGTCAAGCCTGGAATTTGTTAACTTCTGACTTCTGTTATAGGCCTATTACTTAATTCCCGGCCTCACCTCCTTTGGATCCTGAATTGGCTGCTGCCCGGATCGCTTCGGTGAGAGTTTGAAAAAGCTGCTCCGAGACGGTTTCGTACCGATCCTGTTCATCTCCTTTGAATCCCATGTCGTTCCAGGACCCCATCCCTCCAAAGACCCAGGCTCTCTGGCATGCATCTAGAATAGCTTCAGCTTTTTCAGACAGGAAGTTTTCCGGTGCGAGATCATTGTAGTAAGCACTGTGAGGACCAGCGTTGCCAGACAGCATGTTGAGTGCGTCTGAAAAGGTTCTGGTGAATCCGTCCAATCGGTGTCTTGATGAGAAGGTGTAAATATCCTGAAGGGACCGCGCTAGCTGTTCCTTTATGTCGTAAAGGTTTGGAATTTCCACCTCCGCAGTCGCTCCCTGCGATATCCGGGCGTACATTACCCTCCAAATGCGTTGGTCAGGGGCTTTTTGATTCCAGACTTCCCACCGAGCCTCCCAGAACTCGCATCTTTCCTTCGGCAAAAGCACCTCCATTGTCCAGGTTCCGCCACCGCCCACAAACCCTGCCGTCATACGGTCGCGAGTCTTCTCCATGTTTTGAGGCTGCCTGGACAATAAGACGTCTGTCACGCCTGATCCCTCGAGGTAACGGAACCATTCATCGGGTGAAGGGGCTATTAGCGTTTCCCTGATCTTTCCAGTGAGGGAACTTTTTAGCTTTACGAAAGATATGCTGTCGCAAAAGCTGCAGGTGGAGTTTTCCGGGAAGAACCTCTTAAGGGTTTTGCCTTGGAGAAAGGCGTTCGCGTGGCAGGTTAGAGCCACAATCTGTGCCAGGGGTCCGTTCATGATAAGTTGTTTCTGCTCAATATGATCATCCTTCCGGTTCATGCCCGGCCTGTATTCGCGCCATTCTCTTGCGCTCGCGCTCTTTCTCGCGACAGCCGCGGCAGCGCACGGCCCCGGAAAAGAAGTAACCGCCTGCCTCTTCATACCACCACTTCTGCTGGGGTGCCGTCCACACTTCAAGCTTTCCACAATCAGTACAGGTAAACTCAATGTCATAGTAATATTCCGGGGATGAACTGTACGTGTTACCCATGCTAAGTTTCGATGCATCCACGGGCAATCGCTCCTGGTTTTTGCTTTTCGAGCGTATTTTTTTCGATCGACTCATGATGGTTCCAATAGGAGTTCCTGTCCTCGGTGGTCAGGAATGCCACAATTCACGACCGAATCCCCCTTGCTTTGACCCCCCTTGTTTCCAAAAGGTGCCAAAGGTAAAAAAGGTAGGAAACGACCCTAAGGGTTGCCCTGAATTTCGACTGTGCAACCGCCTGCTCACCGTATCAACCTCATCGAGCATGGGCTTTCCCACATACCGGCCTGAAACAACTATCGCATTATTATTCCCTTAAGAGAAGGATACTTACAACGCCTTTGCTTCCGGTGTGATATGGCACACTCCTTGTATCCTGCACAGCACACAGCACAGCTAAAATCAAGACCGGCCACAAAAACCGGACTGTCAGAGGAGGTGTGAGATGAGACGTTGTATGATCTTGGTGTTTTTAGGATTGTTTGCATCCGCTCTGTTTACCGGCTGCATACCTATGTGGGGGAAAGCCAGCGGCAATAGGTACGAGTGTATGAATTCAAGCAATTCGGACAGGTCCGAATTTGCACGTTACGATTTACACTCGGGCATCTGAAGCTTTGGCCGCAACACAGAAGTCTTTTGGGGTGGTAGCGGAAATTTAGCTGCTTCTGGCCGATTAAATTTGAAATGCCATAGTTTCCCTCCGACCCTGTTGATTCTCTCGAGGATATCAGTATGAGGCTCATAATAGTCTCTGCGGTTCTGCTGCTGGTGATCAATGTTTTTTCTTTCGGTTGCGGCGGCATTGAGGATGAAAGCGTTGGGGAAGATGACCCAACGCAAAAGAACCTGCTCCTGTTCATGATAAGCGGTTCGGATTCATCGGGCTCGACCCACTACCCCAGGTTTGTTCCCAAAGGTTATGCCTCCCTAGGCAATGCAGGACAATATTGTCCTGTCCTGGAACAGGAAGAGGTTCGCGACCTGACCGGGATCACCATCACCTGGATCAATGAATCCACGGGAGATAGCGGCGATCTGAGGCAAACACTGGTATACGGCCTCGTAATCCCTTTCGGATATGGCTGCTGGCACATCTGGGAAGGGAAATCCAACCCGGCGGATCCCGGCAGCCTCCCCTACATTATTCCGCTTGCGCCAGGCTACAATTCTATTGTCATCCATGCGGAGGATGAAGGGGGCTATTGGGACGAGATGTATTTCGAAGTGGAACTGCTTTGAATTGTCCAGGGATTAGTGCCGGGGTCGTGCAAGTCGTGGGGTCAGAGCTCAGATTCTCAGGTTTTCAAAAGCTTGGCAGCTATATTTCACAGTATACAGAAATTCATGTGTCCTTATGCCAGTACAGCGATACAAGTCTGTGAATCTGAGCTCTGGCCCCATAAGTCTCAAAAAGCGAATGTGGCTCCCAGGGTGAAAAAGGCGACACTATCAACGGCTTCGACGTTGAAAACTTCGACCTCGGCCCTGACCCTTACCGACCCTACACCAATGGCGGCGCCAACTCCAACCAACGAGTCGCTGCCGTTATCGCTGTCGGATCCGCCGGCGCTGTCGAGTTCGAAGTCCCACCACATCATCCCTGCCTTCCCGAAAAAGTCGAGAGGGCCAAGGGCAAGGATCAGCAGTCCCGAAATGTCCATGCCGGTCAGCGTCATGTTCAGAGGAAGCCCCAGGAAATCATCTGTGGTGTCCCCGAAGTCAAGGTACCCGCCCTCTACCGCAAGAGCTCCCAAACGGTAACCGCCGAAGATCTTATATCCCACGTTGATCGGCTCTCGAGGTATGATACCGATGTCAATGGTGCTCCGGCCGAAGGAAGCTCCCATGTACCAGCCGTTGACGTCGGCACCGGAACTCACCGGGGTCATGACCAACGTCAGGGCGGTAAACGACAGGAATATAACGGTCTTTTTCATCTTCCCCTCCTCTGAAAGAAATAAACCTGAAGGGATTAAACGGGTTCAAACCTCATTTTTTTAAATTTTACACCATTATGATTTAAAATACCTGAGAATGTGCTTGTCC
>Ga0209536_100008957_pt1 | contig 14920 bp, 10 predicted proteins | sample DeeMarSeWOR28_12_FD_187461 | JGI IMG/M metagenome (GOLD analysis project Ga0209536, IMG submission 187461) | Marine sediment microbial communities from White Oak River estuary, North Carolina - WOR-2-8_12 (SPAdes) (version 2) | ecosystem: Environmental > Aquatic > Marine > Intertidal zone >...
CCCATGGGATACACGCTGAACCGGTTACCTTCGGGCTAAAACTGGCGCTCTGGTGCGCGGAGATGGATCGCAACAGACAACGACTCCGCCGTGCCCAGGAAACCATCAGTGTAGGCAAGATTTCAGGGTCAGTTGGCACCTATGCAAATGTGGATCCTGAAGTAGAACAATTAGCTTGCCTCCAGTTGGGCTTGAAGCCGGCACCAATTTCCACCCAGATCATCCAACGTGATCGTCACGCCGAATATTTTTCCACCTTGGCCATCGTTGCCAGCAGCATAGAGAAAATTGCCATTGAAATCCGCCATCTCCAGCGCACAGAGGTCCTTGAGGCGGAAGAGTACTTCGCCAAGGAACAGAAGGGCTCTTCATCCATGCCACACAAGCGCAACCCGATTGGCAGTGAAAACCTCAGTGGTCTGGCCAGGTTAGTCCGCTCTAATGCAATGGCGGCCATGGAAAACATCCCCCTCTGGCACGAGCGCGACATCAGCCATTCCTCGGTGGAGCGGATCATTGCTCCTGACAGCACCATCCTGCTGGATTATATGCTTCATCGTCTCACCAACCTGTTGGACAGATTAGTGGTTTACGAAGACAGGATGAAAGCTAATCTGGAGAGAACTGGCGGCCTCTTCTTCTCGCAGCTTGTCTTGCTTGCTCTGACAGAGGGTGGTCTAGACCGTGATGAGGCATATCGCCTCATACAACGCAATGCCATGGCCGTGTGGAATGAAGGTGGCAGTTTCAAAGATCGACTTGCTGCCGATCCAGAAGTTATGGAGCATCTTTCCAAGGGTGAACTGGAGAAGCTTTTTGACCTCAATTACTTTCTAAAACACGTCGATACCATTTTCTCTCAGGTGTTTGGAGAAGAATAGGTGTCTTCTGAATTAGTAGCGATGAAATGCACAAAATCATGCGAAAAGGAACTAAAGCGAGATTCGCAAAGCTCATCTGGCTAGCTCTGGCGCTGCTTTTCACTGGCTTCCCTGGTGTTGCAAGTGCCTCTGAATTGCCGGCCAATCTTCTTATCTCTCCCAAGGCCAGCCCGCACCACGTAATTCTGGTGGAAAAGAGTTCCCAACGAATCTTCATTTATCACTTTGATGGAGACTACCGACTTGTGGCCACCTATGGGTGTGCCACCGGTGAAAATCCAGGCGATAAACAGGTTAGCGGCGACAGCAAGACCCCGGAAGGCATATATTTCTTTACCAAGGCCGTTGGCGAGAAATACCTTACTTCAACCTACGGCGCCAGGGCCTTCCCCATGAGCTATCCTAATCTCATGGATAGACGGAGAAGCAAGGGGGGCAATAACATCTGGGTGCATGGTACCAATGAAGAACTGAAGGAGCGTAGCACCAACGGCTGCATTGTTCTGGTCAATGGAGACGTTGTTCAACTGGATTCATACATCAAGCTCTGGAATACTCCTATTATCGTTGAGCAGCAACTGAAGTATGAGGACCGTAGTAGTTTGCTCCGCCAGGGCAATTTACTGGTAGAAAGGATAGATGACTGGAGTCAGGCCTGGTCGCAAAAGGATTTGGATCGCTATCTTTCCTACTACGCCTCTGGCTTTCGGTGGAAGAATCTGGACCTGCAGGGATGGAGGAAAAAGAAAGCCTGGCTTAACCAGCGTTACAAAAAGATTTCTGTTCAGCTCAGCGACATTCGATTATTTCGCCAGGGAGATGTGGTGCTGGCTGCTGCTGACATGACCTACCGCTCTGACCGGTTCGCATCCCGTGGCTTCAAACATCTGTATCTGGTTCAAAATTCTGAGGAATACCGCATCCTGGGCGAGGAATGGCACAGATCTGGTCGTTCAGCGCCCCCGCCACTGCGGCTAGCTGCAAAACCCCCTGAAGATGGAGATGCTACGGAAGAGTCTTTGCTTCTTTTCGTTGAACAATGGCGTGAGGCCTGGGAGCAAGGAGATCTTTCCTCATATCTGGACTACTATCATCCTCAATTCAAAGGACTAGGTATGGGATTGAGGGGCTGGAAAAAATATAAGAGGCAGCTCTTTAGTCGCACTTCGGAAAGGGTCATTGAGCTCAACGATGTCAAGGCAGAGGTGAATGACTCCACAGCAGTCGTAATCTCGAAGCAAAAATACCGCTCAGACATACATCAGGACTCTGGCCTTAAAACCCTCCATCTTCGCTGGCATCGAGGCCGCTGGACTATCTACAGAGAAACCTGGAAACCACTAGCTGACCAAGGGTGAGTCCCCCCAAACCACGGCTCTTCTCCAGCGCTGGGCCATAGGATCTATTTCTATAAAATATTGCTGTCCAACTGGAGTGATGAAGTAGTGGAGTACTGGAGTAATGGGGATTTTTTCAACACTCCATTACTCCAAAACTCCATTACTCCAAGGAGCGCGATTGTGCTATAACCAAAAACCATTTCGTTAGGAGAAAATGTGATTCTCGAAGAAATTACCATGGACGATTTCGCCGCCGGGCTTGAGAAGACGAGGACGGTGATCATCCCCTGTGGTTCAGTGGAAGAACATGGACCCCATCTTCCCTTAGGCACAGATACCACTCATGTCTATGAGGTTTGTAAGGAGACCTCCAAGCGTATCCCTGTATTTGTAGCACCGCCTTTTTTCTATGGAGTTTGCCGGAGCACACGTAACCATCCAGGCACCGTGGGTATTCGCGCCTCCACTTTAAGAACTCTGGCTGCTGATTTGCTCTCCGACCTCTACCGCCAGGGGCTACGGCACTTCCTCATTATCTCCGGTCACGCCAGTAGTCTGCAAATCTCCTGCCTCACCGAGGTTGGCGAAGAATTGCTCCTGAAGTATCCTGATATTCGCCTAGCTGTGCTTTCCATTCTTGACCTGGGCATGGACGGTTGGCAGGAGATAATCGTCACTGAAGACGACTCCCACGCCGGGGAGGTGGAAACCTCGGTGATGCTGCATCTGCGCCCCCAGTTGGTGGGCGAGGCCCGACCACGCGAGTGGCCACGCTTTCCCAAGCACTTGTTGGTCAGGGATAAATTGCGTTACTGGCCGGGTGGGGTCTGGGGAGACGCCAGTCAGGCTACTCGAAAGAAAGGACAGCAGTTATTTGACCTGTCGGTGACAGCTCTCGTCCGACTCGTCCAGGACCTCGATGGTGATGGCTATCTGTAGTAAAGAACCTAGATCCTGAGGCCTAGCTTTGCACTGCACCGTTAGCTTGTCTTTCTTTGACGCGAGAATATGCTGGAGTAATGGAGGAATAGAAATTCCAAATCACAAATATCAAATATCAAACAAATCACAATGACCAAAATTCGAAATTCCAAATCTGTTTTGGTCATTTAGTATTGGAATTTGAAATTTGTTTGTAATTTGGTGCTTGAAATTTGGGATTTCATAAGTTCTCAATCTTTATCGGTAAAGCCGTTGAACTCCGACTTGGCCTGAAGGACCAGGTTTGTGGGACTCTAATGAACCTTCCAAAACAGCGCAACCAGCCAGATCTACTGGCACCCGCAGGAAACATAGAGAGCTTTTTCGCCGGTTTGGAGCATGGTGCTGACGCCATTTATGTCGGCTGTCGCCATCACAATGCCAGAGCCCTGGCAACCAACTTCAGCCTTGAAGAAATAGCCCGGTTGAAGGAGTACGCCCATGGGTACGAAGTAAAACTCTATGTGGCCTTGAACGCCATAGCTCGCGAGGAAGAACTGGGAGAACTGGTCCATATCCTCGCTTCCCTCTCCCAGATTGAGCCGGATGGGTTAATCATCCAGGATGGAGCAATCGCCCGCCTTTGTCGTCTCTACTTTCCCAACTTGAAGCTACATGCAAGCACCCTGATGACCGTGCACAACTCCACCGGAGTTGAGCAACTGGAAAGCATGGGTTTCCAACGGGCCGTGTTGGCCCGAGAACTGACCATTGACGAAATTACTCAGATTGGTGCTGATACCAGTCTGGAGCTGGAAATCTTCGTCCACGGCGCTTTGTGTTTCTCCTATTCAGGGCTGTGCCTGGTCAGCTCCTTCTATGGCGGCCGCAGCAGCTTGCGGGGCAGATGCGTGCAACCATGTAGACGTCTTTATAGATCGGGCCGACAGCAGGGATACTTCTTGTCCACCAATGATCTCTCTGCCATTGATTTGATCCCGGTCTTGCGCCAACTGAGACTCACCTCATTCAAGATCGAAGGCCGCATGAAGTCAGCTTCTTATGTTGCAGCTGTTGTCAGCGCCTACCGTCTCGTCTTAGATGCTTCTGAAAGCAATGAAGCTGAGGCCATCGCCGAAGCCCGCCACATCCTCCGGGAGGCTTACGGTCGCAAACCCACCCAGGGCTTTCTGGTGGCGGACCGGTTCAAGGAAGTCATTACGCCCCACCGTAGTGGTGCCAGTGGTCGCCTTGCGGCCAGAGTCGAATGGGTACGAGGCAAGCGCATGGCTTTACGGCTACAGTCTCCATTGGCTGAGGGTGACCGCCTCCGACTGGACTCTGATGAAGAGGTGGAGAAAACCGCCTTCACCATAAGGAATATGATTGTTAACGGCAAACCACTGAACGAGGCAGGCACTGGAACTGTTGTCACTGTTGTCAGAATTGGAGATGCTAGGAAAGGTGATCTGGTCTTCAAGACCGGCTCTAAGAAGGGCAAGAAATCATCTGCAGCCAAGCTCCGTCGCCATCTTAAAGAGAACACATCAAGACCCTCACTCGCTGCTTCTTCAACCACTCTTGCGAAAGAGATCCTGGGCAAACCAACAAAGAGGAAAGGAAAAAACCAGCCCACCACTTTATACCTCCGGTTTTCCGACTTAAGACTCCTTAACGATGCCCTTGGCTCCGATGCTCGCTGGATTCTACTTCAGACCACAAAGGCAAATTTGCACTCATTACATAGACGAAAACTGCCGCCAAACAAAAAAAACAGGATTTTTTTGGCTCTGCCAGCAATAATTCATGAGAAGGACTTGCCTTTCTATCGGGACCAGGTGAACCGACTTCAACAGGTAGGCTATACTCGTTGGTTGGTGGCCAACTGGGGACACTTTCGGCTTTTCGATAGTCCGCCTCAATTACTCATGGCCGACTACACCTTCAATGTAATCAACTCGCAAAGTTCGTCATTGCTCCGAGAGATGGGTTGTCAGTTTCTGATTCTTTCCATGGAAAACGACCGAGACAATCTCAGCAAACTGGTACCAGCGGTCAATGAAATTACCCCCTTGTTTACAGTCTATGGCCGGCCACCGCTCCTTACCAGCCGTCTGCAAATAAGATCTCGTAAAGGCTCCACTATTCGAACCTCGGATCGAGAGCCGCTTCAACCCACACGGGAGGAAGGACTGACTCCAGTTCGCTCCAGTCATCCCCTCTGCCTTTTTGAGCATTTGCAGCAGCTTCGCCAACTAGGCGTACGGGATTTTGTGGTAGACCTGAGAGGACAAAAGCTCAACCGGCAGGAATTTTATAACCTTATGAAGGGACTTGACCGGCAGCGCTGTCCTCGACAGCATAGCACTTTCAATTACTTGAGAAGACTGGCTTGATGAAATCACTAGGAACTAGGCAGTAAAGAATCCAGGCCCAGAGGATCCGGCTCTGAGCTGCCTCTAATGGAGCTTCGGGAGTCTCTACTTCCCACGCGAGTCTGCTGGAGTAATGGAGTGGTGGAGTGATGAAAAAATTGTTTAGGATTGCATCTTCGGTTTTAGCTTTTTCCAACACTCCAATACTCCAAAACTCCAGTACTCCCAGACCGACAGTATGTAGAATATGCACTGCACAATAGGTACGGGGATATTTTATAATGAGTAGCACTGAAGCCGACTCTCGTTCCGACCCCATTGCCTTGATGGCTGCTCTTCCCAGTGAGGGCGAACTTTTGCTCTCTCATCTCCCGGTCAGACAGATTATCTCAGGAGGTGGTCACGAGATACATGGCGGTACCTTTGCCGGTAGAGAGGTACTAGTCGCATTCACTGGCCTGGGAAAAATCAACGCGGCTGCAACGGCAGCAACCATCCTGGCGAGCTTTTCAGTCTCGCGTCTCTGGATGTGGGGGTCAGCGGGGGCTTATCCCTTGCCGGATCTGGAGATCAATGATCTGGCTCTCGCCACTGAGGAAATCCTGGGGGACGAGGGGGTTGTCACCATGAGTAGTTGGCGGTCATTGGAGGCAATTGGCATCCCTCTGGCAGCAAGCAAAGAAGGCCCGGTTTACAACCGCATCCCGGTGGACCGGCAAGAACTGGAGCGGGCCCACCACCTGCTCACAGAGTGGCAGCATCGCTCCCCCAATCCGCAAACACACCTGGGCCCATTCGTTACAGTCTCCGGTGTTAGCGGTAGCCCGGCTCGGGCTCGCCAGTTATCTGATCGTTTTGGGGCTCTATGTGAGAACATGGAAGGTGGAGCAGTTGCTCAGGTGTGCCTCCGCTACCAAGTACCTTTTCTGGAAATCCGCGGCCTGAGCAACTGGGCCGGTGATCGAAATAAGAGGAGATGGCAACTGGCGACAGCTCTGGAAAATTGTCAAAAAGCCGTGCTGCATCTGCTGGAAAACTGGGACAAGGTTTGAAAGGCATGGAGCAGGAGGAGATAATTTCGAATTGCGGAATTAGGGAATTAAGGAATTAATCTAGGCATGCTTCATTTTTTCAATTCCTAAATCCCTCAATTCTTCAATTCCTAAATTTAGGCACTTTAAACATTTTAGGCAGTACTTCAATGAAGACTTTACGACTCGGCTTCTCCCCTTGTCCCAATGACACCTTCATATTCGGCCCACTGGCTACTGGCAGGCTCGACATTCCCGACTGCTCTCTGGATATCATCCATGAAGATGTGGAAACACTTAACAATCTCGCCCGGGAAGGAAGGCTGGAGCTCACAAAGATCTCGGTTCACACCTTTGCCCTGGTGGCAACCCACTACGCCTTACTTCGTTCCGGTGCCGCACTCGGTAGAGGTTGTGGCCCGCTGGTGGTAGCTCGCGAGCCCAGAAATATGGAGAGTCTGGGTGGTGAGACCATAGCCATTCCAGGAGAATTGACCACTGCCAACTTACTACTCCAGCTCTATGGCAAAGGCTTTTCCAGGGTTTTTCCCATGTCCTACGAGACCATCATACCCCGCTTACAGCAGGGCGACTTTGCCGCTGGTGTGATCATTCACGAAGGCCGCTTTACCTATCACAATTATGGGCTGCATAAAGTGCTGGATCTCGGAGGATGGTGGGAAGAAACCCAAGATCTGCCCGTGCCTCTGGGGGCAATTCTTGTTCGGCGTGACCTCGAGCCCGATGTTGCCCGCGCCGTGGAGGATGGTATCCGGCGCAGCCTGCTTTACTCTAGACAGCATCCAGGAGAAATCTGGTCATACATTAAAATGCACGCCCAGGAGATGGACGACTCGGTCATTCGCCAACACATCGACCTTTATGTGAATGACTACTCCTTGGAATTGGGTGATGAAGGTAGTCTCGCTATCAGAACTCTGCTTGAACTCGCTTATACCCGCGGACTGGTGCCTCGGCTACAGGGGGATCTTTTCCTTGAGGAATGACCGGGGGTCATTTATCATTTGGCATTTCGCATTGCTCATTTGGCATTGGTCATTTATCATTTGGCATTTATCATTGTTCATAATCAGTAAAGAATTGGGGACTGTAGGGCTTTATGCCACCCCCAGAGTGGCTTCAATGGTCTTTACCTCATGCGGGAGTCTTTTGGAGCAATGGAGTGGTGGAGTGATGGAGTAATGCAAAGACTTATTAAAACTTAATTCTGGGGTTTAGCTTTTTCCAACACTCCAATACTCCAGTACTCCAATACTCCAGTACTCCAACACCCTCAGCCCACTTTAAAGGACAACCATGAAAACACAAGTTCCTGATATGACCTTGACTTACTTCCCTTATACGTATTTGGAGGAGAATGATTTAAAACGTTTGCTTCTTTACTTCGACACCGTTCGCTTGCTTCAGGTCCTTTCTGATTCTGATCCTGGACTGCCTGACTTGCTCCGCGATTCCCAATCAGTGCAGTTATTTTGCCCAATCTCCGACTCTTCTTTATCAGAAGCTACTAGACGAGCGCTCCAGATCTGTCATCAATTGGGGAGTATTCACCAGGATGGTGGCCTGGTTGAGTTGTTTCGCACCTTTGCCCTTCAGGAAGATTTTGAGGATTCGCGCACTGCTCTGGTCTCCCAACTTAGACAGGGTTACCATCGTCTGGCTCCAGAGGAGGAGGAGTTGGTGAACGATGCGGTCTTTCTTCTCCTCGCTCATCAACTGGATCATGAACAGTCAGAGCTGGATTTAGAACTGGAGCGAATACGTGAATTGGAAAATAAGTTCCATGCAGAGGTGGGTATCGGTACCGACGACGAAACAGACTTTGAACATTTGAGAGCATCTTTATCGATGGAATCGGACCGGACTCGAACTCAGTATCCCTTCCAACGTCTCAGGGCCTGGACCCATCTTTACTGCGCCCAGAAGGAAACCAATCTCTTCTTGCCCCTTACCACCGGCGCAGAAGTATTGGGGGAGATAATCGAGCGATTACCCTCTGAATTACCCACTCTAACCCAAGGATTACCAGCTATGGTGCTGGAGCAGCATCGTTTGGCAGTTCTTCCCGACCCGCAACCGCTTTCCCTGGAAGAAATCCTGGCATTGAGACAGCCACTGAGCGGTGCTCCCGTTCTCGACAACTGGCGAGCTTCTTTTTCCACTGCCATCAGTCGGCTGCAGCAAGAAACCCTTCATGAAGAGGAATGGCTGGAGTTGGGACAGCATCTGCAGAAAGCCGCTGACGGGTTTCTACAGCATTGGCCAACCCCGGACGGACCTTCCTCCTACCTGCAACTGGAGTGCCTTTGCCACCCCAGGGTAACAGCAGAGATCGCCTTCTCCCTCACAACCGGCCTAGAGCCAGACGCTAAAGACTTACAACCTCCCCAAACAGCAACCGGTATTACCTTGTTACTTTCCCCAGCAGTGCTGCCCGCCTGATATCGTTGTGCAGAGGTATCGTATTTGAAATGGATTGGTGAAATATCCGGGCTAGCCCGGATGTTTTATGAATTGTCGTCGCGAGACCGTGGAGAGGGATGTGCCACCGGGCAATCCCGCGGTACCGCGGGATTGGATCTGATGGCGTACTTGAACAGTACGTCGCAAGGTCCGACACCCGAGGACGCCCGGAAGGACAGTCATATCCGCGGTCGTAGCAGGCAATTCGTGAAATATCCGGGCTAGTGGGGTGAGGGAAGCTGCCCGTCGTAGGTCTGAGATAGGTAAGTGCTGGAGGAAGGATTTTCGAGCTGTTGGCCCAAAAACTCTACCTGGTTACGCACACCACTTTTCTGTTGGATTTGTCGGGAGATGTTGTCTACGGCATGAATGACCGTTGCGTGGGATCGATTAAAGGCCTGACCAATTGACTCTAAAGTTTCCTCAGTGTACTTGCGACAGAAATACATGCCCAGATTACGTGGATAGACCACGCCTTTTTTCCGCGAATTTGACTTGAGGGCTTCCACCGAAACCTTGAAGTACTGACAGATGACTTGTTGGACCCATTCAATACTGATTGCCTGACGGCTGTCACAGACCGATTCCAGGACTTCGTGGGCCAGTCTGATATCAATGGGCTTGTCCAGAAGTGAAGACTTGGCGACAATGCCAATCACACTGCTCTCCAACTGTCGCACATCTCTAGTGATGTTGGATGCCAACAGTTCCGCCACCTCAGATGGTAGACTGATCCCCTCGTTGTCCGCCTTTTTCTCCAGGATCTTTAGTCTCGTTTGGAAATCCGGTGGTTCGATGTGGGTGACCATTCCGGCCACCAGCCGTGATTGCAGTTTACTCTTGAGCTTGGGAATATCTCTCGGAAAGTGAGTCCCGGTAAATATAATCCGCTTGTCGTCACGACTTAGGGCATCAAGTGTATACGCTAGCTCAGCCTGAGTTTTCTCCTTGCCACTGAGAAATTGTACTTCCTCCAAAAGCAGTACATCACAACTATTTCGGTATTTTTCCTTGAACCCGTCCATGCGACGCTGCTTGATGGCGGCAACCATCTCATTGGTAAACTCCTCAGCAGTGAGGTAGAAAACACGGGTACTGTTGTTATGGGTAAGGATATAATTGCCGATGGCATGCGAAAGGTGACTCTTCCCCAGGCCCGTATCTGCCAACAGATAGAGACAACTGCTCAGACCGCGGTCTCCGTTGGCTATGGCGTAAGCAGCAGAGTAGGCAAAGCTATTGCCAGAGCCCACCACAAATTGATCAAAAGTGAATCTTCGGTTAAGACGATACAGCTGTCCGTTCGCTTGCGGCGGCAAGGGAAGCGGCAATTGACTGGAATCTTCCCGACCCAGTGGGGATTTTCTGGGTGTGGTGGCCAGTCGGAGATTGATCTCCTGTGGGGTGCCACTATACCGTTCCCAACTTATTTTTAATTCAGACAGATAGTTTTCCTTGACCCAGTTGAGAAAGAACCGGTTTGGACAAGCCAGGGAAACCTTCCCCTCTCGAGAGACTGCCAGCTCCAGGGGATCGATCCACATCCTATAGCAGTTGCTGGAGACCCGACCTTGCAGATCCTCCTTCGCCTGCCTCCAAATATCCTCCATGAAAACACCCTTGGGATTGTCTGTTGCGGTCTGAAACCTTACTTTTTCTTGGGCGCGGGATTAGAACTTGGATTAAAGCGGATGCAATACCAAGGAAATAGTGACCTCTCGCGTCTAGACCGCAGTGCAATCTGGATAGTTGTGACTTATTTCTTCGCTTGGGTTCCGCCCGGTTGGTTGACGCAGAAGCGGAATACCAGGAAAATGCTATGGCCTTTATGCGGTCCGTCTCCGAAACAATGGAATTGTCGCTCTCAAATTGAATCTAACCGGCAGTCGAATCGCCAGTTCTTCATGGTGATCGATGAACGGAGACTTACCCGCACATGGGCTAGCTTTGTAATCTAGTCAGATCCTGATGTCAAACTCCATATTGCCGTATTTTACTCTAAACTGGTCCCAGTTGTTAACAACTAATTTTCACCCAGATTTCCGGACCTTGTTGGAGTATACTCCGATAAGGGTGCGGTAACAGGCATTTTTTCGGGCTTTCTCGAAATCTTACTGATATTCAAGGGCTTAGGCCATTATTTTTTCGTCCTTTTCCGTTATCAACATTGAAGATCTTCTGATTTCTCCGATTTTCACGCTTTTCTTAACTTCGTTTTTTTTTCTCACAAACCTCTACTTGGTCGTTGAATTAAAAATGAGATTTTGCCAATATACTTAAGGCATTTCATTCCACGCTCCAGATTGACGACATATCAACACTGTTAAATATTGAGGCAGTAGGGTATGTAATATCAAGTCGTTACCACTAACAACGCTAAAATTGCTGCAGGACGACCTGCAAGAACAGGAGAGCAACCATGGACAAACTGACTGTGGCATTGCTCAGTGGGGGGCGCTCCGCCGAGCGCGAGGTATCACTGAAAAGTGGGGAACAAGTATACCAGGCCCTGGACAAGGATAAGTACCTTATACGCCGTTACGACCCCAGGGATGACTTGGCTCGGCTCATAGCAGACGCCCAGGACATCGATGTGGCTCTAATCATCCTCCACGGACGTTACGGCGAAGACGGCACCATTCAAGGACTCCTTGACCTGCTGGATATTCCCTATCACGGCAGTGGTGTCCTCGGCAGTGCACTGGGCATCAACAAAATACAGTCCAAACGGCTGTACGAATATGCAGGGTTGCCGGTATCTCCTTACTTGATCGTGGATCGCACCGACCCTGATGCCCAGACAAAAGTGCAGAACACTCTGGAATTCCCCGTAGTGATCAAGCCTGAGCATGAGGGCTCCAGCATTGGTCTCAGTATAGTCGCTGAAGCCAGCCAACTACAGCCAGCGCTGGATCTGGCCGGCGAGTATGACCGCCTCATACTGGTGGAGAAATATATCGACGGCACTGAAATCACCGGCGCGGTGCTCGGCAACCTGAATCCGGAACCCCTTCCCTTGGTGGAGATTATTCCTGGCGACCAATATAGTTTTTTCGACTATGAGGCGAAGTACAAACCCGGGGCCACTGAAGAGATTTGTCCTGCGCGTATAAGCGAAGCCCTCACCCAAAAAGCCCAGGAGTATGCAGTGCGAGCCCACCAGGCTTTGAGATGCCGGGGCTACAGCCGTACCGACATGATTGTCAGTGATAATGAAGCCTACGTTTTGGAGACCAACACCATTCCTGGCATGACCGCTACCAGTCTCTATCCTCAAGCGGCGGCAGCGGCGGGAATCAGTTTCTCCCAACTCCTTGACCGACTAATCGAACTGGCACTGGAGAAGGATTGAGGCTTCCAGTACTCTAGGGAAAGATTAAACCACCAAGAGCACAAAGAACACAAAGAAAAATATAGTGGTTGTTGAGTACCCTTTGTGACCTTCGTGGCCTTTGTGGTGAAATTATGGCTCCGATAGTAGTGTTCTGGTCGTTGCTAACAGATGCGTGGCAGTTGTTCGCCGCTGAGCATATCCACAATTCGGCGTCCGCCGATTCCTGTTTGCAAAACCACCCTCCCTGGATGCTCGGAAACAGCCTCACCTATGATGCAAGCTTCCTGACCAAGGGGATGCTGGCGCATGGTATTCAAGACCAACTCAGCGTCCTCAGGCGCCACTAAAACCAGCACTTTTCCCTCATTGGCCACGTACAGAGGATCCAACCCCAACATTTCGCAGGCAGCGTTCACCTCCCTCCTCACCGGCAGACTGGACTCCTCCAACCGAATGCCAACCCCTGACTGCTTTGCCACTTCATTAAGAGCAGTGGCAACACCGCCGCGCGTGGGGTCCCGTAGCACGTGAACCTTACTGCTTGCCTCCAACATGGCAGCTACGAGCCCGTTGAGAGCTGCTGAGTCGCTTTCTATCGCTGTCTGGAAGGAGAGCCCTTCACGGGTGGAAAGCACCGCAATCCCATGGTCACCCATGGGACCGTTGATCAAGAGAACATCCCCTGGTCTCGCATTCTGACCGGCAACATCCACCTCGGGGGGAATGGTGCCCACACCGGCCGTGTTAATGAAGATTCGATCCGCCTTACCCTTTTCCACCACCTTGGTGTCTGCAGCCACTACTTGAACCCCTGCCTCCTGAGCTGCCTTGGCCATAGAACTTACGAGTCGCTCCAAGTCAGACAGTTGTAGTCCCTCCTCCAAAATAAAACCTGCAGTGAGATAAAGGGGTTGAGCCCCACGCATTGCCAGATCATTTACGGTTCCATGCACAGCAAGACTACCGATATCTCCTCCCGGGAAAAAAATGGGGTCCACCACATAAGAGTCGGTGCTCATTGCCAACCGCACTCCTTCAAACTCCAGCAGGGCGCTGTCATTGAGTTGCGTGAGAATGGGATTTGCCAAGGCAGGTATAAAAGTGGCGGCCACAAGATCCTGCGACGCCCGCCCGCCTGCACCGTGATCTAGTTGGATTCTCTCGGTCTTCATGGTCCCTTTCCTCAGAGTGCTGAAAGTGAGCTGAAGTGTATAAAATCGTTAAATTAAGGAATTCTGGAATTCAGGCATTTAGGAATTTAAAAAATGAGATCTTCCTGGATTACTGACTTAACTCCTTAATCCCTTAATCCCTCAATTCCCCAATTCCCCAATTCCTCAATCCACATGGTATTTAAAATAAGCCGCACAGGTACCTTCAGTGGAAACCATGCAAGGACCGTAAGGATTCGTGGGAGTACAACTCCTGCGAAATAGAGCGCACTGTGGAGGGGCGAGCACCCCACGCAGTACCTCGCCACAGCGGCAGCCTGGCATTTCATCGGTCGGGGGTACGGTTAGATCGTAATGGCTTTCGGCAGCGTAAGTGCGGTATTTCCCTCTCAGCTTCAGGCCGCTTTGAGGAAGCGAGCCTAGCCCGCGCCACACACCATCTGTCGGTTCAAACACTTCCTCCATGAGTTGTCGAGCCTTGGGGTTGCCCTCCGAATGAACTGCGCGAGCGTACTGAATTTCTACCTCACACCGTTGTTCCTCAATTTGGGAAACCAGCATATAAATGCTTTGCAGAATATCCACCGGCTCAAAGCCGCTGATGGCACACGGCTTACCGTATCGATCTACCACCTCCTGATAGGGCTCGGTCCCAATGATAGTGGTTACGTGGCCCGGGCATATGAAGCCATCGATACGCACTTCTTCACCGGCCAGAAGTGCATCAAGTGCGGGAGGCAACAACTTGTGCGCCGAGAAAACCAGGAAATTATCCAAACCTTCCTGCTGGGCCTGGTAGACGGCCGCTGCTATGGTAGGTACTGTGGTCTCGAACCCGATACCAATCATAACTATCCGGCGGTCCTGATGTTTGCGAGCCAGTTCCAGCGCATCCATGCTAGCGTACACCATCCGCACATCTGCACCTCGTGCTTTCTCTTGGTGCAAAGATGACTCCGAACCGGGTACCCGCATTAAATCTCCAAATGTTGCCACCGTCACATCTGGTTCTCGGCAGAGCTTGATGGCCCGGTCAATATCCTTGGGAGAAGTTACGCAAACGGGACACCCAGGACCAGAAATCAAGGTGATGGTCTCGCGGAGAAGTTCTTTTAAGCCGGAACGAAAAATGGCTACAGTGTGTGTGCCACAGACCTCCATGAACCGGACAGGTGTGCGAGACTTATTATTAATAGCCGACACGATCCTCTCTGCCAGCTCCGGATCTCGATATTCATCCTGGTATTTCATAAGCGAAAATCTCCCTAGATATAAAAAAGAATTGTGCCTCTGCAACGGTCAAAGCTAAAACCATGGGACGTAAATCCGAATATCGAATATCGAAATCCGAAACAAATTCAAAATCCGAATTTCCAAATGTT
>Ga0209536_100008958_pt1 | contig 14920 bp, 11 predicted proteins | sample DeeMarSeWOR28_12_FD_187461 | JGI IMG/M metagenome (GOLD analysis project Ga0209536, IMG submission 187461) | Marine sediment microbial communities from White Oak River estuary, North Carolina - WOR-2-8_12 (SPAdes) (version 2) | ecosystem: Environmental > Aquatic > Marine > Intertidal zone >...
ATTGTCAGGAAAGGGATGCGAGTCGTAGCGAGATATTCATCGTGGAGGGGGATTCGGCAGGGGGGTCAGCAAAACAGGGCCGGGATAGAAGGTTTCAGGCCATCCTACCTTTAAAGGGAAAGATCCTCAATGTGGAAAAGGCCCGGTTCGATAAGATGATCTCAAGCGAAGAGATCCGGACCATGATCGCTGCCCTGGGCACAGGAATTGGGGATGAGGAGTACAATATCAATTCTCTTAGATACCATAAAGTGATCATCATGACCGATGCGGATGTGGATGGATCCCACATACGGACCCTTCTTCTCACCTTTTTTTACAGACAGATGCCGGAACTCATTGAGCGGGGACACCTCTATGTGGCCCAGCCCCCCCTTTACCGGGTGCTGGCAGGAAAAAAAGAGCGGTATATCAAGGACGAAGAGAGTTTTAACGCATTTCTGTTGAAAAGGATTTCACAGAAGGAGAAGGTCTTGTTGGAGGGCGGAGAGGTGATCTCAGGCCATAGGCTCGTGAGGTTACTCGGCGGGGTGATCAAATTTTATGAAAACGTGAAAAAACTCTCAAGACGGGGCTACAGTCCCAGATTTATTGAGTTTCTCGTATCACAGGGTGTGAAAAACAAGAAACAGTTTAAGAACAAGAAATTCATGGAGAATCTCTTCCAGAGGCTGGAGGAAAACGAGTTTGGGGTGAGTGACATTCAAGTAAGTGAAGAAGACGGTTATTACGAATTTCTTGTGAGCGAAATGCAAAACGGCGGGCAGACCTCTGCCGTGAACTGGGAGTTCTTCTCCTCCCCCGAGTTGAGGCAGTTGATGGGGCTCTCTCCGGAGATTGAGAAGGTCAACAAAGGGTGCCACATCCAGGTTGGCGAGGCTGAAAAAAGGGAGATTGATGATCCGCAGCATCTCCTCACGGAACTCATGGAAGGGTCGAAGAGGGGTTTGACGATCCAACGGTACAAAGGTCTGGGGGAGATGAATCCTGAGCAACTCTGGACCACAACCATGGATCCGGAGAAAAGAACTTTGCTTAGGATACGGATAGAGGACGCCTTGGAGGCGGATGATATCTTCACCGTCCTCATGGGCGATAAGGTGGAACCAAGAAGGGAATTTATTCAGAATAACGCACTGGAAGTGGCTGAACTGGATATATGATTGCCTAACCCCTTTTATTCTTTAGATCCAAAACATTCCTCCATTGAACAGCACCCCTCCACGAATCACTAAAACCGGGACTCACCCGCAGAACGGATTGCCAGTTTTGCCTCCCGCGGGATCAATGACGGACAGTCCGCTGGGTAGATGTGTTAAAACACCATAGGGCCTGTTTTCACTAGGAGAGAAGAAATTGAATAGGAGAAAGATATGGTGGCCAACGTAAGTGCTGACATTGTGAACATTGAAGATGAGATGAAAAAATCCTATCTCGAATACTCCATGAGTGTGATCGTGGGCAGGGCCCTGCCCGATATTCGAGATGGTCTCAAGCCTGTTCACCGACGCGTGCTCTACAGCATGCACGAGATGAAAAACTACTATAACAGGCCTTTTAAGAAGTCAGCAAGGGTAGTCGGGGATGTGATTGGGAAATACCATCCACATGGAGATGCTGCCGTCTACGATACCATCGTACGCTTGGCACAAGATTTTTCCATGAGGTATCGCCTGGTAGATGGCCAGGGCAATTTTGGATCCGTAGATGGGGACCCTCCTGCCGCCATGCGTTATACAGAAGTGCGGATGACGCGATTGGCACAAGATTTCCTCTCCGACATTGAGAAAGAGACGGTGGACTTCAATACCAATTATGACGACTCCCTTTCAGAGCCTTCCATCCTGCCCACAACCATTCCAAACCTACTCATCAACGGCAGTTCGGGAATTGCCGTCGGCATGGCGACCAACATCCCGCCCCATAATATTTCAGAGGTGTGTGATGCCATCATACGGGTGATTGATCAGCCCGATGTGGGCCTGGAGGAGTTGATTGGCCTCGTTCCGGCTCCAGATTTTCCGACGGCAGGATTTATCCTTGGGAGAAAGGGGGTTTACGAGGCCTACAAGACGGGAAAGGGAATTATCAAGATAAGGGCCAGGGCCTTTGTGGAGAAGGTGGGCAAGCGCAGAGAAAGGATTGTGATCTCGGAGATCCCTTACCAGGTGAATAAAACAAAGCTCTTGGAAAAGATAGCGGAGTTGGTCAGAGAGAAAAAGGTAGAGGGGATCTCTGATATCAGGGATGAATCGGACAAAGATGGGATGCGAATAGTCCTCGACGTGAGAAGGGACGGAAAACCCCTAGTGATACTAAACCGCCTATACAAATTCACGCAGATGGAGATCTCCTTTGGAATCATCCTCTTGGCCATTGTGCATGGACAACCCCAGACCCTAACGCTCAAAGAGATCCTCCAGCTTTTCATTGATCACCGTCGTGAGATTATCGTTCGTCGCACGATATATGACCTCAGGAAGGCAGAAGAGCGTGCCCATATCCTTGAGGGACTGAAGAAGGCCATGGACTTCCTGGATGATGTGATCGAGCTGATCAGATCCTCCTCAGACCCCCAGGAGGCCAAGGCCAGATTGATGGCCGAGTTTGAGCTTTCTGATATCCAGGCTCAGGCCATTCTGGATATGAGGTTGCAGAGGTTGACCGGGCTGGAAAGGGAGAAGCTGGATGCCGAGTACCAGGATCTGATCAAGAATATCGCTCGGTTTAGGGCCATTTTGGAAAGCCCAGCCATGGTCATGCAGATCATCAAAAATGAAATGCAGGAAATTAGGGGGAAATATGGTGATGAGCGCAGGACTGAAATCCTAGAGGAGACGGGAGAGATAGATCTGGAGGACCTTATTGCGGAGGAAGATATGGTGGTCACATTTAGCCACCAGGGATATATCAAGAGGAACCCAATCAGCCTTTACAGGGCACAGCGACGGGGCGGCAAGGGCCTGACCGGTGTGAGACCCAAGGCAGAAGACTTTGTGGAGTCTCTCTTTGTGGCCTCTTCCCATGATACCTTTCTCTTCTTCACCAATAAGGGACGTGTCTACTGGAAGAAGGTCCATGAGATCCCTGAAGCGGGAAGGATGTCCCGGGGAAAGGCGATCGTTAACCTCCTCGATCTAAAGCGGGGGGAGCGTGTGGCCACGACACTTTCCGTGAGGGATTTCGAGGAAGGGAAATACGTGGTAATGGCCACGAAAAAGGGATTCGTCAAGAAGACAGAACTGGCGGCTTACAGTCATCCCCGAACAACGGGAATTGTTGCCCTGAGGATCCGGGATGAGGATGAGCTGATCGCTGTGCGCGTGACAAGTGGGGAACATGACATCTTCCTGACCACAAGGCAAGGAAAATCGATCCGGTTCAGGGAGTCTAATTTGAGAGCCATGGGAAGGGTTACGGAAGGAAACATCGGGATCAGGATGGAACCGGAAGATTATGTAGTGGGCATGGAGGCCCTCACGGAGGAGGGAGCCACCATCCTGACTGTGACGGAGAATGGGTATGGAAAGAGGACCAGGACAGAAGAATATCGGAGGCAGGCAAGAGGGGGCAAGGGAATACTCACCATAAAGACAACAGAGAGAAATGGACCCGTCGTCTATTCCTACCAAGTCACCGATCAGGACCAGCTCATGATCATTACTGAACATGGGAAGATCATCCGACTGAGGGTGGCAGACATCTCTGTCATAGGACGGAATACCCAGGGTGTGAAATTGATCGGCCTAGGAGGGGGAGAAAAGGTCGTGGGCGTGGCCAGGTTGATGGAGGAGGATTAAGACAACTGAGAAATGAAAGCACAGATTCCCTTGATCCCAAGACGATCATCAACAAATTGGGCTCATCCCCGTTTGCCCAGAACCTCGTATTCCACAGGTCCCTAGATTCCACAAACACATTGGCGAAAGAGCTGGCGGCCCAAGGTGCCCCGGAGGGAACCCTGGTCCTGGCTGAGGAGCAGCGCGAGGGCAGGGGGAGAATGGGAAGGCGCTGGGTTTCGCCGGGCTATGTGAACCTTCTCTTTTCCCTTTTATTAAGACCCCGTATCCACAAAGATCAGGTTTTCGTGACCACGATGATCTTGGCCCTGGCCACCATTGAGGCCATAAAGAGCAGAACGGGTCTGACGTCGACGATCAAATGGCCAAATGACATATTTGCGAGAGGCAAGAAATTGGGGGGGATTCTCACAGAGTTTTCATTGCGCCAAGAAGACATTGACTATGTGGTGGTAGGTCTAGGACTCAATGTGAACTGGAGCCCCAATCAGACAGAGGGCGTCTCCCGTCTCGCCACAAGCATTCTGGCCGAAACGGGGTCTAGGATATCCAGAAACGATTTGTTGGTATCCCTTTTGAGGATATTTGAGCTTTACTATGGAGAGGTTTTATCAGGACAGATCGACGATTTTTACAGGACATGGAATGAGGCTTCTATGATCATAGGGCGGAATGTGGAAATCGTAACCCCGATGGAGAAGACCCATGGACGGGCCCTGCGTATCGATCGCAGCGGTGCCCTGATCATAGAAGATGACGCAGGCAAAGAACAGAGAATTATTAGTGGTGAAGTGTCCGTAACCTTAGGGGAAAAAGGATGAAAGTGCTAATTACCTGCAACCTTCCCAAGGAAGTCATAGGGACTATTAAGAAGCAGCACCATGTGCAGATCAATGATGAGGACCAACCCATGGAGAGGAAAAGACTCCTTCAGGGCGTGAAAGGCAAGGAAGGGCTTCTTTGCACAATTACGGATCAGATTGATATAGAGCTGCTGGACAAGGCCCCCCATCTACGGATGATAGCCAACTATGGTGTAGGCTTTAATAATATTGATTTGAAGGCAGCCACTGTTAAGGGTATTCCCGTCTCCAACACACCCGGGGTGCTCACCGATGCCACCGCTGATATCACCTTTGCCCTGATCCTGGCCACGGCCAGGCGAGTCGTGGAAGGGGACAAGAGAAATAGGAAAGGGGAATTCCAGTCTTGGGCCCCTTTAGATTTTCTGGGTAGGGAAGTGAGCGGCAAAACGTTAGGAATTATCGGTTTGGGTAGAATAGGAAAGGCCGTGGTGCGAAGAGCCAGGGGATTTGAGATGCGCCTCCTTTACCACAATCGTCATCGCCTGGAGCCATCCGAGGAAAAACAGCTTGCCGTCCAATATGTGGACCTAAAAAGGCTCCTCATTGAGGCAGATTTCGTCTCACTCCATGTGCCCCTAACGGATCAAACACACCATTTGATTGGCCCCCATGAACTGGAACTGATGAAGCCCAGTGCGACCCTGATTAATGCATCGCGAGGACCCGTGGTGGATGAGAAGGCCCTTGTAAAGGCCCTCAAAACGGGACAAATAGCAGGGGCAGGTCTGGATGTATATGAAGATGAACCGAATTTAGCACCAGGTCTTGCAGATCTGGATAATGTCACCCTTCTCCCCCATGTGGGCAGCGCCACGCTGGAGACGAGGACCAAAATGGCGCAGCTTGCCGCAGATAATCTTCTGGCAGGTTTGAGGGGAGAAATCCCGCCCAATTGCCTGAATTGCGATGAGATCTCTCATCGCTCCAAAAGCGTGTAGCCATGCTGACAGGGGGCCGCCAGGTAAAGCATGCCAAGCACCTTCCTCTCTAACTGCATATTAAAGCCTGCACAAAATAGGGGTATGAGGCATTCCTGACGGACCATACAGCTTCAGAGGGGAAAAGTCTCTTCGAGCCAATGCCGGATTTCATCTCTTACACGCCTGAAAATGGCCAGCTTTTCATCCTCACTTCCCTCTACCGAAGCAGGGTCCTGAAATCCCCTGTGAATCCTTTCTTTGCCCCCCGGAAAGAATGGGCAGGTCTCGTTGGCATGATCGCAGACGGTTACCACGTATTCAAAGTCTTGATCCAGGGAATCCTCCACACCCTTGGAGTGATGGCCGGAGATGTCAATCCCGATCTCGGCCATGACACGAACGGCCAGGGGGTTGACCTGAGAAGGCTCGGTTCCAACACTGTGCGCTTCTAGGCGGTGCCCATAAAAGGCATTCACAAGTCCCTCTGCCATGTGGGAGCGTGCGGAATTGTGAGTGCAGATAAAGAGGATTTTCCGCTTTTCAGCCAGTTCTTTCATAGCACTTTACCTCTCTTCGCATTCAGAGGATCTGTCTGACCTCGTACCCTTCTTTTTGAAGTCTATCCAGGACATCCCTTGCATGTTCATGCCCCCTCGTCTCCAGGTTTAGCTTCACACGAGAGACCTCTATGGGATTGTCCAGGGCAAGACGATCATGGAAGATATGCAGGATGTTGGCCTTCTCTTCGGCAATGATGCCCAGGAGACTCCAAAGGGAACCAGGAACGTCCAGAAGATTGACCTGGATCCGAATGAGCCTCCCCATCTTGACCGAGCCTTTCTGGAGGATGCGGTCAATCATGCTCGTCTCGATATTGCCGCCGCTGATCACCAAGACATAACGCTTTGCTTTGGTGGAGACCTTATTGTCCATGAGGGCTGCAAGGGGCACGGCCCCTGCCCCTTCAACAACGATATTTACCTTCTCTAAGAGGTTCATAATGGCCCCCGCAATCCCCTCTTCACTTACGCCCGCCATCTCATCCACATACCTTTGCAGGATGGGAAATGTCAGGTCCCCGGGTTTTTTTATGGCGATTCCATCGGCCAGCGTAGGCCTCACTTCCACGGCTATGGGCCTGTCTTCATTAAGAGATTCTATTGCTGAGGGACAACCGTTAGCCTGGACACCGATGATACGGACATCGGGACAGAGGGACTTGGCCGTGATGGCGATGCCGGAGATGAGTCCTCCCCCGCCCACAGGTACCACAATGGCCGTGTCTTTCTCCAAGAGGGTTGAGATCTCGAGCCCGATCGTTCCCTGGCCCGCGATGACGTGATGATCATCAAAGGCAGGGATCAGGATTTTTCCCGTCTCACGTGAAAGCGCCGCGGCATGGGCGTGTGCCTCGTCATAATTGGCTCCATGAAGGATGATCTGCATGCCATATTCCTTAACGGCCATCAGTTTCTTTATAGATACATCTTCAGGCATCACAATGGTGGCGCCAATCCCCAATTTCCTGGCGGACCAGGCCACACCCTGGGCGTGGTTACCCGCAGAAGCGGCGATGACGCCCTTTTCCTTTTCTTTGGAACCCAATTGAAGGAGGCGGTTGTAGGCTCCCCTTACCTTGAATGATCCTGTTTCCTGGAGGTTTTCCAGCTTAAGAAAGATCTCTGAACCCAGAACCCGGCTCAGAGATCGGGACAATAGGAGAGGCGAGGAGGGAATAATCCCTTTCAGCCTTCTCTGGGCGCGTTGAATTTGCTCCAAGCCTAGTACCATGTCACGAGTCCTCTTCCACATTGTTTAAGGGATAGGAAATATCGCTGAAAAAGGGGATAAAGATAGGGTTCACCCATAAAAATATGAATAATAAAGGCCGTTTTCAAGCCCGGATATGGCAGATCTCATCCAAGGTTCTCCTGCCCCTCGGCCTGGGGCGTCTCAGCAGCGGCGCATGCAAAGACTGAAGCGGGGGGAGGGCGTCCGCATGGTCGGGGTCGCAAACTTAAATCTACGTTGGACTGCAAGGATATTCTTTACCCGTAAATATGTGTGCGATTAGGGCGCATTGCAGACCAAAAGGGAGATAGCCCGCGTACCCCAGAACGGGCATCTCAAATATCTGGTATCGATGTACCAAAGGGATGCTGTATTTCCATTTGGCTAGGCTGTGGTAATTCCACATTTCCCAAAAGAAGCCACACATGAGGGCCGCCAGGGCAGCGGTGAGTACCTGCTGCCAATCTCCATGGGGAATAGATGAAAAGATGTGATCATCTTCAAATATATTTTGAAGGGAGACGACAATGAGCAGTGGAGATACCCACAGGAGAGGAAATAGGTGGTTAGGCCAGAGGCCAATGCCTGCCAGCCCCGCACCCGTAATGATCAGAACGGCCCATGCTAGCCGTTTTGGCCGATTAAATTTAATGGGTAGGTAGTTCTTGAATTTTTTCCCTGGCCAAGAGAAACTGAGCAGCCATTCCTGGGTTCCCATCACAGCGGGCAGAACGGTTGAGAAGGGTAGTGTCGCATACAAGAAATACTCCCACGGACCAAATTGGCCCCCCACGTAGTACCAGTTTTGCACGAACCGGTTAAGGTATTCAAAGAACCACCAAAAGGCTGCGCTGACAGGAAAAAGCAGGAGAAAAGAGGTGGGACGATCGCGCATCATGCAGTGGCCAGTCCGACGGTATGTGAGGGCATTCATCGTGATAGTATAGGCTATCCATAGGGGAGTGAAAGTATGGGGCTGAAATCTACCAAACCAGTGAAACCGGCTCCAGGCTAATATCCAGCCGATGACGCCCAACAGGATGCCGAACCATCCCCACCAGGGAAATGGAAAGGCATGCGACTGGGTCGCCCTTTCGCCCGTTTTCACTCTGAATACCCGGACGAGGAAAGGGCCTACAACGGCCAGCACAAAAATGGCGTAACCGATGAAAATGGGCCAGGAGAAGGGTGCATGCTTTACGTAGGAGGTCTGAGGCGGGAACTCCAGATAGTTGGCTACCTCCTTGCTGGAGAGGAGAATCCCCAGCATGGGAAGCCCCAACAGCATCATCGTAAGCAAAGAGAATTTAAACACAGTCTTTTTCATGCCAGGCCATCCAGGAATATACGACCAATCATTCATATCTGCAATCTCAAAAAATTCTCCAGGGAGGGGAGGAGACCCTTAATTTTCTTATGGAAAAATCCCAAGATATCATTAAGAATAATTCAGCATTCAGCACCAACTTTGCAGAGTGTCAATTCAGAAAGAGGGGGATTGCATATGTCGACAATTCAGCCAAAAGGGGAGCAACTCCGACAGGCGATCAAATGGATTTCTGCAGAGCGGCAGGAAGATGAAAATCGGCCCATTCCACAGCTCATTGAGAAGGCGGCTTTGAGATTCAATCTATCCCCAAAAGATGAGGAGTTCTTGAGATCTTTTTACAAGCAGGGGGGTTAGTCATATCCATGCGGGACAGAGGCATGGGTTTCGATGTTGATCGTATCCTTTTCCTTCATTGAATTGAGAATGAGCTTGGAAAGACGACGAAAGGGCCACAATACCAAAATCATGGTGAGGATTCCCGCAAGGATGGGCATCCAGAATCCGTCCTGGTGCAGGTGGCCCAGTCCCACCCAGATGGAGACAATTGAAGCAAAAATGATATAGGTGGCAAGGAGGGCAGAAAGGAGGAGTAGGGACAAGAGTCCCAGGTTTTTCAATGGAAAGGGCTCGCGGGAAATCATTTTGTCATACTTTGTAGCCTTTGTCGCAGAAAGTTTACATGGTTTTTCACCTTATTGTCCACCCTTATTTTATGTTCAATGACCTCAGAAGCATACAGGACCGTGGAATGATTTCGTTGAATGGACTTGCCTATGTCTTCAAGGGTCGCCTCCGTGTGATGGCGGCAGAGATAGACGTAGACACTGCGAGGATAAGCGTGGATTTTCTTCCTGGATTTTGACCGGAGCATGAGCGGGTCCATCTTGAAATACCGACAGACAATCTTTTCAATATCTTCCATGCGGGTCGATTCCTGTTCAGAGACATGGCATCTGAGCACCTCTTTTGCCAAGGCAAGATCTATCTTAGCATTCATGAGTTCGGCTTTGGCCTTAAGACACCTGAGGGCACTCTCCATCTGACGGATATCTCGGGTCAGATGTTTCGCAAAGAGATGAAAGATATCTTCAGATAAAGTCAGGTTTTGCTCAGCAGACTTTTTTTGGAGGATCTTGAGTGCGGTCCTGTAATCCGGTCTTTCAAGCGTGGTAATGACGCCCGAGGTGAGACGAGAGGATAGTTCCTTTGTGAGGTTTGGGATATCTTTGGGCAAGAGGGAACTGGTAAAGATAAGTTTCTTGCGTGCGCTTGCTAAGGCATCCAAGGTATATCCCAGTTCAACCTGCGTTTTTCCCTTGCCGCCTAAGAAATGGACCTCTTCCAATAGCAAGACGTCACAGCTCCGGCGATATTTGTTCTTGAATTCATCAATTTTGCTATTCCTTAAGGCAAAGATCATCTGGTTCACAAAATCTTCTGCCGTAATGTAGCACACCCTGACCGTCGGATCATGATTTAGGATGGCGTGTCCAATGGCCTGGGAGAGGTGGCTCTTGCCCAGCCCTGTACTTGCCAACATAAAAAGAGGGTTATAGGGCTGATTCGCCCCTAGGGCGAGGGCTTTGGAGGCAGAGAAGGCAAACTCATTGCACGCCCCCACAACAAAGCGGTCAAATGTGAATTCTTTATTGAGCCAACGCGTTCCCGTCCTTCTCTTGGTGGGCATGTTAGGAAGGCTCAACTGTTTAGAGCCGTTTCCATTGTCAGTGAGAGGTCTCTTTTTGGCTGGAGCCTTGACCTTCAAATCGAGTTTGTAATGGCCATTTCCCACCTTATCAAGGGTCTGTTCTATGAGTCCCTTGTAATTGTCTGCAATCCAGTTGCGGGCAAACTTGTTGGGGCATCCGAGAACAAGGGTATCATCGTTGTTCTCTAAAAAAACCATGGAGCTTATCCATAGTTGAAAACTTTTTTCCGAAATAGCAGGTCGGACCTGGTTTTTGACCTCTTCCCAAATGGCACGCATTGTGGACTCCCCAAGAAAAGGAAAGGTGGAAATGACTGATTGTGTATTATTAATAAGATGCAGCAAGCCCTATTGAAAATTCTCAGTGAGGACATCCCCGTCTCGCTCAGAGAAAATTGTCCTCTCTTGGCTTGGGCTCCCCACCATTCGGGTGGGTTCTCGGTTCCCTAATATTTGGAATCTCGATGAAATCGGGACTTTCCCCGCATTAAGGGAGGGGACCGCAGGAAGCTTCAACCTAAGATTCGGCTACTATCTAAATATTGTGGAGGCTGTCAAAGCGGATGGAGAGCCGGAATTACTTAGCGCGCATGTAATTTTTGACACACCTTAACCTCCTGAAAAGACGGCGAGTTTTTTGTGGGCAAGGGTAACACTCAGTTAAGAGTCAATATTTTGGAAATGCGGATTTGCTATTGAATTCAGAAGCTTTCCCGTTTTTTCTCGGTGGTGTATAAATATATTAACAATTGAGAATCTCCGATTTTCTCCGGTTTTTTGTATTTCTTGGCGATTTTCAATTTGTTATGCTTCATTTTTTTGAACCCAATACCCGGTTAAGAAGGGGCTCGACTTCAGGTAAGATTCTTGCATAAAATCGGAGAGTCTCGCAGTTAAAGCGCATCGTTATTTTGCCATTGTTTTAGGTGACCGGTTAAGATATATAGATGAAAATTTTTTTGGCAAAAAAATTATTTTTCATCCTAAAAAGATCAGAAAACTTTTTGACATGGGAAGACTTCGCATAGCTTTACTTTCAGGTGGGTGGTCCGGAGAAAGGGAAATATCCTTAAAAAGTGGAGAAGCTGTCTATCTGGCATTGAATAAGCAGAAATATGATGTGACCAGATATGATCCAAGAAATGACCTGGGTGACTTGATGCGCGACAGGGAAAGCATCGACATTGCCTTTATATTGCTGCATGGCAAATTTGGTGAGGATGGTTGCATACAGGGATTTCTAAATCTGATGGGTATCCCCTTTGTGGGTTCAGGCGTTCTACCCAGTGCTTTGGCACTGAACAAGAGGGTGGCCAAGCAACTATACAGGAGCAACGGATTGAATGTGGTGGACGATGTGATCGTCAATAGGGGCAGAGAATACCCGACTGATCAGATCATGGAGACACTCGGGCCGTCGACAGTTGTGAAGCCTGTGGCTGAGGGATCAAGTCTAGGTATGTCCATTTGCCATACAAAGGAGGAGCTCTCAAGAGGACTCCAGTCCGCCTTCCAATATGATGAAGAGGTTCTGGTGGAAAGGTATATTAAGGGTAGGGAGGTGACCTGCGCTGTGCTGGGAAATAAGAGCCTAGAAGCCCTCCCCCTTATAGAGATCGTACCCAACCCTGAGTATGCCTTTTTCGACTATGAGGCCAAGTATAAACCCGGCGCCACAAGAGAGATCTGCCCCGCTCCCCTATCCGAAGAACAGACGAAAAAGGCCCAGTCTTGCGCCAAAAGGGCGCATAAGGCCTTGGGGTGCCGGGTATGGAGCAGGACGGACATGATCGTTCAGGGAGAAGACATCTATGTGCTGGAGACAAACACCATACCGGGCATGACTGAGACAAGCCTCGTGCCCCTTGCAGCCAAGACAGCCGGACTGTCCCTCTCAGAACTCCTTGATCGCTTGATCGAGCTCTCCCTGGGATCAACAGATTCTGGGTAACTGTTCCCCCGTTAACATGGAAAGAATCCGTGTTCCCCCGATCTTTGTCTTCAAAAGTACCCTTCCCGGATTTTCTGCCGTCACTTCACCCACTATTACAGAGCCCTTCCCATACAAATTCTTTTTCATAGTCCCGAGAACCTTTTTCGCCTCACTCTTGGAGACGATCACCAGGCACTTGCCCTCGTTAGCCACATAAAGGGGGTCCAACCCAAGAATCTCAGAGGCCGCTGCAACAGAGGGTCTCATGGGGACATCCTCCTCAAAAAGGTGAATGCCCACACCAGAACGTAAGGCCACCTCATTCAGGGCGGTGGCCACGCCCCCCCGCGTGGGATCCCTGAGTACATGGACCCCCTTGCTCACCTCAAGGATAGAGGAGACCAGTGCGTTGAGAGGGGCGGAGTCGCTGATGAGTGGGGAGTCGAATTTGAGTCCTTCACGTTTGGAAAGTATAGCCATGCCGTGATCGCCAATAGGACCGTTAATGATCAGGGCATCTCCGGGACGTGCGTTGTGTGCCGAAACATCCACACCGTGGGGGATCAACCCGATCCCGGATGTGTTGATAAATACTTTATCCACTCCTCCCTTTGGCACCACTTTTGTATCACCCGCCACAATAGAGACTCTTGCCTCACGGGCGGCCTCAGCCAATGAATCGATGATTCTAATAAGGTCTCTCAATAGAAGGCCCTCTTCCAAAATCAGGCCGAGGGTCAGATAGAGGGGCTGGGCGCCTTGCATGGAGAGGTCATTGACGGTCCCGTGCACAGCCAGGCTGCCGATGTCGCCCCCCGGAAAGAAGATGGGGTCCACGACATAACTATCGGTGGTCATGGCCAGGGTGCAGGCGGGGAGGTCTAACACCGCACTGTCATCCAGCGGTCTGAGATAGTCATTATCTAAGCGATTTAGAAATATCTCCTTTACAAGGTCATGGGAGGCCTCTCCGCCACTGCCGTGATCAAGCCCGATCCTTTCCATGGCCATTTGCTCCTCTCAATCCTCTTTCGCCCTCCCTCCGGGCCGTAGGCCCCACGCGCTGGAGGCACGGGGATATCTGTTCTAAACCCTTCAATCAAGCCAAATATGTCTTAAAATAAAAAGCTGTAACACAATTTAGGAAACATGGTATTGTCAACATAATTTCATGCCATAGAATCAGCACGCAATCAATGCTAATGTTTTTTGGGTTCTCTTCGCAAGCCTTAAAGGGGTCAGAGACTTTTTGTTAGTTAAATCAATGTCTTATATGAGGATTTGGTGGGCCTGCAGCATCCTGCCTCGAGGGAAATGTTTCACGTGAAACATCGGATTTTCTTCAATCTGTCAAGAGAGAAATGTTTCACGTGAAACATTTATTTTGCTTTTCAAAGAGAGGGGATTGTGCTATCTGCTTTTGTCACGGCCCGATGGCGATGCCATGCGTTTGCCAATGGGCATCAACCGATCGAACCCAAAGAAAACCCAATGATTCGTAACACTTTAACCCTTTGAAACGGCCGTGCAAGAAATCTAAGCCTCCCGAGAGCATTCGGGAGGCGCTTTATAAAGGCCTGCAAGGGATTTTGTGGACAGAAAAAGACCTCAAGGCTATGCGGCTTTGTGCGCCATTCTTAAGGGCGCTAAGCAAATTTTTTGGCCCCTCCAGAGAATGCCGTTTAGCCGTGGAGCTTTTGAGACAGCCAAACTAATACCATCTTTCTAAGTAGATCGAATCTGCCTCATGGGGCACATTATCTCCATAGCAAACCAGAAAGGGGGCGTGGGAAAAACAACCACCGCCGTGAACTTGTCCGCTTCTCTCGCAGCGGCCGAAAGGTCCTGTCTCCTGGTGGACTGCGACCCTCAGGGCAATGCCACCACAGGCCTGGGATTCGACAAGTCGAGTTTGGAGGACGGGCTCTATGAATTTATGCTCGGCTCTGCTGCGGAAGACGGGGTTATCGTGGATACTGAATTGTCAGGCCTAGACCTGATCGGGGCCACAACGGACCTCATTGGAGCGGAGGTTGAGATGGTCTCTGCCGATGAGAGGGAGTATCGACTTAGGAAGAGGCTCCTATCCCTAAAAGCAAGATATGATTATATCCTTCTTGATTGTCCCCCTTCACTCGGGTTCCTGACAGTGAACGCCCTGACCGCCTCGGATTCGGTCCTGATTCCCCTGCAATGTGAATACTACCCCCTCGAAGGATTAACCCAGCTGCTGAAAACCGTCTGGGCCGTGAGAAAGCGGCTCAACCCGACTCTTGACGTAGTTGGAATCCTACTAACGATGTATGATGCTCGCAATAACCTCTCAATTCAGGTGGCAGAGGAGGTGCGAGGACATTTTAAAAAGAATGTTTTTGAGACGATTATTCCGCGCAATGTTCGTTTGAGTGAGGCCCCAAGTCATGGGAAGCCAGTACTTCTCTATGACATAAAGTCCAGCGGCGCTCAGAGTTATCTGGCATTGGCAAGAGAACTTGTTAGGCGAGAAGAGGGAAGAAATGAGGAAGCGTAAAGCCCTTGGCAAAGGACTCTCAGCACTTATCCCCGATGCGAA
>Ga0209536_100008959_pt1 | contig 14920 bp, 12 predicted proteins | sample DeeMarSeWOR28_12_FD_187461 | JGI IMG/M metagenome (GOLD analysis project Ga0209536, IMG submission 187461) | Marine sediment microbial communities from White Oak River estuary, North Carolina - WOR-2-8_12 (SPAdes) (version 2) | ecosystem: Environmental > Aquatic > Marine > Intertidal zone >...
AAGGGGTGCGGCGGGTGTCACAAGATCGGGGTCAAGAACGCCGAGGCCATCGAGGAGCTCCAGGAGGCCGGGCGTGGCTATGGATTGGCCTCGTGCGACGCGTGTCACACACGGCACCTGTTCTCGGTCACGGAGGCCCGCCAGCCGCAGGCATGTCAGACCTGCCATATGGGCTTTGACCACCCCCAGTGGGAGATGTACTCGTCGTCGAAGCACGGCGTGCGATTCCTGCTGAAGCAGAGCGGCGTGCTGCCGGCGACGGCCTCCGCGCCCACCTGCCAGTCGTGCCACATGCAGGGAGGCGACCACGAGGTGCGCACCGGCTGGGGCTTCCTCGCCGTGCGGCTGCCCATGCCGGAGAACGAGCAGTGGGCGGCCGACCGGACGACGATCCTCCAGGCCCTCGGTGTGCTCGACCCACGCACGGGTGAGCCGACGGGGCGTCTCGAGCTCGTGCGCGCAGCCGACCTGGCACGTCTGACGCAGGAGGAGTGGGAGGTCGAGCGCGAGAAGATGGAAGGCATCTGCATGGAGTGCCATTCCATCAACTTCGCGCGCAGCGAGCTCTTGAAGGGTGACGACATGATCCGGGAGGCCGACCACCTCCTGGCCGAGGCCATCCGTGTCGTGGCCGGGCTGTACCGCGACGGTACCCTGCGGAAGCCCGCGGACTACCAGTTCGCATTTCCGGATCTGCTGACCTTCCACGACGCGCCGACGCACATCGAGCAGCGGCTGTTCGAGATGCATCTCAAGCACCGCATGCGAGCGTTTCAGGGCGCATTCCACTCGAATCCGGATTACTCGCTGTGGTACGGGTGGAGCGAGATGGTGCGCGATCTGCAGGAGATCAAGGAGATCGCGGCCGAGATGCGCCGTCGCTAGCGCAGCTCCAACGTGGATACCCGCCCCCTCGGCACCGGCGCACCGCCGGTCACGGTCGTCGGCTTCGGGGGGATGCCTCTCTCGATCCGGGGGCGCCCTACCGAGGCCGACGCGATCCGCGTGCTCCACGCGGTGCTCGATGCCGGCGTCACGCTGATCGACACCGCCAACGTCTACTGCCTCGACGACGGCGACATCGGCCACAACGAACGGCTGATCGCCAGGGCGCTCGCCACGTGGCGGGGAGATGCCGACGACGTCATCGTGGCCACGAAGGGCGGCATGACGCGCCCGGAGGGCCGCTGGGAGCGGGACACGCGTCCCGAGCGACTGCGTATCGCGTGCGACCGCTCGCTCGCGGCGCTCGGCGTGGAGCGGATCGACCTGTATCAGTTGCACGCGCCCGATCCCGCCGTGCCACTGGAGGACAGCGTCGGGGCTCTCGCGGATCTCCAGCGGTCCGGCAAGATCCGCTGGATCGGCCTGTCCAACGTGTCGGTGGACGAGATCGAGAGCGCGCGGGCGCTGGTCGACGTCATCACCGTGCAGAACCGACTCAGTCCGTTCTTCCGCGAGGCCGTCGGGACGGGCGTCGTCGAGCACTGCGAAGCACACGGCATCGGCTTCCTGGCCTACAGCCCGGTCGGCGGCGGTCGGCTGAACACGAAGCTCCCGGACCACCCGATACTCCAGCCGATCGCTCGGCGGCACGGCGTGTCCCCGCACGCCGTCGTGCTGGCGTGGGTGATCGCGCAAGGCTCGTCGGTGATCCCGATCCCCGGCGCGCGTACCGACCAGCACGCGCTCGATTCGCTCACGGCGGCGGACGTGGAGCTCACGCCCGAGGATCTGGCAGCGATCGATGAAGCGGAGTTCTCGCGGGCGTAGGATGGATAGCCACATAGAGGGACGGACGGATGGAAGGTGAAGGGTGAAGGGTGAAGAGTGAACGGAGGCTCGCGGTCAGCTCCTCTTCACCGTTCACGCTTCACACTTCACCCCTTCCGCCATTGACATTCCCAACCCCTCGTCTTTTATTGGCAACTATGGCACTGCAAACTCGGCAGCATCACCGGCATCACCATCACGGGCACCCCGTTTCGGGGAGCCGTGCCGAGGTGTAGCCGGAAGAGCCAGCAGCGCCTGACGACCTTCTGATCACACCGACGCCGGTCCCCCACGGGCCGGCGTCGTTCGTTTCGATCCCGCGATCACGACGACCCGCCGCCCGCCGACCGGCACGATGACGAGGAGTGCCGTATGCAAGATGTGTTGCGACTGGGCCTACCCAAGGGGCGCATGGAATCGGGCGTGTTGGCGCTGCTGGCCGACGCCGGCATCCGTGTCACCCCCACCGTGCGGAACTACCGGCCGCTCATTGCCCTGCCCGACACCGAGGCCAAGGTCCTGAAGCCGCAGAACATAGTGGAGATGCTGGACCTCGGGAGCCGCGATGTAGGATTCGCCGGCGCCGACTGGGTGGCCGAGTTGAATGCCGGTGTCGAAGAGATCCTGGACACCGGTCTCGATCCGGTGCGGCTGGTCGCGGCGGCACCGCCGACCACCGACGTGACCGGCGAGCGTGACCGACCGCTCGTGGTGGCATCGGAGTACGACCGGCTCACCCACCGGTGGATCGCTCAGCGAGGAATGCGGGCGGAGTTCGTGCTGTCGTACGGCGCTACCGAGGTCTTCCCGCCCGAAGATGCCGACGTGATCGTGGATGTCACGCAGACGGGTGCGACGCTGCGGGCCAACGGCCTCGTCATCATGGACGAGTTGATGCGCTCGTCCACCCGGTTGTATGCCAGCCCGCAGGCGCTGGCCGATCCGACCAAGCGGCAACGGATCGAAGATCTTCGTCTGGTGCTTGCATCCGTGCTCGAGGCACGGCGCCGCGTCATGGTGGAGGTGAATGCCCCCGCCGGCCGGCTCGACGCGGTCGTGGCGATCCTGCCGTGCATGCGCCAGGCGACGGTCGCCCCACTGTTCGGCAACAACGGCTATGCAGTGAAGGCCGCCGTCCCACGCGACGACTTGCCGCAGGTGATTCCCGCGCTCAAGGCCGCCGGCGGCACCGACGTCGTCGTCTCCCAACTCGCACAGATCGTCCCATGACCGCCTCGACCACGCCCCAGCGAGGACCGCGCCCGCGGATCGATCCGCTGTCGGCCTATCGCCGGCCGCCGGTGCCCGACGATGTCCTCAAGCTCGACGCCAACGAGGGCGCCTACCCGCCGCGCGATCTCGCGAGCGCCGTAGCGGCCGGGGGTGCGGAGCTGCTGCGCCGTTACCCGACCATCGCCGGTCTCGAGCGCGCGCTGGCATGCCGGCTGCGCATCGCGGACGAGCGCGTGATCGCGACGGCCGGGGCGGGAGATGCGCTCGACCGGGCGTGCCGCGCGTTCCTCTCTCCCGGCCGCGAGGTGGTCGTCCCCCTGCCCAGCTTCGAGATGATCGACCGCTACGTGCGCGTGGCGTGGGGGGAGTTGACGACGGTTCCGTGGCTGACCGGAGCCTTCCCGCGCGACGCGTTCCTCGAGGCCGCCGCGCGCAGCCCTGCGGCCATCATGCTGGTCTCGCCCAACAATCCGACGGGCGCAGCCCTCTCGGGCGACGACCTCGCCGCGGTCGCGCGCACGGCGCCGGAGTCGCTGATCGTGCTCGACCATGCGTACGTCGAGTACGCCGATGAGGACCTGACGGCGCTCGGGCTCGAGTTTCCCAACGTGCTCGTCGTGCGCACGCTCTCGAAGGCCTGGGGGCTGGCCGGCTGCCGCGTCGGCTATGCGATCGGCACACCCGAGGTGCTCGGTGCCTTGCGGGCCGCCGGGCCGTCGTATCCGCTCGCGGCCCCGTCGGTCGCCATCGCGCTCGAGCAACTCGCGCGCGGTGACGACGCCATGCACACACACATTGCCCGGGTACGGGACGAGCGCCGGCAACTGCGTGAGGAGCTCGAGAGACTCGGGCTTCGTCCCTACCCCTCCCAAGCGAACTTCGTGCTCGTGGACTGCCGGCGGGACGCCGCGCCACTGCGCGCGGCACTCGACGAGCACTCGGTGCGGGTGCGGGACTTCCCGGATCGGTCCGGGCTCGAGCGTCACCTGCGCATCACCCTGCCCGGTTCCGCCGGCGCCTTCACTGTGCTGGTGCAGGCTCTGCGGGACGTGTTTGCGACGAACGGCAATGACTCGCGCCTCACCAAGGAGTCAGCATGAGCGCCCGCAGCGCCACCATCGACCGCGCGACCCGCGAGACGACCATCACCGGCCGGCTGGTGCTCGACGGCAGCGGCCGGACCGGCATCGACACCGGGATTGGATTCCTCGACCATCTGCTCGACGCCCTTGCGCGCCACGCGCGCTTCGACCTCACGCTGTCGTGCACGGGAGACCTCGAGATCGACGACCATCACACCGCCGAGGACTGTGCATTGGCGCTCGGCGCGGCGATCGATGCCGCGCTCGGCGAGCGGCGCGGCATCGCCCGGTTCGGATCTGCGTACGCCCCGCTCGACGAGGCGCTCGCACGCGCCGTGGTCGACTGCTCGGGCCGCCCGTTCGCGGTGGTGCAACTCGGTTTGCAGCGTGACGCCGTCGGCGCCCTCTCGTGCGAGAACGTTCCGCACCTGCTGGCATCACTTGCGACGGCGGCACGGATCACGCTGCACGTGGACGTGCTGCGCGGGGCGAACGATCACCACCGCGCCGAGGCGGCATTCAAGGCGACGGCGCTGGCACTCGGACAGGCCGTGGCGGCGTCGGGGTTCGACGACGTCCCGTCCACCAAAGGCACGCTCACCGAGGACCGAGCCGATGCCTGACGTCACGATCATCGATCTCGGCATCGCGAACCGAGCGTCGGTGGCGAACGCGTTCGAGCGACTCGGTGTCGCGTACGCGTTTACGCGCGATGCCGCGCAGGTACAGGCGGCCCGGCGATTGGTGCTGCCGGGTGTGGGTGCGTTCGGCGCTGGGATGGAGCGGCTCCGCCGACACGGCTTAGTCCCAGCGGTGCGCGCCGTAGTCGAGCAGGGCACGCCGACGCTCGGCGTCTGCCTGGGATTCCAGCTGCTGTGCGAGGCGAGCGACGAGAGCCCGGGCGTTCCCGGCATCGGAATCATCCCGGGACGCTGCACCCGTCTGCCCGCGGAGGTGCGCGTGCCGCACCTCGGATGGAACGCGGTGCAGGCGCCGGACGGACCGAGCCTCGTCACGTCGGGCATGGCCGCGTTCGCCAACTCGTTCGCGCTGAGCGAGGCACCGCCGCGCTGGACGACGAGCCGAAGTGAGCACGGTGTGTCATTCACCGCGGCGGCGGAGCGTGGCCGGGTACTGGCCTGCCAGTTCCATCCTGAGCTGTCCGGTGCGTGGGGCGTGGCCCTGCTGAACCGCTGGCTCAGCGGTTCCCCCGCCCCGTCGGCACGGCCTCCCGCCAACGGTACCGGCGCGCTGACCCATCGGCTCATCCCCTGTCTCGACGTGCGCGACGGGCGCGTGGTGAAAGGCATACGATTCCAGGACCTGCGCGACGCGGGCGACCCTGCCGAGCGCGCGGCACGCTACGAGGCACAGGGCGCGGACGAAATCGTCATCCTCGACGTGGGCGCCTCGCCCGAGGCACGTGGGACGCACGTCGAGACCGTGCGCGCCGTGCGGCGTGCCCTCACCATCCCGCTTACCGTGGGGGGCGGCGTACGCTCGGTCGAGGACGCCGCCGCACTGCTCGACGCCGGCGCGGACAAGGTGAGCGTCAACAGCGCAGCGGTTCGGGATCCCCATTTGCTGAGCGAGATGGCCGAGGCGTTCGGATCGCAGTGTGTGGTGCTGGCGATCGATGCAAGGCGAACGCCCGACAGTTGGGAGGTGCTGTTGACCGGCGGCCGTGAGCCGACAGGCATCGACGCGCTCGACTGGGCCAAGCGTGGCACGGCGAATGGCGCCGGCGAGATCCTGCTCACGAGCTGGGACCGCGACGGCACACGCGACGGCTGCGACACCGACCTGCTCCGCGCGGCGCGGGCGGCGGTGACGGTACCGGTGATCGCGTCGGGTGGCGTCGGCGAGCCCGGGCACGTGGCCGACGCGATCACCGCCGGGGCCGACGCGGTGCTCGCGGCCTCGATCTTCCACGACGACGACCACGACGTCGCCTCGGTGAAGCGCTACCTCGCCGAGCGCGGCCTTCCGGTGCGATCATGATCGTTCCCAGCATCGACATCATGAACGGGCGTGCGGTGCAACTGCGGCGCGGTCGGGAGAAGGTCCTCGACGGCGGGGATCCGTTCGAACGGCTCGAGGAACTGGCGATCGCGGGCGAGGTCGCGGTCATCGATCTCGACGCGGCACTGGGAACAGGATCGAACGCGGAGATCGTCCGCGAGCTGGTGCGCCGGGCCCCCTGCCGCATCGGTGGCGGGATCAGGAGCGTCGACACGGCACGCGAGTGGCTCGACACCGGTGCTGCGCGGGTGATCATCGGCACCGCCGCGACTCCGGAGTTCTGCGCCTCACTGCCGAGCGAGCGGCTCGTTGCCGCGGTGGATGCCGAGCACGGTGAGTTGGTGGTGGAAGGCTGGCAGACCCGTACGGGGCGCGACGTGTTCGACGTGATCCGTGACCTCGCCCCGCACGTGGGTGGGTTCCTGCTGACCCAGGTCGAGCACGAGGGCGTGATGCAGGGCTTCGACTGGACGCTCGTGCAGCGCGCCGTCGCGGAGTCCGGTGGCGCGAGGATCACCGCCGCGGGCGGTATCACGACGGCCGGGGAGATCGCGGCCCTCGACGCGCTGGGCGTGGACGCGCAGGTGGGGATGGCGCTGTACACCGGCGCCCTGTCGCTCGGTGACGCGATCGTGGCACCCCTCGCGGCCCACGATCCGGACGGCCTGTGGCCCACGGTGGTGTGCGACGAGCACGGCTCGGCGCTCGGTCTCGTGTGGAGCCGGGCGGAGACGGCACGCCGCGCCGTGACGGAGCGGCGCGGCATTTACTGGTCCCGCTCGCGGGGCGAGGTGTGGGTGAAGGGTGCGACGTCGGGGAACACGCAGCAGCTCCTGCGCGTGGACCTCGATTGTGACCGCGACACGCTGCGCTTCACCGTGCGCCAGGAGGGGAGCGGTTTCTGCCACACCGGTGCGGCGACGTGCTGGGGTGACGGATTCGATCTCGGTAGGTTCGAGCGAGTCGTGGCATCGGCCGTCGCCACAGGCGATCCGGCGTCGGGAACCGTGCGACTCGTCCGTGACCCCGAGTTGCTCACAGCCAAGCTCGCAGAGGAGGCGGTGGAACTGGCGCGGGCCACCACCACCGATGAGGCGGTCCACGAGACTGCCGATCTCCTCTACTTTGCGCTCGTGGCACTCCATCGGGGTGGCGGCACGCTCGGCGACGTGCACCGCGAGCTGGAGCGCCGCCACCGACGTGTCACCCGGCGGCCGATGCAGGCCAAGAAAGGGGACCAACCGTGACCCGGCATCTGCACGTGCGCACGCTCGCGGACGTACTCGCGGCACGGAGCGCCGGAGTGGACCGTGCAGCCCTCACCGCGGTGCGCGAGATCGTGGAGGACGTACGCCGCGAAGGCGACCGCGCACTCCGCCGCTGGGCGATGCACTTCGGCGAGCTGAAGGCAGGGGAGCCGGTGTTCCTCGACCGGCACGCGATCGAGTCGGCACTCGACCGGATCGAACCCGAGGCGGTGGAGCGGCTCCAACGCGTCGCCGGCCGCATCCGCCGCTTCGCCGAGGCGCAGCGTGCCGCCGTGCGCGACCACGAGGTGGCACTCCCGGGAGGGGCCTCGGGCTGGCGTTTCGTGCCCGTCGAGCGCGCGGGATGCTACACACCGGGCGGCCGCTACCCACTGCCCTCGTCGGCCCTGATGTCGGTGATCCCGGCCGTGATAGCGGGGGTGGAGGATATCTGGGTCGCAAGCCCCAAGCCCTCGTGGGAAACGCTTGCGTCCGCGGCCATCGCCGGAGCCACGGGGCTCGTGGCGGCAGGCGGAGCGCAGGCGATCGCTACCCTGGCATATGGCGCCGGTCCGGTACCGCCGTGCGACGTTATCGTCGGACCGGGCAACGCGTTCGTCACGGCGGCGAAGCAGCTGGTCACCGAGCGGGTCGCGATCGACATGCTGGCGGGCCCGTCGGAACTGGTCGTCGTGGCCGACGAGACTGCAGAGCCCGACCTCGTGGCGGCCGATCTGCTCGCCCAAGCCGAGCACGATCCGCAGGCGATACCATTGCTCATCACCACCGACCGCAGCTTCGCCGATGCCGTCGACCGCGCACTCGGGGAGCAACTCGCCACGCTGCCCACCGCCGACATCGCCCGCGTGGCGGTCGGCAACGGCGGTGCGATCGTGGTCGGCAGTATCGATGATGCAAGTGCCGCGTGCGACGCGCTGGCGCCGGAGCATCTCGAGTTGCACGTTGCCGAACCCGAGGCGCTCCAGGCACGGCTCAGGCACTACGGCGCGCTGTTCGTCGGCGCCAACGCCGCCGAGGTGCTTGGTGACTACGGCGCAGGTCCGAACCACGTGCTTCCCACCGGCGGGACGGCGCGCTCGGTGGGCGGGCTCTCCGTGCTGACGTTTCTCAGATCGCAGACGTGGCTCAGGATCGACGACCTCTCCGAGGCCCGGGAGCTGGTGGACGATGCCGCGTGGCTCGGGAGAGTCGAAGGGCTGGAGGGACATGCGAGGGCAGCGGAACGGAGAGTGAAGCGTGAACGGTGAAGGGTGAAAGTCCGGTCCCTTCACTCTTCACCCTTCACCCTTCACTCTCAACACACCGCCCAGGCGGCGCGTAGGTAAGAATACACGCGCGCCATGAACGCCTCGGATTCCACCACGCTCTCGCGGACCCTCGGTCTGTTCCCAGCCACCAACCTGGTGATCGCGGACATGATTGGGGCGGGGATCTTCACGACCTCGGGGTTGCTCCTGGCCGAGCTCGGGAGCCCGCTCCTCATGATCGCGCTGTGGGCTGGGGGAGGCATCCTCGCGCTCTGCGGCGCGTTGTGCTACGGTGCTCTCGGCGCGGCGATGCCGCGCGCCGGCGGCGAGTACGTGTACCTGTCTCGACAGTTCCATCCAATCTTTGGCTTCCTGACGGGATGGGTGTCGTTCTTTGCCGGCTTCTCCGCCCCGCTCGCCGCCATCGCACTCGGGTTCAGCGAGTACCTGACGAGCGCGCTTCCCGGTTCGTTGGCATGGGGAGACGACGTCACCGTCAAGCGCGCCATTGCGGCACTCGCCATCGCCAGCCTCACGCTGGTGCACCTGCGTGGGATCGCGTTCGGCGCCAGCGTGCAGAACGTGCTCACGATCGGCAAGGTCCTGCTGGTCGTGGGGCTGATAGGATTCGGATTCGCCTTCGGGGACGGGAGCTTCGGCCATATCTCGGTGAGGGATCCGGTCGCCGGCGGGAGCGGCTGGAGAACCGTCGCGCTCTCGCTCATGTGGATCATGTTCGCGTACACCGGCTGGAACGCGTCGGCGTACGTCGGCTCCGAGATCCGAAATCCCGGACGCAACCTGCCGCTCTCACTCGTCGCGGGAACGGGCCTCGTGCTGGTGCTGTACTGTGCCCTGAACGTGCTGTACGTGTACGCGGTACCTCCCCAGGACTTGCAGGGCGAGATCGCCGTCGGCAGCCTCGCGGCTGCCCGGCTGTTCGGCGACTCCGCACGGACGGCGATCTCGCTGGCAATCGCGTTCGCGCTGCTCTCATCGATCGGCGCGTTGGTCATCCTCGGTCCGCGCGTCTACTACGCGATGGCCCAGGACGGGTACTTCTTCCGGAGCCTGGCCGAGGTCCATCCGGTCTTCCGGGTACCGTCCAAGGCCATCGTCCTCCAGTGCCTGCTGGCGATCGTGATGGTGGTGTCCGGGACCTTCGAGCAGATCCTGACCTACATGGGATTCGGCCTGGGCATCTTCCCGATTCTCGTCGTGATGGGCGTCTTCAAGCTGCCCAGGGCCGATCGGCCGCCGCTCTACGCGGCCGCCGCGATGCTGTTCGCCTCGGTGAGCGTCTTGATCCTCGTCCTTGCGTATCTCGAGCGGCCCGTGGAGTCGTCGATCGCTATCCTGACGGTCCTGGCAGGTCTCCCATTCTATGTCGTATTCGCGCGTGCACGCGTCCGAAGAGACGCCATCCCCTAGGAGAAGGCAGCATGAAGCCACCACCCTTGTACGTCTGCGCCATCGGACTCCTCATTGCCGCTCTCGCCGGCCCGGACTGCGCCGCGCAGGATCGGCCGCAGGAGACCGCGCTGGACCGTCAGGTGAGGGGATTCCTGGACGCACATCGGCGCCAGTGGCGTGACATGAACGTCCCGACCGTGGATGGCCAGAAACTGTACGATCTCGTCGTCGAGCACGGCTACACGAATGCGCTCGAGCTGGGAACCTCGACCGGCCACTCCGGCATCTGGATCGCATGGGCCCTGAGCAAGACCGGCGGGAAGCTCATCACGGTGGAGATCGACCGTGGCCGTTACGAAGAGGCGCTGGCCAACTTCGCGGCAGCGGGTTTGAGCGAGTACATCGACGCACGGCTCGCCAACGCGCACGACCTGGTCTACGAGATCGAGGGTCCCTTCGACTTCATCTTCGTGGACGCCGACAAGGACTGGTACACGCGCTACTTCGAGGCACTGTTGCCCAAGCTCGAGGGCGGTGGCTGCTTCACCGCTCACAATGTCTCCGGGCGTGGCAGGCGCGGTATGGGAGACTTCGTAGCGACACTGGAGGCCACCGAGAACCTCGAGACCACGTACTTCCGCAGCGGCGGCGGGTTGTCGGTGAGCTTCAAGCGGGCAGCGGGGACGGAGTGAGCAGTAAAGGGTGAAGGGTGAAGGGTGAAGGGTGATTGTAGAGACAGAGTTCGGCCCACCCTTCACTCTTCACTCGTCACTCTTCACCACGTAGGTGTCCACGGTCGCCCAACATTGACAGCTGCTCCTCCCCGTCTCCACATTCGCCCCACATGTCCATCTCCTCCTGGCCCATCACCATCGACGACGTGCGTGCGGCTCGGCAGCGGATCGCGCCGTACCTCGACTCCACGCCGCTCAGGACCTATGCGACGCTGGATGCGGCCGTGGGGCATGGAATCCGCGTGCTCGTCAAGCACGAGAACCACAACCCGACCAACGCGTTCAAGGTACGGAACGCGTTGTCGGCGATGACGCTCCTGACCGAGGAGGAGTGTCGCCGAGGCGTGATCGCCGCGACCCGTGGCAACCACGGACAGGGGCTCGCGTATGCCGGCATGCTGCTCGCGATCCCCGTCACGATCTGCGCCCCGCGCGGCAACAATCCCGAGAAGAATGCCGCGATGCGTGGCTACGGCGCCGAGCTGATCGAGGCCGGTGACGACTACGACGACGCGCTCGCCGTGGTGGAGCAGCTGACGGCGGAGCGTGGCCTCGTACCGATCCACGGCACGAACGACGCGCACGTGCTGGCCGGTGCCGGAACGATCACGCTGGAGATCGTCGAACAGGCGGAGGCGCTGGACGCGATGGTCATTGCAGTGGGCGGCGGGTCGCAGGCGGTGGGCGCGCTCACGGTGACTCGCGTTCTCCGACCCGACGTTGCCGTGTATGCGGTGCAGGCCGCGGGTGCGCCCGCGATCTACGAGTCGTGGAAGTCGGGCCGTATGCTCACGCTCGACTCGGCGGAAACCTTCGCCGACGGCGTTGCCACCCGCGCGGCGTACGCGATGACGTTCCCCGCGCTTCGAGAAGGCCTCGCCGGCTTCGTGACCGTCACCGACGCCGAGATCGCAGACGCGGTGCGCCTGCTGCTCGCGACCACGCACACGCTCGTCGAGGGAGCGGGCGCCGTCGGGCTCGCCGGAGTCCGCGCCTTGGCGAACGTCCTCCAGGGCAGGCACGTGGCGATCATCTTGTCCGGTGGAAACATCGATGCCGAGACGCTGCGCAGGGTCGTGACGCACCAGATCTGACGACGAGGCACACCCCGATGAACAACACCGCACTGCATCGGACACCAACGATCCGCCCACGGCTGTGCGTCCGCTTCGTCGCGGCCGTCCATGTCGCGCTTACCGCTCTGTCCGCGACCGCCGGCGCACAGCAACTCGAGTTCACACCGTACCGGGCGAGCGGCATCTACGACCTGAGCGAACGGGTCGGCTGGGCCGTCGCCACCGCACCAGGCCAAGAGGCGCCGTCGGGCATGTACCGCTACACCGTCATGCGGGATGGACTCGCGGTGATCGACAGTGGCACCTTCGAGCTGCCGCAACAGCGCGCGACGATCGAGACCTCACTCGATCGGCCCGGCATGGTGCTCGTCGAGGTGCAGCCACCTGCGGGCAACGGTGAGTTTCGCGGCGCGAGCCGAGCCGAAGTCGGCCGCGCGCTGCTCGGTGCCGCGGTCGTGCCGGCACGGATCGAGCCCTCCGCACCTCGGCCGGCCGACTTCGACGCGTTCTGGGACGCGAAGATCCGACTGCTCGAGCGTGTCCCCGCCGAGCCGCAGCTGACGCCGGGTGCGAGCGACCGGCCGGAGGTCGAGTACTACACGATCCGAATGGACAACGTCGACGGCGCGCACGTGTATGGCCAGCTGGCCAAGCCCGCCCACGGAGCACAGCTTCCGGCGCTCCTGATCCTCCAGTGGGCGAGTCCACCGTATCCGTTACGGCGTGAGTGGGTAACGGACCGGGCCGCCCAAGGCTGGCTCGTGCTCAACGTGCAGCCGCACGACGTGCCGACCGACATGCCGCAGGCGTTCTACGACGCCCTGCCGCAGCGGATCAAGAACTACCCGACGATCGGACAGCACAGCCGTGACGAGAGCTATTTCCTGCCGATGTACCTCGGCGACTATCGCGCGGTGGAGTATCTCGCGAGCCGCGAGGATTGGGATGGACGGACGGTGGTGGTGATGGGCACGAGCATGGGCGGGCAGCAGAGCATCGCCGTCGCCGGTCTGCATCCGAAGGTCACCGCGGTGATGGTGAACGTCCCGTCCGGCTGCGATGTCACCGGACCGCTGCACGGCCGGGCCGCCCCGTATCCCACCTGGGACGTCACGCGCCCTGAGGTGCGCGAGACCGCCAGGTACTTCGACCCGGTCAACTTCGCGTCGCGCATCGAAGCACACGCCCTGGTGGGCATCGGTTTCATCGACGAGACGTCCACCCCTGCGGGGATCTGGGCGGCGTTCAACGCGATGCGAGGACCGAAGGAAGTCGTGTCCATGGTGGACTCCCCGCACAACCACCTGGCGACGCCGGCGCAGCAGCGTGCGTACGTGGAGCGTGCGGAGCAGTGGCTGGCGGCGCTGGCGCGTGGCCGCAGTCCGTTGCCGGGGCGGGATCGGAACGAGTGAGCGGGACGGGGAGTCGCGCGAAGAGTGAAGGGTGACGGGTGAAGCGTGAAGGGGCACGGGTACATCGGGTCAAGTGCCGAAAGTTCTGTAGTTTCTCTTCTGGCCGGTGTCCTCATGCGGCCGAGTGCTGGATCCGCTGCCAGGTGCGGTCCAGCTGCGCCTCGCGGCTGACGAGCAAGTAGCGCCGCTGCGCCCACTGGTCGTTGCGTTCCATCGCCAGCGCCCCGGCGAGCCGGCGCAGGCTGTCCTCGTTCGGGAAGATGCGGACCACGCGCGTGCGGCGCCGCAGCTCGCTGTGCTCGTGTTCGATGCTGTTCGTGCTACGGAGCCGCCGTCGCTCGGCCTCCGTCGGCAGCTCGAACGCCGCGAGCGTCTCCTCCACACTCTCGTCCAGCCACGCGGCCAGGCGGGGCGCGCTGGTCTCGAGCGTCGCGAGGAGGGCGTGCAGGCGGCTCTGGGCACCGTCGCGGGTCGGCGCTTCCCACGCGTCGCGGAGCGCCTGGCGCACCTCGTGGAAGCGCTCGAGCGAGGGGCTCTGCGCCAGCAGATTGCGCAGATAGTGCACCTGACAGCGCTGCTGCGCCGCCCCCGGGAAGTGCCGCGCCAGGGCTGCGCGCAGCCCCGCGTGGTCATCACTCACGACGTAGCGCACCCCCCGTAGCCCCCGTTGCTGCAGCTGCGCAAAGACGGCCTGCCAGCTTGCCTCACTCTCCGTGGGGCCGAGCCACACCCCTAAATGCTCCCGGTAGCCATCCTCGCGCACCCCCACCACCCACAACACCGCCGTCGCGCGCACCCGCCCCTCGCGCCGCACCTGCTCGACATGCGCATCGACCACGAGATACGGATACGCCCACTCCCCCAGCGGCCGGGCCCGCCACGCGGCCACCTCGGTATCCAGCGTCCGCACCAACCGACTCACCTGCGACGCCGACACCGTCGCCCCACACAACTGCTCCACGATCCGCGTCACCTTCCGCGTACTCACCCCCTGCACGTACATCTCCACCAGCGCCAGCACCAACGCCCGCTCACTGCGGGCATAGCGCGCAAACAGGCTCGGCTGAAACCGGCCCTCCCGATCCTGCGGGATGCGCAACTCCATCGGCCCCACCCGCGTCTTCAACCGCCGCGGCTTGTAGCCGTTGCGCCACCCCCGCCGCGCTGCCGTGCGCTCCCAGCGCTCCGCCCCCAGAAACCGCGTGAACTCCTGCTCGATCGCCGCCTGCACCACCGGCGTAAGCAACTCCCGCAACACATCCGCCGGCCCCGCCCCACCTTGAGCCGCTCCCGCGGCACCGATACTCTTCTCCTCGAAGGCCATCGTGTCTCTCCTGGGTTCGGCGGGCGTCCCCCCGCCACGGTGATCGTGTCATCCAGAAGAGATACGGCGGCCTTCACTCTCCCCGCCACCGAAACTACAGAAACTTCGGCACACTCCCGAAGGGATCGGAATCGTTTCACTCGTCACCCTCCACTCTGCACCTGGCGCAAGTAGATTGCCTGAAACCGACGCCGAGGTTCCCATCGCCCGTCTGATCGAAATCTCCGAACCAATAGAGCGTGCCTTCCTCGTCGGCGCCCCACGCCGGGGCACGCCCGATGCCGTCCATGCTGATGACCACATCGAAGAACTGGCGCGGCTGGCGGATACGGCAGG
>Ga0209536_100008960_pt1 | contig 14919 bp, 10 predicted proteins | sample DeeMarSeWOR28_12_FD_187461 | JGI IMG/M metagenome (GOLD analysis project Ga0209536, IMG submission 187461) | Marine sediment microbial communities from White Oak River estuary, North Carolina - WOR-2-8_12 (SPAdes) (version 2) | ecosystem: Environmental > Aquatic > Marine > Intertidal zone >...
TCAAAGCGCACGTCGTAGAGTCCATTTGCAGGACTTCCAGCATCGCTCAGGTAACCCTGGTAAGTAAAGGCACTGGTCTGCGCCTGGATTGAGCTGATGAATGCGGCGGACAACAGGGTCGCTGCCACAAGATGAGACGAGCATCGGTTTTTCATGGTGTTCATTTTAGGCGCTGGGATTCCACAACTCATGTTTCCGACGAGCAAGAATCAACATCCTCGTGCAGGGCACTCGGCTTTCGACTGAATATCTTATCTACTCATAGCTATTCGAAGCCCTTTCGACCAGAAAATGTTCCTCTCCAGCAGAATGAGCCGTGGTGATCATTGGCTATGCAGGTTCCTCCGAACCTCCTCCGAAACGACGAACGAAATTGAGGGGTAAGTGAGGGCAAGTGGGACCAGGTAAATTCTCCGAGAAGGTCGATTTTGGAGCCGGTTGGCCAAGTGGGACCACGTGGGGGCCATATGGGTCCCTGGGCCGAATCTTTGTGTAAGCGAGTTGCTCTTCTGCCAGGCCGCCAGTGTAGCCTGGAAGGCTTGTGGCATTTCATAAGATCAAGATTTCTCAGGTGGTTTGGAATCGGTCACTGGCATTTATGAATTGAGCTGAAAAGGGACATCTTGTTCTCAAAACCTAGTGGCAGCCCACTGGCGCCAGTTGATGGTTTTCAACACCTCCTGCGTGCGCGCCATGGCGGCCACCAGACCTCGCACGCTGCCCAGCACGATGTAGAGATCCCGGGCGGCGCGCGACTCCGCTTCGGTGTATTCCCTCGCCTGGCCCAACTCATCCAAGTGCTGGTTGAGATCCTTCTCGATCTGGCGGAGGGCCTCACGCTCCTCGTCCAGCGCCTCGACTTTTTCGCCCCGCGACCAGCGATCGAACACTCGCTGGAGACGCTCCCGCAGCTCGGCTCCCAACCTGCCCAGCGGTTCGACCCGGTCCAGCCGGTGCTCCAAGGCCTGTTGGTGAGCCATCTCCAACGCCTGCAACCGGTACCCGATGGATTGAACGCCATTCAGCAGCCGATTCACCTTCTCCGGATCATTGTCGGTAAACCGGTGATAATCCAACCGCTTGCAGGCCTGCTGCAGTTGAACCAATGCCGGCTGAATCATGGAATGGAATGACCGCTGACGCAGCCGGCGTCCCCGGGCCTGCTCCTTCGGCTGGTTCAGGGCAAAGGCGCCCGCGATGCAGGAACACCCGCGAAAGAAGCGTTGCAGACCGCCAACAACAATCTGTTCCGGGCGACTCGGCGTCCAGAACATGTCCACCATGGCGATGATGAACAGCGGAAGTCCAAGACCCAGAGCTGTGCCGGCCAACACCATGAAGGAATATGTTTGCGCGTTGCTGATCCCGGCAAGGTTCACCAACAACACGGCCGCCACCAGTTTGATGACGGGCTGTTTGCCACCAAGAAACGCGAACACGAACATGTAAATGAACATGAAAGACAACAACTCGGGTCCGGTGCTCAACGCCGGCAGCACAAACATGTAGATGGGGGCGATCAGCAGCGTGAGACCCAGCAGAAATACGATCAGCATCGTAATCGGATTGATGGGGGTCAGGACGAAGGAGAGACTAAACGTGGCGACCATGGCGGGAACAAGCGGGCCGCCCGGCGGATTGACGAAGATCCAAAACAGGAAAGCGAGCGTGAAACCAAGGACCGGGGACAACGCTTTCAATAGTCGTTGCGAATCCCACAGCACCGGCCGGAACTTGTCGGCGGTTGCTGTCTCCGCCTCACAACCTTTGACCGAACCCAATCCGGCCACCACGCGCAGGCCAAGCAGAATCTCCCGACTGACGCGGTCCAGCAGCCGTAGTTGATGAATGAAGCTCAGCAGGACGGCTCGGTCGGCGTGAGAGAGCTTCCTGCCCAGCGTCGAATCGATGTCCAACCTCAGCTCCTCCGGATGTTGAGTAGCGCTGTCGAGGTCTGAGCCGGTGGCGGAAGACTGGCCCAACCGCCATAGACCGCCGATGTGTTCCAGTCGCCGGCCCAGCGCCTCCAGCGAGGAGTCCAATCCCGGGAGCAACGCGGCGAGGTTCAACCGACGCGCGTCGTTGACACCTTCGCCCCATAGTTCGATCGCATCCAGCAAGACTCGTAATTGAACGCGCAGGTTTTCCCACACCCGCTTCTCCTGCATGATCTTGAACGTGTCCGCGTAGGCCTCGTCCAGGGTCGTCAGCATCTGGGACAGACCTCCCGACACTTTGGTTTGGAGGCCTGCCGTCTCGTCGGGGAGTTTGCCATCCTTCAGTTCCATTCTGAAGCATTGGAACAGCTGGCCCAGATCAGCCCAGAAACCGTCACCCTGTTGGGCGAGTTGCCTGCCCGCCGTCCGGTTCCAAAAGAGCGTGCAGACCAGCGTATAGATGGTGACGGCGGCCACCGTTTCCAGGTAACGAAAGGAGGCGTAATGAAAGCCCGTCACTGCCGCATCCGCCTTCCCATAAGTCGTGGCCCAGATGGTGAAGGTGAGCATTCCGGCCACATACCAGGCATAGCTGTAACGGCTGATCTGCATCTTGTAGCCGATCAGCAGGACGTAGCCGACGAGGAAGAGGTGGGTGAGCCAGGAATTTTGGGCGAACAACCCGACCACCAGGAAGCCCACCAACAATCCCACCGTGGTGCCGACGATGCGCATCCCCGCCTTTCTTAATGAGGCGCCCGTTGACCCGAGACTGATGAGGATCAGGGCCGTCGCGCCCTTGTCGGGCATGTCCCAGTTCATGGCGAGCGCCAGCGCATAGAACAGCACCATGCTCAACGCGAACTTGAACGCTTCCTGGGCGGCAATGCGCGTGGTCATTCAGCAGCCTTTCGATACGCCCCAAAGTTCTCCAGTGCCTGTTGACTCATGATTCCTCGTCTTTCGCCACTCGCCACTTGTTCCTCGCCCCTCGCCCCCCTTTCACTCCTCCGTCATCACGAAGACCGAGGCTGTGGTGCCGACGCGCAAGTCCACGCTCGGCGGAACCTCCGTCAATTTCACCCGCACCGGGATGCGTTGGGCGAGCCGGATCCAATCGAAGGTCGGATTGATATTCGGCAAAAGATCCACGCCCGGGCTGCCGTCCTGTTTGGCAATGCCCCAGCCCAGGCTCTCCACCACGCCGCGCAACGGTTGCGAGGGATAGGTCATGAGCTTGATCACCACCGCGTCGCCGGTCTTGATGTGGCGGATTTGAGTCTCCTTGAAGAATCCCTCCACCCAATAGCTGCTCTGGTCGATCAAGGCCACTGCCGGCTGGCTGGCCACCGTTTGGCGACCCAGTTGCAGCTTCAGATTGGCAATGTAACCGTCCACCGGTGCACGCACCTCGGTGAATTCCAGGTTCAGCCTGGCCATCTCCAGATTCGCCTCGGCTTGGGTCACCGCCGCGAAGGCGGCATCCCGGGCATTGTCCCTCTGGCTCACCGTCAATTCGGAGATTGCGCCTTTGTCCTGGTTGTAGATCTGGCGGGCCCGGTCGGCTTCCCACTTGGCTTCCGCAGCGTGCGCTTCGGCCGTCTTCACCCCGGCAGTCGCCTGGTCCAGTTGGGCCTTGAAGGTCCGCGGGTCGATGCGGAACAGCAGGTCCCCGCGCTTCACCACCTGGTTGTCGGTGATGGGCAGCTCAATGATCGGGCCACTCACGCGCGGCGCGATGACCACCACCTGGGCGCGGATGTGGCCGTCGCGCGTCCAGGGATGTCGCCAATAGTCCCGGAACAGATACGCCAGGGTGAGCCCGGCCAGGGCGACAAGGATGAGGGTGACAAGGACTCGCAATGAGATACTGATGGATTTGTGCATGAGGTTGACCTTTCAGAATGGGATGAGGAATCGGCCCACCAATCCGGTGCAAATGACCGCCAGGGCCAGGAAGAACAGCGGCGGATAGCAGACGAAACGAGCCAGATCAAACCGGTTCAAGATTCGCGTGATCACCCAGGCGGCCAACAACCCCAACAACGCGGCGGGCAGCACCGGTGGCAGATAGACTCCCCACCACGAGATTTCCATGGGAATTGAGTTCATGAGTTTTTTCTAATTAAGTTTCAGGGCACGTGAGGGCAACGCTCTTTTAGTTCCTCCTCACCAATCCGGCTTTCGCCATTGGCCCTTCTGCGGTTCTTGGGGGAGCTTTTCGCTGTCGAGTTTCAGCATCTTGCCCCAGCGCGTTCGCTCCTCCATCTGCTTCTGATTTTCCGGCGAGATAAAGGGCTGGCCCAAGCGCACTTGCCAGCCACCGCCAAGTGCCTTGTACATCGCCACCAGACTGATGGAGATGTTGCCCATCGTCTGGACGTACTGGTCCTGTTGCAAGGTGATGCTGCGCGTGCTGTCCAGCACGCGCTGGTAGTCGGTGATTCCCTCGCGATATTGAATCAGCGAAAGATCGAGCGCGCGTTGAGAGGACTTGACGCCGTCACGGAAGTAATTCGCCTGTTCCTTGGACTGGAGGAACGACACCATGGCGTCCTCCACCTCGGCCGCCGCGCGCAACACCACGTTCTGGTAGTTGACCAAAAGCTGCTGCAAACGCGCGTCCTGCATGCGCACGTTGTTCTTGATCTGGCCGTAGTTGAAAATGTTCCAACTCACCGATGGCCCCAGATCAGACCCAAACGAATAGGATTTGAAGAGGTCGCCGAGCTCCAGGTTGCCCGCATCGTTGACGCTCCAGCCGAAGGAGCCCAGCAACGTCAAACTCGGATACAGCTCCGCCTTGGCCACGCCAATCTGGGCGCACTGGGCGGCCGCTTGAAACTCCGCCTGACGGATGTCCGGCCTCCGGCGCAGGAGATCGGTCGGGACACCCACCGCCACTTCGACCGGGGGCGATGGTATTTCACCCGGTCCGGCCAGCAGTTGCGCGAAGTCCTCCGGCGGCACCCCCAGCAAAATGCTCAAAGCGTGTTGCGCCTGACGCAGCGAAATTTGCAGGGCGGGAACCGAACCCTTGGTGCTGGAGAGCACGGTGCTGGCCTGCTGCACATCGAGTTCGCTTTGCACGCCGCCGGCAAGGAGTGCTTGGGTGATCTCAAGCGCGCGAGTTTGGATCTTGATGTTCTGTTCCGCGAAGCGGATGCGTTCCTGCAAGGAGCGGATCAATACATATTCCCGCGCCACCTCCGCGGTGATGCTGACGAGCACATCATCGTAGCTCGCGACGTTCGCGATCAAATTCGCGTCTGCCGACTCCACTCCGCGTCGGTATTTGCCCCAAATGTCCAGTTCCCACGCGGCATCAAAACCAACGGTGGCACTTTGGATCGAACGAGGTCCCGTGTTCGGATTGGGCCGGTAGCTCCAATCGTATCCGGCCGAGAGTTGCTGCGCCTGTGGATAAAGGTAACCGCCCGCAATCCCGAGTTCGGCGCGGGCCTCCATCACACGCAACCCGGCAATCTGCAATGTCAGGTTCTGCTTCAGGGCACGCTGAACAAGTTCGTTCAGCACGGGATCATTAAACACCTCCCACCAGCGGCTGAGATCGGCCGGCTCCGGCTTGAGCGGGCCCGCTTCGGATTCCGCCCACGCCGGGGCAACGGTTGCCTCGGGCGTCTTGAAATCAGGTCCCACCATATTCGAGCGGCAGCCCGAGCCCAGGATCAACATGAGGCAGAGCGTTCCAAGGGCGACCCGTGCCGAAATCAACGTTGTGTACTCGTGTCGCTGAGATCGCTCCGCGTCGGCACCGCGCACATGCGCGAGGTGCCGCCCCTTGGTGGAATTCTCGATGGGTAGGTGTTGCATGTTCATTGTGACAACTTAGCTGAAGTTGTGGCGATTGGCGTAACGACCATACAAGGTGGACAGGGGCACGGCTGAGAGTCCGTGTATGAATACACTGAACAGCACCGTCAGGCCGATCACTGAGAGCACACGCTCGTGTCCGGTAGCACCGACCTGCCCAACCAGAATGAGCGCGTACAAAATGGACGCGATTCCTCGGGGACCAAACCAGCCAATGAATCCGACCGTCGGAAGTTTCATTTTCGTTCCCAACAAACAAAGTGCCACGGGGAGCATCCGAATCACTGTCAGACTGAGCAACGCGTAGACGACCGCAGAGGCGTCCCAGAATTTGCAGATGGCTGGCACCATGGCCAATCCAAAAATGAGGAAGACAATCAGCGACAGAAGCTGTCCCTCGGCCTCGCCGAACTCTTGGATTCGTTCGCGAACTGCGGGCGTTTGAGCGCCCAGCATCAACCCCCCAAAGAAAGCCGCGATGAACCCGTTGCCTCCCAGCGTCTCGGCCAGTGCATAGCAGAGGATCGCCAGTGCAATGGCAGCCAGACGCTGGAAAACAGGATTCATCCATCTGCGGCGTGCGCTTCGGTCGATGAGAACTCCACCGACCCATCCCACAATCGAACCGGCGATCGGCCCGTAGGCGACCTGTTTGAGGGCGAAGTGGCCCCAATAGCCAAAATCCAACTGCGTCCCCGCAGCCGCGCCCACTGCGGCCAGACAAGCCATGATCGGCGGCAGGGCAATCCCGTCATTCAGCCCGCTTTCCACACCGATGGCGTCCCGTATCTTGTCCGGCACTTTCTTGCTGGTGACCACCGCCTGGCCCAGCGCGGCATCGGTTGGCGAGAGAATGAAGGCCATTAACGCGATCGACCAGAGACTCACACCTTTAAACAGTGGAACGGCCACCAACATTCCGAGCGCCATGGTCAACGGCAGCCCGATTGCCAGAAGCCGAAGCGGCACTTTGTAATCGGTCTTCAGTCGCTGCAAATCAATGGTGGATGCATCGGTGAACAAAATGAGGATCAGGGTGATCTCCGCGATGAGCTGAATCCCTTCCGAATCGGTATTTGCCTCAAACAAATCCAGTCCCAGCGGGCTGGCCAGGATTCCGGCCGCCACAAATACCATGGGCGCAGTGATCGGAGATTTCTCCGCCACCGCGGAGACCAGGCCGAAGGCGAATACCAACAGGGCGGCAAATATCAGCAGTTCTTCCATGTCAAGACTCCCGGTTGCCTTCCTGCGCGATCTGGATCCCGACCAGGCGCGCCACCAACACCAGCGCGAAGAACTGTCCCAGGATGGCTTCCGTTTGGCAGAGTGCCGCCGCTCCCTCGGTCTGGGGAGTGATATCCCCGTAACCGAGCGTGGATAAGGTGACGAAACTGAAGTAGTACAGGTGCTGATTGACCTCCTGGGCTGAACCCGCGTCGCTCAATAGCTTTCCAGCGAACGAGCCCGGGGCCAGCGACTCGAGCACGCCAAAAATCGCCCCCCACAGAATGCCAATGATGAGGTAAAGGCAGAGCGCCGCACAAATCACATTGGCGTCCACCCGGCGGACGGCAAAGAGTTGTCGGCCGAAGGAATAGACAAGCATCCCCAGATAGAGGACGAACAATCCAGAGGTCAGCGCTGCCGGCCAGTGCAACACATTCAGCGCACTCAACCAGAGCAGTGCCAGGCTCAGTGTTACCAGGAACAGTGCCGGCGCAAAAAGACGACTCTTCGAATTAACCGCATACGCCGCCGACAATAGCACCAGGCTTAGGAACCCGGAAAACACGACGTCCGCGTAACCTGCTTTGGCGAGAAACGGTCGGACCATCAGGAAGAGGAACAGCCAGGCCAAAAGATTTTGAAATCCGTAACGGCTCCACTTGGCTCGCTGCTTTTCGTGAAGGCGGGTGGTCATGATTGCAGTCTGGTTGTCGGTTTCAAATCAGGCGTGCGCGACGACAGGTTGTCTGATACCCCAAGTGGTTTTGGAGTCCTCGAACTCAAGCATCCCGCGCCATTTTGTCCGTTCATTAATCTTTTGCCGCACGATCCGGGAAACAAACGGTTTACGCAGCCGCACCTGCAACATACTGCCAAGGGCTTCGTACATGGCCACCAAAAATTCGGGCGCGCCACCATCCCGGCCAGAAACGCGCCGAACACGATGCCGAGGCTGAAGTTTCCCAATTTTCAGAATCGGATTGGGATGTTGTAGCTGGCGATCACACGAAAGTCGGTGAGATTGTCGACATCCCCGCCGGACTGCTCGACGATCGCGTAGCGCATACGCAACGAGAGGTTCTTCAGGAAGCCCTTGGTTGGCGCCCACTCGACATTGAAATCGTACTCGTTCTGCCGATACTGCGTTGCGCCATCCGGATCAGTCCCGAACACCACCAGCGCATAGGCGCTGAGTCCATCGACCAAGTGGGTGAACTTATAACTACCACGCAGAAGGAACGCCCCCTCGCCCTGGCGATCGAAGTCCTGAACCTGAACGCTCGTCCAACCGGGAACTCCACCCCATGGGCTCTGCAAATCATAATCCCCGAACATTTGCGTGTAGGCTGCGGTGAAGAGCGCGTGCCCTACGGGCAACTCCGCCCTGATACCGAATTGCTGGGCTTCGAAGCTACCGCCCGTCAGAAGCTTGCTCCCGACGCTGCGCTGATCGGTGAACTGGAGAGTGAGGCGCGGCTTCCAGTGATCGCTGATCGGGAACTCCAGACCGCTTTCGGCATAGGCGATGTTGATCACATCGGCGCAGAAATAGTTGATCGCACCGACGTTGAAAATGCCTTTGGTATAGTGAGCCCCACCCGTGACCACGCCGCGATCCTCGGGGACACCTGCAGCCGATGACATTGATTCGAACGAGTCTGAATCCATCAGTTTTATCTTGTCGAAGTAGCCCGCCGCATAGTTGATCACCCCCCCGGTCTTGTTCGTTCCCGTGCTGCCCCGCAGGACGTACGCCTGGAAGGTATTGGGCGTCATGCGGATCAGGTGGCGATTGATGTAGGGACTGTCGTACCCTTTGGCGCCGGCGTAGAAGTGCAGGAGATCATTGGCCCGGAGATTCAGATAGTATTCCCCAAACACGCTATAGCCGTCCTGATCGGGCTTCAGGACTTTGGTGTTGCCTTTGCCCTCAGGGGCATACAACGGCTGGGACGTGTAGAACGTGCCCCCAAGCGCGAAGTGGTTGAGGAAGTAACCGGTCTTTGCCCCGATGGAACCACCGAGCGCCCATGCCTGACGCTCGGAATCATCGAACCGGTTCTGATCGAAGTAGAAGGTCTTGACCTCCAGATTGAACTCCGTTGCCTTCAGCGCATCATATTTCTCGGGCAGGGGCTCCCAAATGTGCCAGTCAAACGATTTGTCCAGGTGTGTCCGACCCTGCTCGGTAGAGGTATGCTTAGGGGGAGCGACCGGCGGTGCACTCGCGGGCGCGGCCGCTGCGGGTTCGAGCTGAACCTGCTGCCCGCTGCCGCCGGCGACGTCCGGCGGGTCAGCAGCGGGCGTGGCCGCTGCGGGTTCCGGCCGGACCGGCTGGTTAGGAGCTGGGCCCGGCTGCTGGCCGAGGGCCGGATCCGCGCCGCAGCACAAGGCCAGCGACACCATCACCGAGGAGACCTGCAACGCATGAGAGGCTGTCTTACCCATGCTGGATCTACCAAAACCCGGCGTGAGTGGTACGGTTGGTTTCGTGGAGCACACGATTCGCCCCGTCTTTTTGTGCCTGCTGAATTGATTCGAGTTCACAGAGTGTCCGTTGTTACTTGAGTCCTTAGCCGATGCCGAGGGCGAGATACGCCGCCGGCTCGGGATCCTTGGCCAAAGTCTGCTGCAGCCACTCCATAACGGGTTCTCCTGTTGATTACAGGGTTGCCGGCTAGAATTTATGCAATCCGCGTTTTGTTTGCGGCTTGCCATTCTTCCACATAAGCCTGCGCTGCCTCCCGGAGGTACTGACCGATTTTCGGGTAGGTATCTTCGGGGAGATTGGCGAGCGAGACGCGGACGGACCAGTCCGGCCCGCCGAAGCCGCCGCCGTGCATGAGCACGACGCCGGAATGTTCGGCCAGCCGGAAGAGCACGTCGGTGCAGACGTAGTGCTTCCGCAAGAACTTCGCGAAGCCCGGCCCGTACTGTTTTTCCGCCCAGACCATCAGATCAAGTTCGACGTAATAGTCGGCCCGTTTACTGTCCGCAGGGAGCGTCAGCTCCAGTCCCTCAAACAGCGCATTGATCCGGCGGCGCACGATGAGCTGGCAGAGGGATTTGTAGCTGTCCGATTTGTCGAGCAAGGCAAACGTGGAGAACAGCATCATCTGGATTTGCTGCGGCAACGAAAGCCCGGCGGTGTGATTCAGCGCCACCATCCGGCTGTCCGCCACCATGCGGTCAATGAACTTCACTTTCGCAGGCTCGAGGGTGATGGGACTGTACCGATGATTCAGTTTGGCGCGTGTCTTGGCGGGCAGCTTCGCGATCATCTTGTCGAAGATGTTGTTCTGGTGAACGGCCACTACGCCCAGACGCCAGCCGGTGCAGCCGAAATGTTTCGAGTAGGAATAAACTCCGATCGTGTTCTGCGGCAGTTCGGCCATGGCCGAACGGAAACCCGGCACGAACGTGCCATAGACGTCGTCGGTGATGATGATGAGGTCCGGCCGTTTCGTCTTCACAAGTTTGACCAGGCGTTTCATCGAGCTGTCCCTCATGGCATAGGACGGCGGATTGCTGGGGTTCACGAGGAAGAACGCCTTCACGCGTTTGTCGGTGAGCTTGTCAATTTCCGCATCCGCGTATTGCCACGCATGACTGCCGTCCTTCCGGCATTCCAAACTGGCGTCCACGTTGACCACCTTGAAGGCAAAGCGGTCCATGTGTGGGATTTCGATATACGGAGTGAACGTCGGCACCGCCAGCGCGATGGTGTCGCCGCGATGCAGCAGCCCGTTCTGCATCAGCGTGTCGAAGATGTAACACATCGCCGCAGTGCCGCCTTCGACGGCGAAGATGTCATATTTTCCGGCCGGCGGGCGTTTGTCGCACATCTCCTGGCCCAGGAATTCATGCACGATGCGTTCGCAATGGCGCAGCATCCGGTCGGGCACGGGATACATGTCGCCGATGATGCCCTGGGCCAGTTCGTAGGCGAAGGCTTCGGCGTCGAACTTCAGCTTGCGGATTCCGTAGTCCCAGGTCTCGCGGAGCAGCTTGATGCCGGGCGCTTTGGAATTGTTCGCCAGGAATTTTTTGAACCGCCCGGCCAGGCCTGGACTTTTGGCGATCTGGCGGCCCAGGTCGGGGACGTTGATGTCGCGGCGGGATTCTTCGAGGCCGAAGCGGAGGAGCGTCCCGAAGGCATCGCGCGGCGTGGTGCAAATCCAGTTCGGGTTGCCACGGCCGGCGTTGAGGAACTGGGCTGTCTGGTCGCGTTCGGCCACCTGGGCGAGCTTGATCAGCTCATCTTTCAATTCGAACGGGCTGAGTTTGAGCAGCGCCTGCTGGCGGGCGCGGGTGGTGGAGGCCCTTTTTGTCATGGATTTTTTCATAGATTTAAGAGGTTACTGGGTATGGGATCGTCTTCATTTCATCAGTAACACAATCACCATGCCCCAGAGGGTCAGCAGGGTGTTGCTGACGGCGTAGGGCACAGTGTAGCCGAGCATGGGGATGTTGCTCTTGGCGACATCGCCCACCATGGCCACCGAAGCGGTGCTGGTGCGGGCTCCGCCGCAGCATCCGAGATTGATGGCCGGGTGGAACTTGAACAGGTATTTGCCGATGAACGGAGCGAGCAGCATCGGGATCGAGGTGGCCAGTGCTCCCCAGAGAAACAGGGAGACGCCGGAGGCCTTGAGACCCGCGATAAATCCGGGACCGGCCGTGATGCCGACGATCGCGATGAAGACGTTCAAACCCACGGAGTTCATGAACCACTGGGTGGGCTCCGGCAAGCGACCAAAGGTGGGATGCACCCCGCGCAGCCAGCCGAGAACCAAGCCGCCGACCAGGACGCCGCCGGACGTTGACAGCGTAAGCGGAACGCCGCCGACTTTGTAGGTCAGAGCCCCAATCAGGCCGGAGATGAAGATGAACAGGCCGACCCAGATCATATCAGTCATGGCGCTGGGCCGGTCGGCATAGCCAATGGCTTTTTCGACCCGCGCCACGTGGGTCTTGGTTCCCGAAATCTTCAGGATATCCCCACGATAGATCTTCGTCTGGGCTAGGACCGGGATGTCCACGCTCGTTGCGCCGCGGGTGATCTTGGACAGAAACACGCCGCGGGCGAACTCGTCTTTCGCAATGTCAATGAGGGTCCGTCCGTCGATTTCCTTCTTGGTGACCACGAGGTCCACCGATTCGACGGGGAGGTTAAGCAGCTCCTTGTCCGCGACTTCCTTGGCCCGTTCCGCAATGGCCACGAGCGCCTCGGTGCAGCCGGAAATGGCGATGATGTCGCCGGGCTTGAGCTCGGTGTTGGAGTCGAAATCGATGATCTTGCCGTCGCGCCGGATGCGCTCCACAAACATGCGGGATTCCGAGCTGAACCGCTCGGCTTCGCCCACGGTTTTCCCGGCGGCCTTGTGTTCCGCCGTGAGCTCGAAGGCGCGGATTTCAAACTGGTGCCAGGCAAGGCCCATGCCGCCCGCGGGCGCGCCTTTGGACAACTCGGCCTCATATTTCTTGCACTCCTCCTCGAGATTAACCCCGAGCATCCTGGGTCCAAGCGCGGAGAGGATGAGGCCGGTGCCGATGGTGCCAAAGATGTAGGTGATGGCATAGGCGACCGGCATCTGGTCGAGCAGCTCCTTGGCATTGGCTATGCCGGAGCTGTTGATCGCGTCGGTGCCGAGCCCCATCGAGGCGGAAAGCGTCTGCGACCCGGCGAAAAAACCGACGGAGAGCCCGACATTGTAGCCGGCTATCTTGCAGATCACCACCGGGACGAGCAGGCAGAGCACCGAAATGACAACCGCGAAGAGCGCCTGGGGGGCGCCGTCTCTGGCGACGCCGCGCACGAACTGCGGTCCGACGCTGTAGCCCACCGCAAACAGGAACATCGTAAAGAACAACGATTTCACCTGCGGCGAAATGTCGATGCCGATTTGCCCAATGAGCAGTCCAACCAGGAGGGTTCCGGTGACGGCGCCCAGAGAGAAACTGCCAATTTTGAGTTTCCCAAGGAGGTAACCGAAGGCCAGCGTCAGGAAGATGACCAACTCCGGCTTGCTCTTCAGTGTTGTAATGATCCAGTCAATCATAGTCTTGTGATGTTCAGTTGTTCAATTCACTCGATATTCTGCGTTCTTGCCGCAGCCCACTGTTGTCTCGCTGCGCAGCCCCCCTGCGGCCTCGCCGCAGGGGGGTATGGTTGTGCTGTTGCCGGGTTGGTGAGTTCAGCACTTCGGTGCGGTCTTGTGCGTGTGCAGTTTCGGCGGCTGAGCATTGCCACCGTTCTTTTTAAGGAAGTCGCATGCCTTGATGATATCCTCGGCCAGAATACCGATCACGTCACGGTTGAGATGCGGACGCACCACAATGCGCAAAGACCGCACGCTCTCGGCATTCGCCGGCATTGAGTACGCGGAGAGCACCCAGCCGCGCTCCCGCACCTTGGCCGACACATCGAACTCGCTGAAATTCTTGAACTGCGGTTTCAGCGTCAGCGCCACAACCGGGATGCTCTGCGTCTTGTTCATGATCTCGAAATAGCCGCTCTCGACCAACTTCTCGCGCAGCCGCTCGGCGTTGTCGACGGCGTGGCGCATGATGGACGTGTACCCCTCTCGGCCCAGGCGCAGAAACAGATAGTACTGCACCGCGATCTGCATCGCGTTGCGGCTGAAATTCAGCGTGGCCGTCGGCATTTCGCCGCCGAGGTAGTTCACGTAGAATACCAAGTCTTCGTTGAAAATCTTCCGCTCCCGGAACACAACCCAGCCCAGGCCGGGAGGCACCAGACCGAATTTGTGGCCGGAGGCGTTGATGGATTGCACGCGCGGCAGACGGAAGTCCCACTTGTAGTCGGGATACAGGAACGGATTCACGAAACCACCGGACGCGCCGTCAATGTGCATCGGGATGCTGATGCCGGTTCGCTTCTCGTACTTGTCGAGCCAGTCGTGAATCTCCTGAATGTCATCGTCTTCGCCCGTAAAGGTCTGGCCCGCGATGGCCACGACGCAAATGGTGTTCTCATCCACAAGCTTTTCGAGGTGTTTGGTCGTGAGCCGGTAATTGCCAACTTCCAGCGGCGCAATGTGCGGCTCGACGTCGAAGTACTTCAGGAATTTCTTCCACACGATCTGCACGTTGCCGCCGGTCACCATGTTGGGTTTGCTCGTGTCCTTGCCGGCTTTCTGACGGGCCTGGCGCCAATTCCACTTGTGGGCCAGACCGGCCAGCATGCAGGCCTCGGATGAACCGACGGTCGCGGTGCCGTAAGGTTCGGCATTCTTCGGCCCGTTCCACAGACCGTGCAGCCATTTCACCATCCTCGTCTCCATCGCGAAGACCTGGGGATACATGTCATGGTCGATGTAGTTCTTCATGAAGTTCTCCCGGGCCACCTCCACTTCTTCCGGCTCGGTGAACGTGGTGACAAAGGAGGAGAGGTTGAGCAACGGATTGGCATCCGTCATGGCCTCGCTATTGACGAAGCTCTTGGCCACGCGAGGGGCTATGGTGTGTTCCGGAAAGTGCTCCGGGACTTCAAGGTTGAATTGGTCCAGGAAGCCGGTGGGCACCGCCGATTTCGCCGAGGATTTTTTCTGCTTTTTCATGCGAGTCCTGTCTTTTGGTGATTTTGTTTGTTGTCGGAAAGTCTTGTCTGCGGTTGTTGGATTTACTTGTTTTGTTTTTATGGCTTGCTTTGAGCTTCAATCGCTGAAGTTTACGCAGGAAACGTTTGGTCGGATGGCCTTGCGTATTGCGGCCAGCACGGCCTCGGCCGGCTCGGTCTTCCGCAAATACGCAACGCACGGGGTTTGCAACGCCTTCACGCGCACTTCCGGCTCATCGTGGGCGGTGATGAAGATCACCGGCGTGGTTGACCCGGCAGCCGACAATCGCTGGTTGAGTTCGATTCCCGACATACCACCGAGTTGAACGTCCAGCA
>Ga0209536_100008961_pt1 | contig 14919 bp, 14 predicted proteins | sample DeeMarSeWOR28_12_FD_187461 | JGI IMG/M metagenome (GOLD analysis project Ga0209536, IMG submission 187461) | Marine sediment microbial communities from White Oak River estuary, North Carolina - WOR-2-8_12 (SPAdes) (version 2) | ecosystem: Environmental > Aquatic > Marine > Intertidal zone >...
CTCCTCCTGGTTTTCCATTTCCTCCAGGATCTCAGCCAGGAGATAATAGGGATCGTGGTGAGATGGAAAATCCCTCAACATCTTCCTGAGGATGGCGATGGCCTTGTTGATGTTCCTTTGGGGGCTGTCGGGGATGGAAAAGAGGCGTGCGGCTGTCAGGAAATGCTTGGAGGCTTCTCCGTTGTCACCCTTCTGCTGATAAATACCGCCGAGGGAATTATGCAGGTCAGGGCGATTCGGGTGTTTTCTGATCTGACTTAACAGGTCTTTAATCTGGTCCATATAAAATCCGTGCTCCGTGATTAGTGATTCGTGATCAGCTTAAACACGCAATTCTGTTAACTCAAATTGTCCGGACGAATAATTTCATGCAATTTTCGAATCACGAGTTACGAGTCACAAATCACGGAACTCATCAATAATATTCCTTGGCCTTGTTATACTCCGACTCCGCCTTGCTGTAATCTTCCAGGGCCATGTAGACCTCACCTAAATAAAAGTGGACCTCGGGATCGGTCTCATCCTGGCTCACAGCCTGCAGAAGGACCTGCTCCGCCTCACGGTATTTCCCTTCCATGAAAAGGCCTTTCCCCCGCTCCAAAAGCTCTGACGAACGGGTGGACTCCCTGCTCAATCGATCCTCGATAGCCCTCACCCTCCGCACTGCATCATTTCTTTGGGCACCCTGCCGTCCAAGATCGATAAAACGTTGATAATGTTTCAATGCATCCCTGTCCTTGCCTGCGTCCTCGTAGATAAGTCCCGTCCTGTAATGGGCCCTCACGTCGTTCTGACCCAGCGCCTTACGGTAATACTGCAGGGCCGTCCGGTAGTCCTGCCGGGCAAAATATTTCTCGCCCATTTCGTAGGGGCCCATCCCCTTGTCGGAACTGGCCAGCACCGCTTGAGGTAAGAGGAGAAACATCAGCAGACATAATGTCAGGAGGCGAAAAACAGTATTCATGAACGGCTCCTTTCCCTGCTATGAGCCAGTCGTCGTCTTTGGGGCAGGCTCATTGAACGAAAGCGATCCGATAACGGACATATCCCAGGTGAGCACACGCATGGGCACGGCTCCGATATCGTAAAGGACAAGCTGCAGACCTTCAGGTTTGTCAGCAAGCTCCTCTCTCCTGAACGCCACAGTCAAACCAACTTCATACAGGAACACGGGGTTCATTTCTTTCCCGGCTGCTGAAACCCGGCTTGTGATAAATTTACTGCCCTCAAGTTCCCCCGGGAGATGTGCTCTTGCTTCCCGGCCGGACTGGTCCCTTAAGACAATGTGCCTCTCGAAAGCATCCGCGTATCCCGGATAACCGCCCTTGAGATTCTTACTGTATACAGTGACATAGTAGGACCCTGAAAGGTTATATGTGCCTGCCATGTCGGTCATGGCCTTTTGTGTCCTCTCCCGGGTCCACCCCTCTTTGGTCGCCGTATATTGTATCGCCGCTTCCAGTTCCTGCCTGCTATGCAGGGTCGCCTGGATCATCATATCCTCTGAAACCGATTGTACCGTATTCCGTCTCCAGAGTTCCTCATAGGTGTCAGACTTGCCTATCCAGAGCTCTGGAGGATTGCTTGCCGTAATCTGAGGCTCCGGTGCGGCCTGCTGAGTCTGCGTCGGCACCACGGTCTGATCCGAAGTCGCACCGGTCTTGGATCTAAAAAAATATCCCCCGCTAAAAAGAACAAGAGCTGCCAGGGCCGCCGCGGCGGCGATCCCATACCTGCTTTTCATGGTGACAACCTCAAGGGGTCTGCTTCGTCTGGGTATGTGCATGGGATAAAGGCGTGCAGCCTCCTCACCCATCAAGCGTCGACTTTCCATGAGGGCATCTTCGAAAGCCTCCCTGAGTTCCCCCTCCCTTGCGCTCCATGCCTCTCTTTCTTTACGGTACGCCGATCTTTCCTCCTCCAGGGCTCTCATAAGAGATTCAACACTTTCCTCAAGACCTGATTCCCTGTTTTTCTGCTCCATGAGGATGACCTGAGCCTCCCGGACCGTTTCCCCGAGAGTATTTTCCAGCTGCGCAAGTCGCTCATCCCAGTTAGGATCAAGGCCCTTTGTTTCCAAGCCAGGCCCCATACCCTTTACTTCGGTTTGTCCTGCTTTCTGCTCTAACTGCTCACACCGTTTTCGAGTTTCCTTCAGGACCGATCTGAGCTCCCTGTTATCCATGTCGAGCTGCCGGATTTTATCACCCTCTGGTCCGAAGGACTCAAGGTCCTTTTTTAGATCACGGATCTCGTCCTGGGCGCGGGCCAGGAGTTTCCTCTCGCCTTCAAGGCTGCTTTCCAGATCCGTGATCCTGGCGGCGGAGGCTTCCCCTTCGTCAAGCTGACGCCTGGCTTCTTCCAATTCGGCCACGAGAAGGGCTTTTTCATCGATCTGGCTTTCCAGTCTGCCCTCAAGATCCATGCGCGCCTGGGTTTCCTTAGCGGCAAGCTTCCCGCTATTTTCATTTTCCTTCCGCAACTCTTCCAACAGCTTTCCAAGCTCGGCATTCCGGGAACGCAGTTCTTCCAGCTCCCACAGCGCACTGGACAGGTTGTCTTTCTCCTCCTCCAGGATTTGGATCCTCTTTAAGGCTGCAGACAGTTTGTCCCTGACCGTTACAAGTTCCGCATTGCCATCTTCAGACGTCGAGTCCAGCTGTTTTCGAAGCTCTGCTGTTTCGGCCTGAGACTTTTCCAACTGGGATCTGACCTTTTCAAGCTCCCTGACTTTCTCTTCGGTTTGTGAGACTCGTGCGGCAAGCTCCTGATTCTCCACTTTGGTCCTGTCGAGCTCCTGCCGGATATGGTCGGCCTCCGTTGTTTTATCCCTTTTTCCCAGAAGGGATTTGGCCTGGTCTTCTATCTCCTTTTTCGCCTCAGTGGCGGCGGACAGATCCCTTTTTAAAGCCTCGATCTCTTTAAGCAGTGCTTCACGCTGACCGGAATCATCCGCGGAACCTCCATCAGGTATCGCCCCTTGACGTAGTTTACCTACTTCCTCCTTGAGGAGTTTGTTCCTGTTTTCCATTTCCAGCACCATGGCACTGGATTCCTGAAGTTTGGCTCCCAGTTCCGTCAGCTGGGCTTTCAGCTCAAGGTTGGATCCTGCTTCCAGGAGTTTGTCAGACAAGGATCGGTTTTCGCTCTCCCGATGACTCAGTTCCTCCTGCGTTTTTTTTAATTCCTTCTTGAGCTCTTCCAATTTGTGAGGCGCCATGTCTCCCGAGGAAATCTCCTCCAGTCTGGACTGAAGCGCCCTGTTCTCCATTGCCAGTCTCTCGGATTCTGTTCTGGCCTCCTCGAACCGCTGGGTGGCCAGTGTGAGCTTGTCCTGGAAACCTCCCTCATTCCCGTCCAACGTTTTCCTTAATTCAAAGAGCTCTGCTTCCATCTGATCCCTTGCGAGCTTCACACCGTCGAGTTCGGCGCTAAGCTTTGATTTCCGTTCCGCCATCACTTTCAGTTCAGCCTTAGCCTGCTTGAGCTCCTCAAGCACCCGGGGTTCGACGGCCGGAGCAGCCGCTCCAGAAATTCCGCCTGATTGGTTCACATCCTCGGGCGGTACAAAGAAACCTGTTTTGGCCTCCACGTCGGCCGAAACGCCGTTACCCAATGATGTAAAACGACGGACAAGCTCAAGGAGCTCCGATTTCATGAAAGGTTTCTGAAGATAAGCGTCGGCGTGATATCTGAGTTTTGAATGACGCTGGAAAGACTCATCGTCAACGACTGCAGACATGAGGATGATGGGAAGGTTTCTTGTTTCCTTCTGCTTTCTGAGCATTTCACAGACCACGAAACCGTTCATATTGGGCATCTGGACATCGAGGAGAACAAGGTCCGGGAGCAGGTCGCAGGCCATTTTGTAACCTGTTTCTCCATCACCGGCCGTTACTGTCTCGATGTCCGCCTCCTCAAGGAAATCCCGGGTGACATCGCAGATATAGCGGGAATCGTCCACTACCAGCACGGTTATTCCCCTGTCCGCCTCTTTTGTATCAGGTTCCTCCTCCGGGAACTGTGAGATCTCGGGCGCACTTTCGACCTCGGAAGATGCAGGCTGGTCGACGGAGTTTTCCTGGTCCGGGCCGATAACGACCTCAGAAAACCCGAAATCCTCTCCGATGACACTCCGTATCATTTCAATGAGGACCTGACCGCTGAAAGGCTTGACGAGGTATCCTTCCGCGTGCAGGCTCAGACGGGCATGCTTTTCTAAAAGAGCCTTTTCAACCTTGGCTGACATCATGACAACCGGGATTTCTTTGGTTTCGGGATGCTCACGAAGTTTCTTGAAGAAGACGAATCCCTGGATCTTGGGGATTTCGATATCGGTGATAATGAGATCCGGTTTTTCAGCTATGGCCATATCCAAACCGGCTTCGCCGTCCGTGGCGTTAAGAATATCGACACCGGTCTCGGCCAAAAGGTCGTTCACATAAGTCTGATAAAAAAGGTCATCCTCAACAATGAGGAATTTCAGATTCGGCATCGGGATTCAGTTTCCCTCAAAGCTCCGCTGATCCCGGGTATACCGGGAGCTGCTGGGTGGGAAAAAAGGGTGGGCCGTTGTTCAATTACTGTTTGTTGACCTTCAGGACCAGGGACTGTCCTTCCTGGTAAACATCGTATCCGATCCTGGTTGGCAGGATCTCAATGGAGACACGGACACCACGACCAGCGTTAACCAACGGCTCAACATAGACCTCGCCAACGATCTTTTCACCACCGCGAATGCGGCCAGGCAGATCCACTGCCATGTCCGGAAACTCTATGTCTATCCATTTTCTGGAAAGCTTTGCTGAGGTTGTGACGTTATAATCAGTCATTCCGTTGGTAGAGAAGGTGACCAGAGCCCTGTTCTCCTCTTCGACGACAGCGACCCTGTCAAGGATCCCGGGACGAAGAGGCTTTTTAGGAGCCGGGCCAGCAGGCTTTTTGGCCGGTTCTGTTTTTTTAGCGGACGCCATTTGTCCTTCAGGGGCCGGAGCAGGCCGGACGGTTTTCCTACTGACAGGTCCAGGGGCTTTTTTCACATCAATGGCAGGAGCCGGGGCAGCGGGTTTTACAGGCGAGGACATCTTTTCCGACACCCTCTTTTCCCTCAACCTGGCCTCGCGCCGCGCTCTTTCAGCTTCATCCCTTGCTTTCTGAGCGCTTTTCCGGGCCAGTTCTTTTTGATCAACGGGGGACGGCGCGGTCGTCCCTTTACCCTGAGCTTCAAGCTCAGCGGTAATCTCGAAGGATTCCGCTTTCTCGTAGGATACCCTTATGCGGGCGGCACCGTCTTTAAAGACATCCGCCTTGACCATATTCGGTGTGAGGGTCCCGCTCCCCGTTGATTTTAACCTGACGACGGACCCTGAGGGGATCGAGGGGGTCCGGTTCCCGTAAGCGTCTTCGGAAGTAACCGTAATCTCGAAAGGCTGGCCGGCCGTGGCCGTATCAGGTGTATGCACGCGCAGGTTCTGAATGCGGGCGGGAACGATCCGGACACTGAAATCACCCGAGATGTTACTCTGGAGTTCGGATACCTTGACAGTGTGATCCCCAGCGGCCCTGATAACGATACCGGCTTTCGCAACACCTTCTTTGAAGGAAGACGGCGGTATCAAATCAGGGGCAACGGTGACATCCCTTGAATAAAGACGCACACCCTTGTAGCGGCCGTCGTAATCGGACAAGATGTTGCCATACCGGTCAAGGGCACGAATGGTCAACGCGAGTGTCTGCCCTGCTACGGCCTGACCCGAAGCTGTTTTTATTTCGAAGGAATCCAGAACGGCGGGACTGACATCCACGGCAGCCGATGATCCGGTCAAACCTCTTTTCCGGTCTCTCAGATTGACGATCTGTCGACCCTGAGTTCTGAACCTGATGGGGAGTTCAAAAAAACCGCCGGGTTTGCTCACCACTTCCCCTGCAGCGGACGCTGCGCTGTCCTCCATGGAAAGGGAATTGGTCTGAAGGTCATACCCGAAAGTGACGTTTCCATGAGCGTCCACAGCACGAATGCCCATGTTCACCTTCTCACCTACTTCGGCCCTGGGCGGCAGATCCACCAGGAGTTTCACTGGACGGCCTGATTTGATGGTAAGCGTCCACTGATCGAGGATTTTGCCTTTATCGTCATGCAGGGCGAGAGTCAATTCCCCCATCTTCTCAGTATGGACACTGTATTTAAAGCCCGGGACATAATTCTCGGGAGAAAGTACGGACGGTTGCACACTGGCCGGTTGGGAGACCCGGAGGGTCAGGGATGTGTCCGGCTTCCAGTCCTCAGCCATGGGGTTGCCGTAACGGTCAACAAAGGTAACCGCGACCTCGAACTCGACCCCGGCCATGACCACCTCCGGTACACTGGCCTCAATATGGTCAAATGCGGCTGGCTTTATAGTAATACACTCAGCGCTGTTGACAGAAAGGATCAGGACGCATAGAACGGCGAGAACGACAAGACAGCCAGCCCGTCTGAAGGACATCCGGCACTCTCCTTTTCTCATCACTTCCGGGGCTTTTCTTGAAAGGTCGTCGCGCGAAAAAGGCTCCACCGGGCGCACCTTGGATTCCCCGGTATGCCCCTGAACAGTCCGATCCCGTTCGCTGACGTTAAAAAGCCCAGTAAATACCTGCATAACTAACATGCGGTCCTTGACTCTGTCAAGGTTTATCACCCACCACGATCGCTGTAACTATTTATAATATCTAGGTTTTATTGTTGGTTACGGGTGCATGGCCGTTTGTTTGAGACCATCTGTTTCGGGGAACCCCATCATGAGGTTCATGTTCTGCACCGCTTGTCCCGATGCCCCTTTAACCAGATTATCGATACACGAAACCACAACGATCGTCCCTGTCCTTTTGTCAACCCTGGGTCCTATACAGCAAAGGTTCGTTCCTCTGACATCCTTCAGCGAGGGAAGTGGCTCTTCAGGACCATAAATACGTATGAAGGGTTCCCCGCGGTAATACTCCTTAAAGATGCTTTGAAGGTTCCTTTCATCTATTTTCACCGCCGGCCTTCCGTAAATGGTTGACAGGATCCCCCTGCTGACCGGGAGCAGATGGGGCGTAAAGGTTATTCTGACGTCCGTTTGGGCAAGCCGGCCCAGCTCCTGCTCCATCTCACCGATGTGCCTGTGCTCGCCTGCGATGTTGTAGGCCGAGCAGTTACCGAAGGTCTCGGGGAAATGGAATCCAGGTCTGGGTTCACGCCCGGCACCGCTCACACCGGATTTACTGTCGATCATTATGGTAGCCGGATCGACCATCTTCAGGGCAAGAAGAGGGGCAAGACCCAGAATGACACTGGTGGGATAACAGCCGGGATTGCCTACCAGGTCGGCTGTCAGGATCTCTTTCCTGTGAATTTCCGGCATTCCGTAAACCGCCTCCGAAAAAAGATCCTTCCTGGTGTGCGTACCGTACCACTCCTCGTACAAGGAAGGTTCCGTAAATCGGAAGTCCGCTGAAAGGTCCACAACTTTTGACCCCGTGCGCCTTAACAAACCGACGGTCTCCATCGATTCACCGTGGGGCAGGCACACGAAAAAAAACTCAGCCTGCCTGACGGCGTCATCTACGTCAAATTCTGAAATCATGAGGTCCGCGGCTTCGCCTAGATGACGCATGGCATCCCCCACCTTCTGCCCCGCCGAGGACCTGGAACTAGCATAGCCAAGTTTTACACGCGGATGTCCCAGGAGGAGCCGGACCAGCTCCATGCCAGTATATCCGGTAACTCCTATGATCCCAACCTTTATCATTCCCGGACTCTCCTCACCAGTTGTGTGCAATCTTCCACCGGCATAAAGTTACCATTTCACGGGCGGTGTGCATAGGAGGAATGCGGTGAATAGTGAATGGTGAATGGTGAGCAGTCAAATCTTTTGACAACTGCTATCCTGTCTCTCATCAATTGCATTTCTTTCTGCACGGGCCTGTTCATGGTTCATTGTTCACAGTTCATTCCAAAAAAAAAGGAAGGGCCCTCGCCCTTCCCTTTCGGTCTCATGTGGTCGCTTCGATCAGCGCTTACTGAACTGGAAACGGGCCCGGGCGCCTCGCTGCCCATACTTTTTACGCTCGACCTCCCGTGCGTCGCGAGTCAGGTAGCCGGCCTTTTTAAGCGGTTTTCTGTATTCGTCGGAAACCTTGAGCAGGGCCCTGCTGATGCCATGTTTAATAGCTCCCGCCTGACCGCTGATACCGCCCCCGTTGACGTTGACACTGACATCGAACTGACCTGTGGTTCCTGTGAGCTCGAAAGGCTGCATGATGATCATTTTCAGGGTTTCCCGCATGAGGTACTCGTCCGCGTCCTTTTTGTTGATGAGGATCCTTCCCTCGCCACGTTTCAGGTAAACCCTGGCCACGGAGGTCTTCCTTCGGCCGGTGCTGTAGAATTGATTTTCCGTCATAAAGATTATCCCCGGTTAAATTTCCAGCTTTTCAGGCTGCTGAGCCTGGTGCGGATGGTCGGGTCCGGCATATATTTTCAGTTTGCCGATCATTTTGGAACCAAGCCTGTTCTTGGGAAGCATCCCTTTCACAGCCGTCTTGATGACCTGCTCAGGTTTGCGTGCGAGCATTTCCCGTACGCTCATACCCTTGATCCCGCCTGGAAAACCCGAATGCCTGTAATAGACCTTTCCATCCAGTTTATTGCCTGTCAGGCGGACCTTTTCGGCATTAACAATGATAACGAAATCGCCTGTATCCACATGATTGGTAAAGATGGGTTTGTTCTTTCCTCTGAGGATGTGAGCGACCCGGGTGGCAAGACGCCCGAGAACCTGGTCCTGGGCATCGATGAGCAGCCACTGCCTCTCGACCTCCTCTTTCTTCGCAGCATAGGTCTTCATTATCTTAACCTCTGTCCTCTGAGTTGTTCATGACGAACAGCGAAAACTAATATAAAAAGAGACGTATGTCAACAGGTTAAGAGCCGTGATTCCGGAAAAGCCGTGATTTGTGACTCGTGATTTGTGACTCGAATTTAACGGTTCACTGTTCACGGTTCACAGTCCACGGTCCCCTGTTCTTTAGCTGTTCAGTTCCCCCTTCACATTTTCCGCTATGTAAAGAATGGAATACAGAAGCGCCAGGCCCGACAGGACGACAGGCGGCCAGGTTCCCTCCATGATCCAGAAACCCTCAAGAAGTGGATATTTGTCCCAGAATGTTTCGGGGAGCCCGGGTGCGAGGTAATTGAAGAGACCAAAAAGGAAAACAGGAAGAGAAAACAGCAGGACTAGGAGGGATTTCATGACCTGACCGAGGACCAGCCTCCGGCCGGAATCCTTTTCGAGGATGAGCCCTGCCACAACGAAGGGGACCGTAAAGATGAAGACCTTCAAACAGAATACTATTATATCCTTCCACTGGGCCATCTCGATACCTGTGACGGTACCCAAGATGGGGGACAGAAAGTCCATGCAAACCTCCTTTGCGCCAGAATCATAGGGAACAGCCTTGACGGTGTCAAGAAAGGACGAAAAGATTACGAATTGAGAATTTCTAATTGAGGATCCGGTAAGCGCAAAACAGCGACTGTAATTTTCAACTCTCAATCCTAAATGGGGAATCGCCCTCCCTTTCCTTTCATTGACACCGAAAAATAACCGGTGGTATATTGCATACTTCTTCGGGAGGGGTGTGTGCGAGACAAAGCGGAAGCAGTGCAAGTCAAATGTCCCATCTGCGATCACACTGAGATCATTTATATACCAAAGGAAGAGATTCCCCGATGTCCCGTCGATGACGTTCAGATGATCATCTGTGAGCTTCTGGACGAAGGCAAGTCTTATTGAAACCGGACACGATCCTTGATGCCGGTCATTCTGAAAACATAAAGGAGGGACTATGAAACGGACAGCAGTAATTTTTGTAATGGTTCTTTTGACAGCCTTAATTATTTCTCTAGGCTGCGCGCAGCAGACGCAGCAAACGTCCAAACCGGTTAACGCACAGCTTGCGGAAAGCTCCACGCTCCAGTCCATTCTCAAAGCCGGAAAGCTGCGCGTTGGGATGGAACCCGGATACATGCCTTTTGAAATGCAGGACAAGCAGAGCCAGATCGTGGGTTTTGACGTAGATATGGCCAGGGAAATGGCCGCCGCCATGGAAGTTGAACTCGAACTTGTTCCCACCGCATGGGACGGGATCATCGGCTCCCTCCTCACCGATAAATTCGATATCATCATGAGCGGTATGACCGTAACCCAGCAGCGCAATCTGAAGGTCAATTTTGCCGAACCTTACATCATCGTCGGACAGACTATCCTCATCAACAAGGACCTTGAAGGTAAGATCAAAGGTTACATGGATCTGAACGATCCCCAATACACCGTGACATCGAAACTCGGAACCACCGGTGAGCAGGCGGTCAAAAAAATGATCCCCAGGGCCACATACAGGAGCTTCGAGACGGAGCCTGAAGCCGCCCTCGAGGTCATCAACGGAAAAGCGGATGCCTTTGTCTATGACCTTCCTTACTGTGCCGTCTTCTTCGCGGAAAAGGGCGAGGGCAAACTGGCATTCCTGGATGAACCCTTCACCTTCGAACCACTGGGTTGGGCCGTCCGGCAGGGTGATCCCGACTTCCTGAACTGGCTCAACAATTTCCTGGCCCAGGTCAAGGGGGATGGCCGATACGACAGCATCTACGGCAAGTGGATCACCGGCAACGATTGGATCAAGGACGTTCAATAAAGTCCATCCTCAATTCTTAACTGAATACCGGGGGGCCCACAGGCCCCCCGGACCGCGTAAAACCCCTCGACGGAGATCAAGGTGAAAGACCTCGTCCACAACCAACGATTCCGAAATGGCGCTTCCTGGTTTGTGCTCGTGCTGATCCTCATCGGGCTGGTCTCGGGCACCTTTCAGACCACCAAAAAAGTCGAGTACATATGGCGCTGGGAAAAAATACCGCGCTACATACTCTTTCTGGAAAAAGGCAAAGTCGTGGCCAAGGACGATGCCGTTGTCACCGCCCTTGATAAAAAGGTCGGCATGACGACCGTCGTGGTCTCTAATTCACGAGGTGAACAGCAGTATTACATGATCCCAGAGGATCTGGTCAGCTTGTCAGTGAACGACCAGATCAGATCGGGACAAGTACTCGCTCAATGGCAAAGGTGGAAGTCCGGTCTGCTTCTCAAAGGCCTGATCCTTACCCTGGAAATATCGGTGCTTTCGATCCTTCTGGGAATCGTCATCGGCCTTTTCACCGGCCTTGCACGGCTTTCGAAAAGTCCGGCCCCCAAATGGCTTGCCATAGGCTATATAGAGCTTATCAGGGGGACACCACTGCTGGTTCAGATCTACATTTTCTATTTCTTCGTGGGCCAGGTCTTCAGGCTTTCCAGTTTCACGGCTGGTGTTTTGGCCCTTTCCGTTTTCGCAGGTGCCTATATCGCCGAGATCATCAGGGCCGGCATCCAGTCCATCCACAAGGGACAGATGGAAGCAGCCCGATCCCTTGGTATGAATTATCCGCAGGCCATGCAGTATATCATCCTTCCTCAGGCCTTTAAGAGGATCCTTCCACCGCTTGCCGGGCAGTTTATCTCCCTCATCAAGGATTCCTCGCTCGTGGGGGTCATCGCCCTCGTGGAGCTCACAAGAGCCGGAAGGGAGATAGGAACAAGCACCTTCAATTACTTTGAGGTTTTCTTCACGGTCGCAGCTCTGTACCTGATCCTGACCTTCAGCCTTTCCATGATGGTCCAGTATCTGGAAAGGAGGTTCGCAGCCAGTGATTGATATCAAGGGCGTCTACAAAACCTTCTATTCCCGGCACAAGGTCGAGGCACTCGTCGATGTCTCCCTTCAGGTCGAAAAGGGGGAAGTGGTCGTTATTTGCGGTCCATCCGGTTCAGGTAAAAGCACGCTGCTGCGCTGTTTGAACCACCTTGAGACCATCGACCGCGGCGATATCGTCATCGACACCATCCACCTCACCGACTCCCGCACCAACATCAACAAAGTGCGCGCCGAAGTGGGCATGGTTTTTCAGAGCTTTAACCTGTTCGCGCACATGACGGTTCTCGAAAACGTCAGCATCGCCCAGATAAAAGTACGCAAAAGATCGCGAAGTGAATCTGAAAAGATCGCCATACAGCTGCTCCAGAAGGTCGGCATCCCCGAAAAGGCCAAGTCCTACCCTTCCCAGCTGTCGGGAGGACAACAGCAGCGGGTGGCCATAGCCAGAGCCCTTGCCATGCAGCCGAAGATCATGCTGTTTGACGAGCCGACTTCGGCACTGGACCCTGAAATGATCGGGGAGGTTCTGGACGTTATGAAAACCCTGGCACGGGAAGGGATGACCATGTGCTGTGTAACCCACGAAATGGGTTTTGCCAGGGAGGTCGCTGACAGGATCGTTTTCATGGATGAAGGACGCATTGTCGAGATCGGGACGCCCGAGGAACTGTTCAACGACCCCAAGGAGGACAGGACAAGAGCGTTTCTGGCGCAAATCCTGTAAAACCAATTCAAGGTTCAATATTCAAAATTAAAAAGTGAGAGCTCCCATTCGCGTTTTTTTAAATCTTGAATCTTGAATTTTGAATAGCAACGCGGAGGCTCTATGAAGAAACGGTCTGTCAAACCTTCCACCTTCCTCGCTCCGGTTCCGGTGGTCCTTGTCACCTGTCAGGATAGGGGCGGACGCCCCAACATCATAACCATTGCCTGGACCGGCGTCGTCTGTTCTGACCCGCCCATGGTAAGCATCAGCCTCAGACCGTCCCGGTATTCCTACGGCATCATAAAGGACACAGGGGAATTTGTCGTGAATATACCCCCTGTCGATATTATCCGGAAGGCCGACCACTGCGGGATAACTTCCGGAAAGGATTCCGACAAATTCGCGGACACCGGGTTGACCCCGGTGAACGCCCAAAAGGTCGCGCCACCTCTGATAGCGGAGTGCTCTGTTTCCCTGGAATGCAGGTTGACGGAGATCGTTCCCCTGGGGGTTCACGACATGTTCCTGGGAGAGATCATTGCGACACACATTGCTGAAGAGGCCTTCGACGGCGACGGAAACATCAGGATGGAGATCATCAACCCCCTTGGGTACAGCTCTTTAGACCGAACCTACCGGGCCATCGGCGACGCTCTGGGAAGTTACGGGTACAGCAGAAGAAAATAATCGGACTGCAGGAATTCGCGATGGAGCGACTAAGCGAAAAATCCCTGCCAGATCCGAGATAAGGAGTGCGGAGATTGTCCCGTATCCTCAATCCGCAATTCTCAATCCTCGATTGATTGGACCCATGACGAATCACGGATTATTATTCACGGCATTTTAGCCCATTCCGGCACCTCTTCCATCCCCCGTTTCGCCAGACCATCGAGCACCCTGTATTCAGGCTCAAGGGAAGCAACCTTGGACCAGAAACGCCTGGAATGGTCCGGGTGAACGGTATGGCACAGCTCGTGGATCAGGATGTAGCGAACGATCTCCGGAGAAAGGAAAAGAAGCCGGTAGTTGAGGTTGATGCCGCCCTTCGAGGAGCAGCTGGCCCAACGTGTCCTCTGCCCTCTCACGGAAACAGATCGGTAAGTCAGACCCGCCTGGTCGCTCAGTTCGTCGAGCCAGGGGATAAGGGATTCCCTGGTTTGCCTGACCAGCCATCGCCTGATCCCCTTCATGATCTTCCGGTCGTCAACCACCCGGCCGCTGACCACCAGTATGCCTCTGCCGTTGCTCCGTGCCTGGACCGACCTGCTGGCCGTTGGACGGTACTTTACCGTCCAGTGCTGACCCAGGGCAGGGAGGTGGATCACCCCGGGCAGCGGAACGGGTGCCAGGATGCCGGCGAACTCCCTGAGGCGACGGAGGATGGATTTCAAAGGACGTCCTTTACTGCAATCTCATTTCTCATATCTCAGATCTCAAAGGTGAACAGGACTTGCGCACGCTATTGAACGCATCGGGCGGCAGGTTCCTATCGGCTTCCATGAGTGCGTCAGCCGTTCGGCAAGCTCAGGCCCCGAGCGAAGTCGAGGGGATACGAGGCTCGATTGAAGAGGCAACCGGAGTCCCGCCGTTGGCGGGATGAGGATTGCCGATGAGGGAGTACGAAGTAGATGACGTGCTTATGATGGCTGTCACCTCTACCTCTCAACAAAGAGAGTCTGTGTCGGATAGGCAAATTCCATCCCCTCCTCCGCAAATTTCCTGTATAGCGCCAGGTTGATCTCCCGCTGCACGTTCCGAAAGATCAGGTTGTCCCTGTCAAAACCCAATATACGATTCGAAATCGAGAGAATATGGTCCATAAGATGCAAAAGGAGCCCTGTTGAAGCAGACCGGATCCTGAGCTTCAGTGATCTCCTGAATCATTCCCGGCATGAGGGGGCAGGTCAAGGAAAAGGGATGTTCCAAAGACCGCCACGGCAACGAAGACGACCATTTTGGTTTGCACCCTGATCAGGTCTGCAATGAGGTTATCGTGATTCGTGGCTGTCTTGTCCGCCAGGCGCGTTAATCGGCTCCCGACCATCCGGCGCGCAGCAGATTGCACGGTGGAGGTCAGGACGGCCGCTGCCAGGGCCGCTGTCCATTTGATCAAACTATTTCCCATTGAAACCTGATTTAAAATAGACACCTTCAAGCTCCTCCGGTCAGGACATGAAAATTTCCTTAAATCCCATCGATCCGCTTTGCCCGGCCTGGGATGCATGCTCTCTTATCACACCGGTCCCGTAGACGGGGGAACAGGTCACTGAATCTTCTACCAGCCCATCCGATGGTCACTGTCGTGCCGCCTGGATACCTGGCTGAGGGAAGATCCGGTCCCTCTTTTACCGTAATAAGTATGTTACGACAACCCTGCCGTCCGTGCTCAGACCATTTATGGTAGAGGGCGACCGCCAATGTAACATTTTCTTTGTACGAGG
>Ga0209536_100008962_pt1 | contig 14918 bp, 14 predicted proteins | sample DeeMarSeWOR28_12_FD_187461 | JGI IMG/M metagenome (GOLD analysis project Ga0209536, IMG submission 187461) | Marine sediment microbial communities from White Oak River estuary, North Carolina - WOR-2-8_12 (SPAdes) (version 2) | ecosystem: Environmental > Aquatic > Marine > Intertidal zone >...
AAGGTTGCTTATTCTGCGCCTGCTATGACTATGTCAACGCTGAAATTTTCAAGGTCGCCTGTATCTGAAGCTGCGGACAATGTAAGATTCGCGGAAATTGACTCGCCGTCGGCCAATTCTTTGCCTTCTTGATTCCAAGTTAGAGTCAGGTAGTCGCTAGCGTCTGTCGGATCCCAATTTTCAGCAGTCATAGAGAGCGTGATTGGGACGGTGCCAGTGTTTTTCACGTATATTGTTCTGTTGATTGAGTCGTCTGGGTAGATCATTCCCCAGTTAATTGATGTGCAGTTTTGGGTGCATTGGTCGTCCAAGTAAACGCCCACATTCACTGTTGTTACCGTTCCGCTTGACGGTATTGTTTGTGTGGCTATTATTCCGGCGGTTACGAGGGTTAGGAATATGCTTGTTGTTGCTAATGCTATTATTACTCCTGTGGAGAGTTTTGGTGTTGCCATCGTGTGTTCTCCTCTTGTGTCTGGAATCGTTTGTCTCAAGTGTTAATAAACGTTATTGTCCATGATAACAACACAACTACACTTCCCAAAGGCAGAAAACAAAATTCCGCCCCATCTTAACATACTAAAAAGAAAACCTGTTGAACTAATCCAAACAAACAATTTCACCCGAATCTGCTGAAATGCGCTCAGGCAACAATTAACGTTTAGCCCTAAGGACAATCAGCTGCCGCATAGTGTCGCCAGTTATTCTGTCGGCTGCAACTTAAGCCGCAACTGGCGTACACCTAAAGGTGACCCTGAACCTATAGATTTAATAATCAGCCAACGAGATGTTTCGTTTTCAAGGAGGAAAAAACCTCGTTTGCTATTGGACACATGGCGCTCGCATACCTGTTGGGCAAAGCATCAGCCAAGTTTCTTAAGGTAAGCATCAATATACCCTTAATCTTGGTTCTTTCAATAATTCCAGACATCGACATTCTCTTAGGTTTTCTCCTCAAGTCTGAGATTCACCGAGGTCCAACACACTCGATAATAACAGCAATACTAGTTTTCATACCCTTCTTCATGCTCTACCGCCAGAAGGCAGTGCCCTACTTCGCCGCTTTAATTTCTCACTCTCTAATAGCTGACTTCTTAATCGGCGGACAGCTACAATTACTGTGGCCTTTATCCACACCCGAGTTCGGTTTTCCTTACATTAAAATCGATAACCCAGTGAACATTGCACTTGAATTCACGCTATTCGTTATAGCTGTAATAGTCATGTTGAAAACGCGTGACTTGTTCCATTTTTTTAGAAACCGCAAGCTAAACTTAATTTTAGCTATACCGATCTTCACGGTTTTACTGCCCACTTTCGTAAGTTACCCCTTGAGTGTTCCCCTCTTGCTGGTGCTTCCGCATCTATTCTATTTAGTGCTGTTCGCTATCTCAGTTTTAATCGTTTTCAAAGGAATTCTCCACGCATAGCTAACAGGTTTCACACCGTTTGTCAAAAATAGCTTGGCCCTGAGCCAGCAAAGCGCGCGCGCTTCGTCTACTCTTGCTGTTCCGATGTTTTCTTTGATCCTCTTCGTTTGAACTTTAGTTTTGCGGTTAAGATTTTTTCTGTGGCGAACAATCGTGATGCTATGTACATTATGACTATGGTGAACGCGGCAACGTAGATTATGCCGAATGCGACTGTTGTGTAGTCTCCAAGCACTATGGCTTTGGACGCGATTATGGGGTGGCTGTATGGAATGGCGTATAAAACGGCTTTCAAAGCTAGAGGTAGCGTGTTAACATCCAAGTAAATCAAGACCATCGCTGGAACGAAGACGATTGGGTAAAGGTAGCCCACAAGCGCTTGTGCTCCCCTAACATCTTCGGAGAACGCTGAAATTATAACGGCAAGCGCCAAAGCTGAAAGCAGGGTTACGAAAAGCGATATTCCGAGAAGTGCGTAGCCAAGAGGTGAAGGAACAAGACCTAACGCTACCAAGTCTATTGGCGCAGCGGTTGTGATACCCATCGTTATGGAACCCAGCATGTAATTGTAGCCGACCAACACGGTTACGGCTGCCACTCCCGCCACGATTATAGTGCTGGACACCTTGCCCATGAGAATTGCGAAGCGGTCCACAGGAACCGTCAGCAAGGTTTCAAGGGTTTTCTCTTCTTTCTCCATAGCCACGCTAGTTGCAGCTATCTGCATCGAATACGTAAGCATAAGCATCAAGGTAATCGGCAACGCAATTGACTGAGAAAGCAACAAGCCTGACAAAGTAGCGGGGTCAACGCCATCCTGTATTTCACCCTTGATAATAGTTGACTGCGAAAGATAAACAACGTCAGGAGCTATAGCCCTGTTAAATCCGTTTACAAAAACGCTGAAACTGGATGAACCGATGTTGCTGAAAATTCCGCCGCCTTGAAAAACACCATAAACGTTCACCGTAGCCGTAACTGTCCAGTCGCCGTCGTCTACGTGTTGCGTCAAGTTTTGGCTGAAGTCAGGTGGAATTTCCACGAACTGCGTGCTATTATACTCAGTTAACAGGTTTTGCGATACAACTTCTTGCGGCGTTATATCGTTTAGCACTGCAACATTCATAGCCCCGTTAAGGTAGTCAATGAAAGTTTCACTCCACTCTTCGCCATCGTTGTTGACAACAAGTAACGTGGCTTTTTGAGCTTGCTCCTGAGCTGACTCCACGGCGTAACCGAGCACGAGACCTATAACCGGAAATATCACCAACGGGAGCACAATCATGCCGATGAGAATTTTAGGGTCTCGCATAAGTTCCTTTAACTCTTTGAATAGGATTGTTGTGAAGCCCTTAAGCATAGCCAACCACCTTCGCAAAGACTTCTTCCAGATTTTCGCTCTGGTACTTCTTCTTAAGCTCGTCAGATTTGCCTTCAACCACGATTTTTCCCTTGTTAAGCAAGGCCAAGCGGTCGCACAGATACTCCACTTCCAGCATGTTGTGACTACTGAGGAGAACCGTCACGCCGTGCTGTTTCACGTAAGTTTTGATTATTTCCCTAACGTGATAAGCGTGAAGAACATCTAAGCCGCTTGCCGGTTCATCTAAAACAGCAAGTTTCGGACGCGTCATCAACGCTCTCGCCACCAGCAAACGCCTTTTCATACCCTTGCTGTAAGTCTTCGTTCTATCCTTCAAACGTTCTCCTAAACCACTGATCTTGGTAGCTTCCTTGATGGTTTCGCGGAGTTCGTTTTGGTTTTTTGTGTTAAACTTCGCCATAAACTCCAGATATTCATTGCCTGAAAGATTCGGGTAAGCACCAGCTTCTTCTGGAAGATAACTTATAATTTTGCGGACTTCACCCGCCTGATTAACCGCATCCAAGCCGAAAATCTCTACGCTCCCCGAAGTAGGCAAAATTAAGGTGGAGATTGTGCGGAGGGCCGTGGTTTTTCCCGCGCCGTTTGGACCGATGAGACCAAAGATTTCACCCTGTTTTATGTGGAAACTTAACTCGTCGAGGGCACGGATGTTGCCGAATTGCTTGACTAAGGATTTAGCTTCAACTGCGAGACCCAAAGCGCAACCACTCCTTGTGTTTTTTGGAGTCTAAGCTTATTTAAGGCTTTATTGGTGCAGTGACTTCACGAAGAACCCTTTCTTAAGGCTGGGAACGCTTTTATTTTTGGTTTGGCTTACTTTTTCTTGCCGGATGATGAGAAGGCATTAGCTTGACCATTGTGGATGAAAGTTCAGAGTTACTCGGACGGCACCGTATGACTAACTATATATGGGATGAACGAGCGCGCGCGCTGGAGATGTCTCCCACAACCAAACCTCATTTTTCAAAGTCATTAACTCAATAATAACTCGGTTTTTCGACAAGAAAAGAAGGGGAAAAACGTTATCAATTCAATCAAATATAATTAGGGAAACAAGAATTTTCCCAAAGAGATTGAAGGGAGATCCAATGGTCAACGAAAACAACGGACAAATAATTGAAGCTGCTGGTGGTCTCTTATGGTTAGAAGAGAATAATGTAAGAAAAATTGCAGTTGTTAATAGGACAAGCAGAGGATACGGCGATGAGTGGACCCTTCCTAAGGGAAAATTTGATTCTACGAAAGGGGATAAGAACTTAAAAGATACGGCAATAAGAGAAGTTCATGAAGAAACGGGCTGTGAAAAAGAGAAAATCATAGTAGGTAATTTCGCGAGCAGCATAAGCTATAAAGTCGGTGATCGACCAAAAATCGTCCTTTTCTGGAACATGAATTGTAAGGGCAAGTGTAACTTCAAAGAATCCGACGAGGTACAAGCAGTTAAATGGCTTCCAATTAATGAAGCCATCAATATACTTACTTACCCAAAAGAACGTGAACTGCTAAAAAAGCCAATTGTTGAAGACGATTTTCTAAAACGGACTAGACCATCATTCTTTTGGAAGTTAAGAAGCAATATAAAATCAACCTCTCACAAACGTCTTCAAGAAGCAATTCCTACAGTAGAATCTGAACTAAATAGTCTGATTGAATTAAGAATAAAAGATAAACCAGAAACCGTTTCTCCTTGGGCAGAAAAATCACTGCGAATGATCGAGAACGCTAAGTATGCATTACGCTTGTGTGAAATAGATCTCGGATGGGCTTTTTTAAATCAAGCGATGTTATTTAGCACCTATCTTCTCAGCAATAAAGATGGAAGTTTGAAAGCACGTGCTCAGGCTACTTTGAATGAGGCTGAAACAAAATTAAGTTCTTGGAGAAAATCCACTGTCCAAGATTTGCTGGGCAAAAATGGTGTCCTAAAGAAGCATTTTAGCTATAACGATCTTTTCATGGCTAGAAAGATTTTAACTGAGCGACATGATAACATGCATCGCTCAAGGGTTATCGCGCTGTTTCAATTGAAAATGTTAACGATATTTGCCTTTGTGCTTTTACCTTGCTGCGTTTTTGCACTTGTTATTACAGGATTATTAGAACTTAGTAATCTTCCACTTTTAGGATCAATTATTTTGTTCGGTGCTTTGGGAGGAACCATTAGCAGTATGACAACTGTTTATAAAGGCTCGTCCGAAAGCACTATTCCAGATAAAATCCTCAATTCTTGGACTAATATATCTAGACCTATCTTTGGTGCTATGGCAGCTCTCGCAGTTTCAGTTTTCTTTTATGCAGGACTCATCAATTTGGGTGAACTCACTAACTATGTAGTATTGGCCGCTTCATTTTTGGCAGGGCTTTCAGAAAGATTCTTCTTAAGCTCTGTCGGAAAAAGCATGGGGTAGATTATACTAAAATGCACAGCATTAGTAATAATTTAACTAAGCGCGAGCATAACGGAAATATGATTTCCTAAAAGAGTGAAGGTACGGGATGAAGATAAAGAGAACGCCAAATCAATCCTATATGTATGCTGTCGTTTTGAGCGCGCGCGCTCACGGAAGCATTATGAGTTTACAGGGAGCAAAGTCACTGGCAAAGCAAAGGTTGGCTCAGAATTTATCGCGTAGGGCGGATACATCTCAGGCTATTAAAGGCATCATTTATTTCGATTAAACACTTAATACAATAAACCCATAAGCATATAAGTGATTATGCATATAGTATATTGTGTGGATAAGCGAGTTAAGGTGAATGAAAAATGATAACAAAAACAAACGTGAAACTTGGAGTCGGGCAATTCGCTTACTGGAAAGACATCTGACACGTCGAACCGTGCACAAAAACTGATAAAAGTTGATCAAAAATGGGTCGAATATGCGTGGAACTCTCAGACGAGCTGGAGAAGCAACTTAGATTCAAGACAATCGAGAGATTCGGCGGAAAAAAAGGCGATTTATCCAAAGCAGTCAACGAAGCAATAAGCACGTGGATCACCAAGAAAGAATAGATTCTAAAAAAGCTGCTTTCCAACGCCGGAACAAAACGGCGGCAACAAGAAAAAAGAGAACCCAGTCGATCCAAAATTTGCCCTAACAACATGTGATTTCCTTTTTTGGGATTCATGTAATAGATTGAATGAGGTTAGAAAAATGAATTTAAAATTTAACAGAGGTGAAATATTATGGCGGATATAGTAGATACAGCGGTTGCTGCGGGTTCTTTCAAAACTCTTGTCACAGCTGTCAAAGCAGCTGGATTGGTTGACACATTAAAGAGCAAGGGGCCATTCACAGTTTTCGCTCCTAACGACGATGCATTTGCAAAATTGCCAGAAGGCAAAGTCGAAGGCTTGCTCAAAGACATACCAAAACTAACAGAAATTCTAAAATATCATGTGGTTAACGGCGCAGTCCCAGCTGCAGATGTTGTTGTACATAAAAATGTAACAACTCTGCAAGGACAAGATGTAAAAGTCGACGCGGCAAAATGGCACTTACACAAAAACCCAAAAATCAACGATGCCAACGTTCTAAAAGCTGATGTAATGACAGACAACGGTGTAATCCACGTGATCGACAAGGTTTTATTGCCAAAGTAGAGATAGGCAAAAACACCCCTTATTTTCCATTTTTATCACCTTGATTTTTTGCGACATTTTGGGACATTTTCTTTAATTCCTCTTCATACCAATCACAGGGATTAGAACAAGTTGGACATTTCTCTTTCAACACTTGCCTGTCAAACTCTTAGCGCGCGCGCTCCGCTTAGTATAACGTCCTTTCCAGAACACACCTTCAAAGTTGAAAAACGCGATGTTTGAATGTTAAATTCCGATACGAAAGCGAAATAGCGAAGTTGAAAAACGGGAGGTTGAAAAAAATTCTTCCAAAAACCTTATTTGAAGTTTAATATTTAATGTATTTGAATACTAAATGAACGAAAAGAAAATTAAAGTTTTTTTAATTGTTTCATTAATTGTGATTTTAGCGGTTTCAAGCATCATAGTCGTTTTACACGTTACTACGCCAACGGATAAACTGCTTGTAACCGTCAACACTGAAGAGACTGAAGACGAGTACATTGTTTCGTTGCGGTGGTTCGGGGAGGAACGACAGGTTGAAGTGTCTGGTAATGCGACTCTCGCAGGATTGGAAGTTGGAGTGCATAACGTAACGGTTTTCGGGTTTGACGCCTCAGGCAACATGGGCACCTCAGAAACAGTCTTCTTCACCATAGAAGAGCCTGCGCCTTTTCCAACAATACCTGTTGCCGTTGCCTCTGTAACCGCATTTGCTATCGTGATAACGGGTTTATTGATGTACCTCAGGAAACGCAAGAGTTAAGCGGATTCAGATATAAACTCTTTGAACCTCTTTACTTCCCGTTTTTTTGCTTTAGCAACGGTGTAATTTGTTAAACAAAACCCCCGAAAACTACGATTTTATCGTATATTATTTTAATCCAACCAACCTGCCAATTTTAGCCTCTATTTATTTACTACACCCGACAACGCCTAGAGGGGAATTTTATTGGGGTAACTGTTGAAATGGTCAAAGTAGTAGTTTGTCGGACGTTAAAGGTTGACATATCAGAGTTACTCGGACGGCACTCCGCTACGCCCAAAAGTTCGCTCAAACGATTTGTGTTGAAAGCATTTTCTTGTATATCCAAGGGGGGACGTGTTGCGAGAGCTTTTCCTTTCTAACTAGTATAGTCAGTTTTGTCTTGTTTGGGTCAATGCTCCATGCTCTTGAACGCCATTTCTTGACGGCTTTGCCTTTTCTGTTCCATAGTCTCAGCACTACTCGTTTCCCTCGAGGAAGGCTATGTCGTGTCTTAATAAAGCGGTTATTTCTGAAATGTTTACGTTCTTGTTATCGAATATATTCCGATGTTGAAATACTGCTTTAAAGCTCCAGCAGCCATGTGCCTTTAACGGGGAAAGGAGAAGGCTAGTTTGAGCACTTGGGTTAACCTCTTCAACTTTGGACTGTACATGTTGGTGTTCTTGCTGGTTGTTGTAGTAGTTTTTGGGGTCATTTGGGCTAAATACTGTAAATGACTTTTCAGAAGACGAATAAAGAAATACAAGCAGCTTAGACGCCAATCCAACTTTGAAATTGTTGCTCACGGTGCAGATTAAGGCAGGTTCCCTGAGCGGTTGTATGTATAACTAGCAGTAATTTTTAATAGTACAGTGGAACATTCTTTTTCTCTATTTGCGTTCAAGATGAAGGAGAGAGATGAAGACGGGTTCAGGCGTCAAAATCGTGCTCACGGCTTCAGCCACAGAGATGAGCGACTTCTTCAATAATCCGTTTATGGCTTTTTCTGCAGGCTTCGGCTTAGGGCCTATTCCACTCGGGTTTGCCAGAAAAACTCTTTATCCTCCTGTCGAACGCTACGCTAATGGCAGAGCCAAGTATGCGCCTTACGGCTTAAGAAAGGTGGAAGCAATGCTTTTAGAAAGCAGCTTCACAGCGTCCGATGTTGCCGTAGCTCATCCCGACGACTTGGCGAATTTTGTTGGACCAGACACGAAAGTGGTCGGGATCTCCTCCATGGATCCAACAGGCATGGGCTATGTGAGCAAAACGTACTCTTCAGTTATCGGCGGCGGAGAACCGATGAACGCCCTTGAGTTCCAAAAACTTGTGAAGCACCCCAGCATCAGAAAGTTCAAACCAAAAATCATTGTGGGCGGGTTCGGTTCTTGGCAGTTGGAACGCAAGCACATGACTGACAAGTACGGCGTGGACTGTGTAATCATGGGCGGAAGACCTGACGCCATAATCGACACTTTCAAGAAAGCAGTTAACGGTGAACCGCTCTCGCGTTTGGTGCATGCTGATGAGTCGTTGGCTAATTGGGATTACGGGACTATGCCATTATCTAAGCATGCAGCTATTCACGGCGCGGTTGAAATCTCCAAGGGGTGCGGTCGAAACTGCCAGTTCTGCACGCCCACCATGCAAAACAAGGTAGATGTACCGCTGGAACGGATTATGCAGGAGGTTGCGATGACCACAAGTGAAGGCAGCGCCCACATCACCTTAATCACGGAAGACCTGTTTCTTTACGGTTCAAAAAACAAAACTTTCATTCCGAACAAAGACGCCGTGGTGAAACTGGTTAAAAGCGTCTCAGAACACCCAGGGGTCAAAAGCGTCCAAGTTTCACATATGTCTCTGGCGCCGATAGTTAATAATCCTCAGATGATTAAAGAGTTGGCTGAGATTCTAATCGAGCGCAGCTGGTATTCGTTTGGCAAAAAAGCCATAATCACCGCTGAGACAGGCATCGAGACAGGCAGCGCTCGGTTGATGAAGAAGTATATGGGCGGCAAAATGTTGCCCTACAAGCCGGAGCAGTGGCAAGAGATAGTTACTGACGCGTTTGGGATATTGAACGACAACGATTGGTATCCGCTGGCGACGTTGATTGTGGGGCTTCCTGACGAGAAAGAGGAAGACGTTTTGGCTACGCTTGAGCTCATGGATAAGTTGAAGAGTTACAACGCGTTTTACGTACCGCTTTTCTTTGTGCCGCTTGAGAACTGCGTGTTAATGAATAAGAAAGGCACGGAGCTTGATTCGCTGTCAAGAGCCAGATGGGACTTCTTCATCCGCTGCTGGGAATACAACATCAAAATTTGGAAGCCTACTTTCCTTGAAAACAGAATAAACAATCCCTTCGTCTTCAAGTTCATAAACAACGTGTTCATCCCCTGCTTCGCCGGGGTCATGGGTCTTTACTACGGCTGGACACGCGGAGAACAGTTAAAACAGGCCTTTTGGACTTTGGGCAATCCTCAAGTCACAGCAAAAGCCGAGTAACAAGGTTGCGCCTAGCTTTTTCTCAGGCAGGGTTTTCTTCAGGTGTTTCCTGTTGAGGCTTCACGGCTTTGCGGGCGTGGGTGATGTAGCCTGTGTGTCCTGTCATCATTGTGTGTGGTCTTGTTTTGCCTCTTTCAACTTGCATAGCTCGCATCATGCATTCTATGGTTTCGATGAAAACGAAGTTGTTTTCTTTCAGGGCTTCGACTGTTTTGACAACTTGGTCTATGGTGGGGCTGAAGGAAACTATTGTTCCCGACGGCTTTAGGGCTTCGTAAGCGTGGGGCACAACCAGCCATGGAACAGCTAAGTCCAGTATGACTGCGTCCAAGTCGCGTTCTTCAATTCCAGCCGTGACGTCTCCACTTTTTAACTCTACAAATTCGAGCAGTTTTGTCCGTTTCAGGTTTTTCTCTGCGTTCTTCTGGAATTCCTCGCGGTACTCGTAAGTGTAAACTTTGCCGTTTGGCTTCGCGTAATGCGCAAGAGCCGTTGTTAACGCTCCTGTTCCAGTGCCCGATTCTGCAACGCGGCTGCCTGGGCCGATGCCGCTGAACATGACGATTAAGGCGATGTCTTTTGGGTAAGTTATCTGTGTCTTGCGGGAAGACTTCATTATGTAATCTTCCAGCGTAGGCTTCAATGCTGTGAATGAGATGCCGAGGCTACTTTGGAATGCGACGCCGAATTCTTTGCCAATCAACTCGTCTAGTTTCACGTAGCCTTTGTGAGTGTGAAAGGTTTTGCCAGATTCCACCTTCAACATGTACGTTCTTCGCGTATCCAAGCAGAGAAGCACGTAGTCGCCTTCACTTATTTTTTGACTTGCCACAGATTTTCTCCTTCTGAAATGAAGTGCGCCTTGTATCATTTAAGCTTTGAATTTCTTTAGCGGAACTGTTGTGCTCGGAACTGTATCCCCTCCCTTTTATATAGGCGACAAGCATTCCGCGCGGGTAGGCCCCCTCTACTGGTTTCTGCATTGATTGGCTATTAGGCGGCAAATATGCCGAAAAATGGTGTTTGGTGGTTTACTTGACTTGGCGCATTAGGCGTTGGTAAATGTAGATGAAGTAGATGGCGGCGAAAGCTGTAAGCGCCACTTCGAATCCGAGTATGGCTGGGTTCTGCTCTACCGCCATGAAGTACCCGTGCTGAAGGATGTCTGCGAAAACTAGGATTTGGAGGAATATGGCGCCGCCTAAGCAGCTTAAGCCTAAACTGTGGAAGACGAAGCGCATTCTGCGGCTGAACGCTGGTGAAAGAGTCATCGGCGGTCGTGATATTGAGGGCGTTTTGAGAGCTTATAGCTTATGAAACAGCAAACAGAATTAAACCTAAAGATTTTAGATCAACACAACAAAAGCACCGCACCTAACGGGAATAGGCGGCAGCAGCATCTATTCTTTTTCGCTTTGCTTCTTTTCCTCGTCAGCGATTAACCGTTTCAGTTTTTTCTCCATTTTCAACTCGTAAGCATGCTCTTTTACTGGAGGCGGCAGATATTTCCGCTTGTGAACCTTGTCAGATGGCACAATGCGCTGCTCTCCGACCTTAACCGTGACTTTCTCGCCGTCAACGTCATCGTCAAACTCTTCAAGGGCTTCAACAATCCAGTAGCCTTCGCTTTCAGTTACAACCTTAACTTTATGGACACCCTTGTAAAACCAAACTTCGCTCATGCGGCTCACACACATATTCTTCTCTGAACAGCAGATATAAACGCTCGCAAAACCTGCGGGCACCGAAAGCTACAGCGTGTACTCTTTGCTTTTTTCTACAAGCGTCACTTGGCTTTTCAAGTCCCGCATGAACTTGGCGAACAAACCTGAGTTTTCAGTGTGGACAGGGAAAACCTGCTTTGCGTTAATCTCTTTTAGCGCAGCTTTCAACCGCAATGGCATAATGTGACCTGAAACGTGTACGTGGTACTGCGGCAAGCCGTAATGCTTCAGCCAGTTGCCCAGCCGTTCATAGTCAATTTCCATCTCCTCGTTGAATGGCTCAGACGCAGACAACACGTAGCAGCTGCCCGCCGCAGGCTGAAGCGCGACAAGCTCCTCAAAATCGTAAAAGGAAACGACTAAAACAACCTTGCACTGCTGCTTCGAAACTTCGAACACGTCGAAAATCTTGTTTTTCCCCTCGTACTGTTCAATAAGCTGCTTTTCCCACTTGTCAAAACGTTTCTTCGACTTTCGAAAAATCAATATGCCTTCATCATCTAACGCTGGAACGCTTAACCCTTTATCCTTTCGAAGCGCATCCAGCAGGTAAGCTTGCTTCAGTGAAACAGCTAAGCACCGCTGGTTCTTCTTGGCTATGTGAAAGAACGAGTTCAAGCGGTCAACATCTGAATAGGCAAACTCGGCAAGCACGATGCCATCAGTGGCTGCCACGATGCTGTTCAGTTTGCTTTCAACCTCTGCTTCGGAGGAAACCGTTGCGCCAGTCATGTTTGTGGCTTCAGTAACAATCGCCGTGGGCTCTGCTTTTTTGGCGTTCTCCACAAAATCGCGCGTCATCTCAGGCTTGGCACCGTGATCACGGAAATCTCCAGTGTAAACAACTGCGCCGTTCGAAGTGTGGATGACAAAACCGTAAGCGCCTGGAACTGAATGGTCAACGTGGAAAGGTTCAATCTCCAAGTTGTCAACAGTGATTTTCTTGCCTGTGCGGAACGGTTTGAACTTGATGTCGGCGACGCGGAACTCCAAGTCTGCACGGCGAACATCGCTTAGCGCCTGCAATATTGTGCGTGTTGTTTCACCGCAGTAAACAGGGATTTCACGCTTGATGAACGACAGGTAAGCAGAATGGTCCAAGTGCCCGTGTGATAGGAAAACGGCGTCAACTTCAGGAGGGCTTCGGTCAAACTTGTAGACGCCAGTGACCTTTGGGAGAATCCCGAGTTCTTGGAGGCTTTTTTCGCTTTTCGGCGAGAGGAACGGCGGCGAATAAAACTGTTTCTTCATGGCGAAGGACATGCCAAAATCAAAAAACACCCGTGTGTTCCTGTCTTGGAGTAAAATTTTGTTTCCGCCGATCTCGTCGACGCCGCCATAGAAAGTCAAAGTAGTTTTGTTTTTAACCACGTATCCTTTACCTCGCTGCCTCGATTTTTTTGCAAACGTTTGAGATGGCTAACATTATGGATGGCATGGTGAAAACGCTGAAAATCCGCGTGTACTTAGAGTTTCCCGCCTTCTTGATAGTGCCAACGTCACCGCCGCCCTTCAAGTAGCCGTTCACGAATGCTTTGGCAATGGCTTCGGCTTTGCTGTTGCTGTACAACGGCTGAAGATAATGACCTGCGTAATACAAGAACACTGCAATGTCCCATGCTTTGTCGCCGTCGTGAGACGCTTGCTCAAAATCCAACAAGTAACCGTTATCGTCAGGATCGAATATCACGTTCTCTGGTTTCGTGTCGCCTAATGTAACCTTAAGCGCATGCACTTGCGCGTATATCTCGCCTACCTTCTCTATTTTTGCAAGGTCTTTTTCTGCTTCTCTGCCCTTTGCTTTGGCGATACGTTTGATGGCTCTGCTGAGGTCTTCGCCTTCTATGAACTCCATGAAAACTAGGCGCTCGCTGTGGCTTACGTGTACAATCTTCGGAACCCTGATTCCTTCGCAGCGCAGAAACTCGCTTATGGCGCATTCTTTTTCAAGTCTGGTTCGCCCTAGGACCGCTATGTTTCTTGCCCCAAACGCCCACAAGGATAGTGGAAACCACTTGAAGCCAGACCAATCCTTGAACCGTTTAACAAGAACTTTTCTTTCCCCGCCGTTAGGATATGCTTTAATTAAGTATACATCGTTTAAGACGCCTCCGACTCGCTTATACGTGATTTTGGCTTTCTCGTCGTTCAGTAGCATCTTTCGGGCAAAGGTCTCTATGTTCAGACGCTCCGCTAGAGAAACTAAGCCTTCTGCGGTGGGAACAAACACGTATTTTTGAGGGTCTACAAAGCGTCGCGTCAAGTCTGCTTCTCTTTTCATGGTGAATTTTTGAAGTTTCAGTAGGGCTTCTGTGTTCTGGGAAAAAAAGTTCAGGAGTTGCGGGAAAGACGCGAGCACCGAAGTGAAGAGGGTTCTCGGCGCGTTTTTTGAGATGTTTGTTAAGCGGACTTTTGGGTTTTTGCTTTCGGCCACAAACTTTTTGGGCATCGTGACGTAGCCGTCTGAAAGAGTGATTTTTTTCTCTTTTTCAAGCTGTTTCAGGGCTTCCATGTAGCCGTGGAAGACGGTTTCAACTTCTTCTTTTGGGGCAGCGCCGTTCATGAAGTTTGATGTGCCGTAAGCCAGTGGCGGAAAAATTCGGACGCGGTTCAGCATGACTTCGTACATGAAGTATTTGGGTTTTATGTGGAGTTGATGCGCGAGGTCTGGGAAGCTGAGCACCAAGTTTTCCAGCAGTTCAAGGATTAGCCGCTTCTTCAACAGTATTTCCTGTTTTTGCAGGTACTCTTCGCCGTGTAGGATCGTGTGAGGAAAAATTAGTGTGCCTGCTAAGGCTTCGCCTAGGAAGCCTCGGTCAACGTCTCTTTCGAAAACCCATTGGTCAACCGCGAAAAAGATTATGCTTCTTCCGTCAACGATTTTGACGTAGCTCATTAGTCTGGGTTGAAAGTCACGGACCACCAGCATGGCTTCTAATGCTGCTTTCACGCTTGACGTTCCAGTCGAGTAGTTACCGAGTAGGCTTATCGCGGTGATTTGAGCTGAACCAGCGATATGCCTGCAAAACTCGAGAACTTGCTGGTGTAGTTCGCCGTTTGGATCGCTGGACTCTTTGTTCAACCCCTCACCTTGCAAGATGCGTTAAGTAGAAGTATGAACTTCGGGAGATATATTTACCGTTTTTGTTGCCGCTTTAAGACGGATATACCTTGCAGTAACTAAAGTTGCAGAAAGTGTTTGCAGTCTTTACTTTTATACGTGGCTTGCGGCGTTTAGAAAGCGCGCTTTTGTGTATGCGGACTGCCGGGGTTAAATGATTTGGTTTGGTGTTCCGAGCTTTTTCATCATTGGGCTCAGTGCTGCGTGGTTGGCTGTTTCAACCGTTATGTTGTTGTTTGTTGATGTGCTTATTTTTTTGCATATCAAGTTTAACGAATTTTCGGTGAAGTTCAGTAGGCTGTGTCCTTCGCTTGTGAGTTTGTAGATTTTTCTTGGTCTTTCGGTTTTCATGTTCCATTCACTGGTTACGTGGCCTTTCTTTTCGAGTGTTGCCAGCAGCGGGTAGATGGTGCT
>Ga0209536_100008963_pt1 | contig 14918 bp, 14 predicted proteins | sample DeeMarSeWOR28_12_FD_187461 | JGI IMG/M metagenome (GOLD analysis project Ga0209536, IMG submission 187461) | Marine sediment microbial communities from White Oak River estuary, North Carolina - WOR-2-8_12 (SPAdes) (version 2) | ecosystem: Environmental > Aquatic > Marine > Intertidal zone >...
AATATTTGATAAATCTTCTCAATATTAAACCGAAAGAGGTCAAGTATTCCAGTTTTCTGCTTTATGCGAAATCATTTTCCTTTGAAGCATTTGCAAAAGACCGGTCGGATCTGGCCAAATTAAACATGCAACTTAAATCAAATCCTTCACTTGCCGGCTACGTTCTGGAAACCGCGGCAAACAGACCGGGCACGAGGGGAGGGGTATTTGCACTCTATGCTTATCAAACGCTTCAATCTGGCAGCTCCAAAGTACTTTCAGATGAAAAAATTCCAACGATGGATGGCAATACCTGGTTGAATCAAAGTGTCCAAAAATTCGGTATGCAGGTCACCGGACAAAGAAAGGTCGCCAGCAATCGGGAGCAACTGTTTACTGTAATGCGCCAGGAATATATTCTCAGAGGATCTGAAGAAGCCTGTTTTGGCCTTTTAAAATCAATGGCAGGGATTATGGGAAACTACGCTATCCATAAATTAGTACTCGTGCCGGTTGATCAGCGTAATGTAATGAAATCAAATTATCAGCTGACCTTAATCATGGACTTCTACCTCTGATCGATTCCTGCCTCTATGCAGATCCTCGCCGGCAAGTATAAAGGTAAGCGTCTCCTGGCGGGAAAAGACCTTTCCATTCGCCCGTTAACAAACCGCCTGAAAGAAAGCATCTTCAATATTTTACAGGATCTTGTGCTTGACAGACATACCCTGGATTTGTTCTGCGGAAGCGGCAGTTTCGGTCTTGAGGCGCTGAGCCGGGGCGCCGTCAGAATAGACTTTGTCGAGCAATCAAACGCGGCAATAAGATATCTTAAAACCAATCTTTTTAATCTGAAGATCAACTCTGATAATTATGCGATCCATCATATGGATGCGGTGCGCTTTTGCCGGGTGAGCAGGAAATCGTATGATTTGATTTTAATGGATCCGCCCTTTAAGTTTCAAGCGTTACAGGAATTAATCGAAATTATATTCAACCGGAAGATGCTCGAACAGAACGGATTAATGATCATACATCATGAAATTATCAATCCGATTTCTGCTCCGTCTGCGGCTTATAAAATAACCGACCAGCGTCGATACGGCCGAAGTCTGGTATCATTTGTCACACACGGAGAATGATATGTCAAGAAAAATCGCGATATACCCGGGTACATTCGATCCTCTCACCCTTGGCCATCTCGATATCATCGAACGCGCAAGCAGTCTTTTCGATCATATTATTATTACCATCGCGACCAATTCCAGGAAACAGCCTTTTTTTTCGCTTGAAGAACGCGTGATGTTCATAGAGGATGCCACGCCTCATATCAAAAATATTTCAGTCAAACATTTTGGAGGACTTCTGGTAGACTTTGCCCGCTCGGAGGGTGCAATAGCAATATTAAGGGGTCTGCGGGCTGTTTCTGATTTTGAATATGAACTTCAGATGGCCCTCATGAACCGGCGTTTAAACCGGGATGTGAATACCGTTTTTCTGATGCCAAATGAGAAATATACATACCTGAATTCAACCATCGTGAAAGAAGTTGCCAAATTCGGCGGCAACATCGAGAAATTCGTTACTCCCCTGGTCGCACAAACATTACTAAAAAAACTAAATATAGGATAAAGCCTACGATATGGACATCATTCAAAATTTTAAACAATTAGCCAAAGAACGTCAGCGAAAGATAGTGTTTCCCGAAGGCAGCGAGCCACGTATCCAGCAGGCCGCCATCGACCTGGGCCAACAACAACTGGTCCACCCGATCTTACTCGGCAACCCTGAGCGGTTGTCCGCAAAAAATCAGAATCTCAAGGAAATTGAGCTGCAAGATCCGGAAAATTCCAGCCATCATGCAGCCTGGTCGGAACAATTTTATCAAATGCGGAAGCATAAGAATATGACTCATGAACAGGCGCGTGAGTTGCTGAAAAATCCTTTATATTTCGGGGCGTTTATGGTGCGGGAAGGGCTCGCCGACGGCGCAGTTGCCGGCTCGGTCAACACAACCGGAGATGTCTTAAGAGCAGCCATCCAGGTCATTGGTCTGGCACCCCGGGTTTCGGTTGTTTCCAGCTCATTTATTATGGTAATGACTTCCGGAGAAATATTTACCTTTGCCGATTGTGCGGTTATTCCGGATCCGGATGCGGATCAGCTGGCCAGTATTGCGGTTAGCTCGGCCGAAACACATCATAAATTGGTCCAAACGGAACCACATATTGCCATGCTGTCATTTTCAACCAAGGGGAGTGCCGAGCATCCAAAAACGCAGAAAGTGATCGAAGCCACCGAATTAGTACGATCCCGTGTTCCTTCCGTAACCATTGATGGTGAGCTGCAATTTGACGCTGCTTATCTGGAATCCGTCGGACGGCGTAAAGCGCCGGGAAGTCCGGTTGCCGGGAAAGCAAATGTGTTCATTTTTCCCGATTTGGATTCCGGGAATATTGCCTATAAGATAACCGAGCGCCTTGCCGGGGCTGAAGCCATCGGTCCGATCATTCAGGGGCTTGCCAAACCTTATAACGATTTATCACGCGGTTGCAGCGTCGAGGATATATTACATGTCGCATGTATCTGTGCCATACTGGCATAAATATATCCGGTTGCATTATTCGCAGACCCTTTTGTAAATTTGTATTTTATTTTGAAAGAGGGCCTGGTTAATGCCGACTTACGAATATTATTGTGCCAGCTGTGGATTTGAATTCGAAGAATTTCAGAGTATCGCTTCGGAACCTATTTCGGTTTGTCCAAATTGCGGGGCAAATGTTCAGCGTAAAATCACCGGCGGTGGGGGACTTATTTTCAAGGGCAGCGGATTTTATATTACAGATTATAAAAAATCAGACGAAAAAACATCCGAAAAACCGGCTGAAAAGAAGGTTGAAGATAAACCTAAAGCCAAGGTCTCCTGAAAAATATTTTTCTCTTTTTTGTATTTTTTTCTTTCACATTGTGAATCATTGCACTATATTATTAGCACTTACGGCATTGTCCCCTTTTGATTGACAATACACTACCCTAAAGAAAGGAGTTCTTTATGACCCAATTAAAAGCGAGAATCGCTGCACTCTTACCCGAGTGGCGCGACCGTGTTACCCGGTTGTTGAAAGAACATGGAGATACTGAGGTCAATACGGTTAAAATCAGCCAGTTTTACGGAGGTATGCGGGGAATAAAATGCCTCACCACCGATATCTCCTATCTTGATCCTTTTGAAGGTATTCGATTCAGAGGATACACAATCCCTGAGACATTGGAGAAACTGCCCAAGGCCAAAGGCGCGGAAATGCCCTATGCCGAAGGTCATTTATATTTACTCTTGACCGGCGATATTCCTACCCAGGATCAGGTACAGGAACTGATTAAGGACTTGCAAAATCGCGGAAAAGTACCCGAATTTGTCTGGAAAACACTGAAAGCCCTGCCCGATGATACGCATCCGATGACCATGTTTTCGATCGCTATTATGGCTTTGCAGCGTGAATCCGTCTTCGTCAAACGGTATAACGAGGGTATGAGTAAAATGGATTACTGGGATCCGATGTATGAGGATTCCATGAATCTCATTGCCAAATTACATATCATAGCAGCATGGATTTATCGGTATAAATACAAAAATGGCAAAATCATTCAGCCCGATTTCAAACTTGACTACGGTAAAAATTTTGCCCATATGATGGGAATTGATACCCCCTATGATGAATTGTCACGTCTGTATTTCATTTTGCACAGCGATCATGAGAGTGGAAATGTCAGCGCACACACCACACACCTTGTCGCTTCCGCTTTATCCGATGCCTACTATTCACTTGCTGCCGGCATGAACGGATTAGCCGGTCCGCTTCATGGCCTGGCAAATCAGGAAGTATTGCGCTGGATCCAGGAAATGATGACAAAAGTCGGTGATAATCCGACCAAGGCCGATATGGAAAAATTTGTCTGGGATACTCTGAATTCCGGTCAGGTGGTACCCGGCTATGGACATGCTGTATTGCGCAAAACGGATCCCAGATATACCGCACAGCGGGAGTTTTCACTGAAACATTTGCCCAATGATCCGATCTTTAAAGTGGTCAGTCTGATTTACGATGTCGTTCCTCCGATCCTTCAGGAGCAGGGTAAAGCTAAAAATCCGTGGCCGAATGTAGATGCACACTCAGGCGTCATTCAATGGCATTATGGCGTCCGCGAATATGATTTTTACACGGTCATGTTCGGGGTCGGCCGGGCATTCGGGGTACTGTCAAATATCATCTGGGATCGTGCGCTTGGTCAGGCAATTGAACGGCCCAAGTCGCTGACCCTTACGATGCTCGAAGAAATCGCCGTACCAAAAAAATAATCCGCTGGATGAAGAAAAAGGGCTTCTTTGAAGCCCTTTTTTATATGCTGAACATTTCCTGATCTTTGTACTGCAGCTGATACAATTGATAGTACAGACCCTTTTGATCGATCAGTTCCGCGTGGGATCCAATTTCCCGAATCCTGCCCTTGTGCAGTACGATTATTTTGTCCACATGTTTTATCGTGGACAGGCGGTGTGCAATGATCAGAGATGTACGGTCCTTCATCAGCAGTCTCAGTGCATCCTGAATATAGGTTTCGGTTTCCGTATCGACACTGGATGTGGCTTCATCCAGAATGAGTATCCGGGGATCGCGGACCAGAGCGCGGGCAAATGCAATCAGCTGCCTTTGGCCGACAGAGAGCGTTGCCCCCCTCTCTTTGACCTGGGTATGTACACCATGTGGCAGCCGTTCAACGAAATGATGTGCATTAACCTGACGGATCGCCCAGTCTATCTGCTCCGCAGTAATGTCCTGATCGCCTAATCGAACATTATCATATATGGTACCTGAAAAAAGAAAAACATCCTGTAAGACCACTGCCATTTGCCGTCTCAATTCAGCTAAATCCCATTGTTTCAGGGGAATTCCATCAATCAGGATCTCACCACTCTGAATGTCATAGTGCCGGGCCAGAATATTAATGATACTGGTTTTGCCTGCCCCGGTGTGCCCCACCAGAGCAATACTCGTTCCAGGCTGCAGGGTGAAGGAAATGTTTTTCAGCACATAATTATCCTGGTCATATGCAAAACTCACATCTTTAAAAATAATTTCACCCCGCAACGAGCCGTTGGAATGCGCTTCATCGGTGAGGACAACATCCGGTTTGGTATCCAGCAGCTTGAATATTCTTTCAGAGGATGCCATGGCCTGCTGCATGATGTTGTATTTTTCACTCAGATCACTGATCGGCCGGAAAAACATCTGGGCATATTGGATAAAAGCCACCAGGGCGCCAAAAGTGGTTAATCCTTCAATTTTATAGATACCTCCGCGCCAAATGACCAGCGCAATTGCAACCGCGCTTACCAGCTCGACCGCAGGATAAAACAGTGCATAAAAAAACACCGTTTTTACATGCGCATCTGTATGCCTGGCATTGATCTCACGAAAATGGGCAAAATTTTTTCTTTCCCGGTTAAACACCTGTACAATCGTCATTCCGGTAATATTTTCCTGAACATAGGAATTGATCGTTGCGATCCATTTTCGGATATTCCTGAATGCCTGGCGAACCTTCGATCTGAAAATAAAAGTGATGATGAACAGGACGGGAATTACTGAAAAGGTCCAGAGTGCCAGACGAAAATCCAGATAGAGCAGGGCAATTATGATTCCGAAAAGTAAAAAAATGTCCCCGAAGATAGTCACAATGCCCTGGGTAAACATTTGATTCAGCGACTCGACATCGGAGGTAACCCGGGTCATAAGCCGGCCCACAGGATTTTTATCAAAAAATCTCAGGGATTGTTTTTGTAAATGCGAAAATATTTTGGATCGGATATCATACATCAGTTTCTGACCAAAATATTGCATCGAGTAGATCTGAAAAAACTGGATTAAAAATACCAGCGCCAGTACACCCATGTAGAGCAAAAGAATTATATATAAGCCGGGGATATTTTTAACGGCGATGTATTCATCGATTGCCAGCTTGGTAAGGTAGGGTCCGGCCAGCTGTAATAACGAAGCACTCAGCGTCAGGATAAATCCCAGCACGATCAAGCCGACATAGGGTCGGGTGAAGGATAGAAGCCGCGCCATTAAGCGCTGGTCATATCCCTTTCCGGAAATTTCGTCATCGTGGATCATGTGTAACTCTTGTGTTTTCCCGATTTACCACCTGTGCCAATTTTTCAAGCGTAAACTCTATTTCCTCCTGCGTGGTAAACCTGCCCAAAGATATCCGTACCGAATTAGTGATTCGCTCTGCAGAAAGTCCCATGGCGGTTAATACGTGTGATGGCTGCATCGAACCTGAGCTGCAGGCCGATCCGGTGGAAACGGCAATACCATTCATGTCGAGCTTCATCAGCAGGTTCTCGCCTGATATATTTGGGAAAAAGATATTGGAGTGCGAATACAGCCTTTCAGATTTGACGCCATTGATCAATATGCCTGACTTCAGTTCGCGCAGCTTTTTCTCCAGGAGATCGCGTAAATCCTTTATCCGATGCCGTTCTTCCCGCTGGACAGCTAATTGCTCCACTGCTTCGCCAAAGCCGCCGATCGCCGGAACGTTTTCTGTACCTGCTCTGCGGCCGGATTCCTGGGCGCCACCGTGAAAGATTTTTTCCAACTTACTTCCGCTGCGGATATATAACGCCCCGATACCTTTCGGCCCGTAAATTTTATGCGCCGACAGGGAGAGCAGATCCAGTTTCAAATCGGTAACATCGATATGCAGTTTCCCAAACGCTTGTACGCCGTCGCTGTGAAATAAAATGTTTCGTTGCTGAATAATCTCGCCGATTTCCCTGACCGGAAACAGGACGCCCGTCTCGTTATTGGCCAGCATCACCGAAACAAGCACCGTCTCATCGGAGATGGACCGCTCCAGCTGCCGGATTGACAGACAACCTTCGGTATCGACATCGAGATAGGTGATGTCAAATCCTGTTGTTTCCAGATATTTGCATGTTTCCAAGACTGCCGGATGTTCAAGTCTGGTCGTAACGATGTGCCTGCCCCGGTCCCGGTTGGCAATAGCCGCACCAACAAGGGCCATGTTATCACTCTCCGTACCGCCTGAGGTGAAAAGTATTTCTTTCGGCTGAGCGCCGATTGCTTCCGCGATTCGCTTGCGGGCTTTTTCAATTATACTTTTACTTCGCTGTCCAAAAGCATGGACGCTGGACGGATTACCAAAGTAATTTTTAGCGAGATCATTCATGCAATTAATTACCGCCGGATCCAGGGGAGTTGTGGCGGCATAATCCAGATATATCGTTACCATATTAGAACAAATTACACAATATGAAAGTTTATTCCCAGAGATACGAAATTTTCTATGCAAACAACATAGTTATATCATCTGACTATAATTTTACAAAATGATACAATATATTTTTAATAATTACGGTTAATTTTCTTAAATTTTATGCTTTCTAACCTTCTGACACACCGTGATTGTTGACAGGAGAAACTTTTATGGATGTTCAACGTGGTCAATGGAGTTCACGTCTCGGATTTATTTTAGCCGCCGCCGGTTCTGCTATCGGACTCGGAAATATTTGGCGCTTTCCGTATGTGGCCGGTGAAAACGGCGGAGCCGCATTTGTTTTGCTTTATCTGATTTTCGTTATCGTCATTGGAATCCCCTATATGTTTGCCGAACTGGCCCTGGGCAGATCGGTTCAGCGAAATCCGGTAGGTGCGATCGAGGCGATTCGCCCCGGATCACCCTGGAAGCTTGTCGGATATCTTGGCGTATTTACTGGAGTGGGCATACTTTCATTTTACGGTGTCGTTGCCGGCTGGACATTCGGCTATATCTTTAAAATGGCATTCGGAGAACCGGGCGAATTTGGCGCATTTATTGCCGATCCGTGGATGGTGATTTTTCTGTTTGGGCTGTTCATTTTTATAACCGCCGGTATTGTCCATGGAGGCGTCGAAGGCGGCATTGAACGATGGTCCAAAATTTTGATGCCGATACTTTTTGTGCTGTTAATTGGATTGATCATTTACGCAAACACGCTTCCGGGCGCCGGTGAGGGGCTGGCATTTTATTTAAAGCCTGATTTTTCAAAACTGACCGGAAAAGTTGCCCTTGAAGCATTGGGCCAGGCCTTTTTCTCCCTCAGTCTCGGCATGGGATTGATGATCACCTACGGCAGCTATCTGTCAAAGAAAGAGAATATTATTTCTTCAGCGTTATACATTGGTTTATTTGATACCTTAATCGCCATTATGGCCGGCCTGATTATTTTTCCTGCTTTATTTGCCATGGGTGCGCAGCCCGATTCAGGTCCGGCACTGGTGTTCATTGTACTGCCAAAATTATTTATGGAAATGCCCGGCGGTGCTGTGGTTGGTGTTTTCTTTTTTATCCTGCTTTCGGTGGCAGCGCTGACTTCAACCATATCCCTGCTCGAGGTACAGGTAGCCTTTCTGGTAGATGAGCATAAGATCCCCCGGACAAAAGTGGTCTGGTTCGCCGCCGGATTTACATTTTTGATCGGAATACCTTCCGCCCTTTCACAGGGCGCATCTGATTTTTTCACGAACATCAGTCTCCTGCCTGCACGTCTTTCCTCACCCGATTTTTTAAGTCAGATGAGTTTTGTATTCGGTACATTCTCGCTGGCATTCGGTGCGCTCATGCTTTCGATTTTCATCGGCTGGGTCTGGGGTGTGAAAAATGCCTCGGCAGAAATAATGCAGGGCTCACCGGCTTTTTCAAAAACACAATATTTGTGGTCATTCATGATCCGGTATTTTATTCCTCTGATCGTGTTCATTCTGCTGTTAAACATCTTCGGGATATTTAATTAAATAACAGGACGACCTATGGGCTTTTTCGATATTCTTCTAGACTGGACCAAGGAACTTGATTTGCTGTTTTGGGGACCGGGGATGATTGCCCTGCTGCTGGGAACCGGCATTTATCTTACGATCCGCACCAGAGGATTGCAATTCACTCAATTCTGGAACTCAATCAAACTTATTTTGTCACGTGAATCCCGCTCGGAAAAGGGACATGGCGATATATCCCCCTTCGCGGCGCTGATGACCGCGCTTGCGGCAACCGTCGGCAACGGCAATATTGCCGGGGTGGCGACGGCAATCGCGATCGGCGGTCCCGGAGCACCGCTGTACATGTGGATTGCCGGATTATTCGGTATGGCAACCAAGTATGCCGAAGGATTTTTGGGCGTATACTATCGGGAGACCGCCCCTAACGGCACCATGGCCGGCGGTCCGATGTATTATGTAAAGAATGGTCTGAAAAATAAAACATTTGGAAAATGGCTGGGTGGCGCATTTGCCGTTTTTGGGGCCATTGCCTGCCTGATCGGTACGGGAAATATGGCCCAGTCCAACTCCATGACAGCTTCACTGGCCAATACCATTAACCGGACTTTTCACGGCGGTGTCGCCGGTGAACAGGCGCCGGAATACTACTACTTTATCATCGGCGCTGTGATCGCTGTTCTGGTGGGGCTGGTAATAATCGGCGGGATAAAAAAGATCGGCTCCGTCTCTGAAAAACTTGTTCCCGCAATGATTTTTTTCTATGTTTCCTTTGCACTCTGGATCATTATTGCCAATCTGGAAAATATTCCGGACGCTTTTCTGTTTATTTTTAAATCGGCCTTCGGTCTGCAGCCACTGATTGGGGCCTCTGTCGGTTTGGCGATCCAGAATGGGGTAAGCCGGGGCTTGCTCTCCAATGAAGCGGGATTAGGTTCCGCAGCCATTGCCCAGGGAGCCTCAACCTCGGAAGAGCCGACACAAAACGGACTGATCGCCATGACGGGCGTATTTATCGACACCATACTCGTGAACACCATGACAACCCTTACGATCGTCCTCACCGGTGCTTATATGCAAACCCAGGCCTGGCAGGGGACGGGAGTGGCTGATAATATTACCAGTATTCTTGTCACTCAAAAGGCATTCAATACGGTCATTCCCTTCGGACTGGGCGGTACCGTGATCGCGCTGGCATCGTTTGTATTCGGGTATACAACCCTGATCGGGTGGTCCTATTATGGCGAAAAATGCATTGAATATCTTGGCGGCGATCGTGTTGTACTTCCGTATCGTTACATTTTCATCGGTTTTTTATTTGTGGGGGCCATCCTGACACCGGTGGCCGGGGAAAGTTTTGACTATCTGAACATCGTATGGCATATCGGAAATATCGGCAACGCCCTGATGGCGTTTCCCAATTTAGTCGGGCTGGTTTTTTTAACGGGAATTGTAGCCAGAATCACGAGAGAAAAGTTTTACAGAAAAAACTGAAAATCGTCTTAAAAGCAGGCCCAACGTAACCCGTCGTCCGATTTATACAGCGCTTAAAGGTATCGCTCGCCCATCATTGGAGGTTTCATGAAAATCGGCATTGTCGGTTTGCCATTCTCGGGTAAGTCGACCCTGTTTGCGACCCTTATGGCACATCTGTCAGATGAAGCCGGCCAAAAACATAAACACGAGGCGGAGCGCGGAATCGTAAAAGTCCCTGATCCCCGACTGGATAAACTCTTCGCAATGTTTAAACCCCGCAAGCAGGTAAACGCAACAATTGAATATGTAAAAGTTCCCGGATTTGAACAGGAAGGACACCGGGGTTCCGGTTTGCCGGCACAGTTTTTAGCCAATGTAAAGACCGTCGATGTTATTCTGATGCTGGTACGGGCTTTCGAGAATGCACTTTATCCCCACCCGCTGGAAAAAATAGACGCCGCCCGGGATATCAATTTTATGCAGACAGAATTCATGCTGAACGATCTGAGTATCATCGAAAACCGCGTTGAAAAACTGGCCAAGCTGATCTTAAAAACCCAGGACGACCATGACAAGCGGGAACTGGCGGTACTGGAGAAATGCAAAGTGTTCCTTGAAAGCGAGCATCCGATATCAGAGCTCGATCTCGATGAGCATGAACTGCAACTGATACATAATTATCAATTCCTGACCGCCAAGCCGGTGTTATATGTGATCAACGTCGGTGAAAATGATATAAAATCAATTGCCCGAATTACCGGCGGAATAAAACAAAAACTGGGCAAAGATATGGTCATTACGGGCCTCAGCGCCGAAATTGAACACGAGATCTCAAGGCTCGAACCGGAAGACGCGCAGGCCTTTATGGAGGACCTGGGGATTGATGAACCGGCAACCGATAAGCTGATTCATGCATCCTACCGTCTTCTGGGATTGCAATCATTTTTTACCTTCGGGGAGAATGAATGCCGTGCCTGGACGATCCGGGCCGGAACCAGTGCGCTTAAAGCCGCCGGGATAATTCACTCGGATATGGAAAAAGGTTTTATCCGCGCCGAGGTAGTATCATTTGAAGATCTTGACCGGGAAGGCAGCATCGCGGCCTGCAGGGAGAAGGGGCTCTGGCGGCTTGAAGGCAAAGATTATGTTGTCAGGGACGGAGACATTTTAACCATCAGATTCAATGTGTAATTTTCTGAGATCCGAAACATTTTTAAATTATCCGGATTCCGCATATCCAGGTCACGGCAGAACGCTGTTCCCAATCCTTCAGAGCCGGCTATCGTCTTTGATTATTTGGGATCTCTAGGAATGGATCATGACAAATGCAATGGCATTTTCATGGGTATGTGACAGCGAGATCTGAATTTTGCGCCCGCTCAGCAGCTCCGCCGGGCGGCCGGATATCCGCAGATACGGTTTTCCCAGGTCATCATTGCGCACCTCAATATCACGCCATCGGATACCATCCCGCAGGCCGGTGCCCAGAGCCTTTAAAAAAGCTTCTTTGGCGGCAAATCGTACTGCGAACGACGGCGCCGGATCCCGCTTTCGGAGGCAATAGGAAATTTCTTCGGCCGTAAAGATCTTATTGACAAACCGTTCACCATACTGATCTATGATTCTGCCAAGACGCCTTATTTCACACAAATCCACCCCGATGGACATAAGTCTTCTGAGCTCCCGCTAGATAAACAGGTTGACTGAAAGTTCATTATTTGCCACAGACATAAACGGAACTTTTATAAGAAAGATAAAACATGTCATACCAAAAATAAATCATTTTGTTATTTTTTAATCTGTGCTGTTCCGTGGTTGTTTAACCGGATCTATTCCTAAACCGCAGAGCTCACAGAGATAAATATTTAAATTTATTGTATTTAAAAAATAGTTGAGCAATTTAATATGTTCAACATTTAAAATAATAGTGGTCATAATCTGATGGTTCCACTTAACTTATATTTACCCTGGGTTCTCTGTGGTGAATAATTCAAGTTAATTATACTAAAATGGTTTTTAACACGGGGATTAATTTAGATTTATTGCTTGACAAGAGCAATCTAAAATATTTAACTTGAATTATTTCATATAGTTAGTATCATCGAATTTTTGTCCCGGGAATAGTTGTGAAAGAAAGTGATTCCGACCTGATCAGCCGCGCAAAGGCTGGAGATGCAAAGGCATATGACATTTTATTACAGAAATATAAAAATTCTGTTTACAATCTTGTCTTCCGCATGGTGCGCGATATACAGGAGGCGGAAGATCTGACCCAGGAAGCGTTTATTAAGGCATTTAATTCATTAAAACAGTTTAATGAGGAATATGCCTTTTCGACCTGGCTTTACAAAATCGCCACCAACAACTGTATCGACTACTTCCGCAAAAGGAAACTGCAGACATATTCGCTGGATAAACCGATCCAGTATAAGGATTCCGAGATTCAGCAGGACATTCCCGATCCGGATCTCAATCCAGAAAAATCTGTCCTGGCGACCGAGCGCAGCAGCATTATCAGGGAGGCGATCAGGACACTTCCTGAAAAATACTATACCGCCATTGTTTTGCGGCATACCGAAGAGAAGTCCTATGAAGAGATTGCCGAAATTCTGCACCTGCCAATCGGAACCGTAAAAGCCCGCATATTCAGAGCGCGGGAAATGCTCAACAAAGCCCTCAAAGGACGCATCCTCTGATCATTCACCCAGCTCTTCCAAATTGTGTTTCCGGACTGATTTAAAACTGAGCTGTCCAAAGACCTCGGCATTGGCGGTGAATGTTGTGTAGTGGATTTCGGGTATATACAGGGTATAGGTCCCCTGCGGTAGAAATGAATTAATGAATTGTGGATTCAGATGTTTAAAATAGGCTAATTTCAGACCCGCAGTACCGGCAATTTCTTCAAGTGACATCTGACTGGTATATATCGAGAACTCAATCGAGCTCATTTCCGGCGTGTAAAAATAATCGTCATTGGTTATGGTATAGCCAAATTCAGCCGGATTTTCCAGAATCAGCTTGGTCGCCAGAATTTTAAAATAGTAGCGTTCCGTTTCCTGCGGCAGCGAGAGGGCCAGAAAATCGCTGGTCTTCTGCCGGCGCATGTTTCGCAGGATCCTGTTAACGCCTCCGTTATAGGCGGCCATTACCAGCGGCCAGTCATCGAATTTACGGTGGAGCTCTTTCAGCAATGTAATAGCGGCTTCGGTAGATTTTACCGGATCCTGACGCTCATCGACATAACTATTGATTTTCAATCCGTACAATCTGCCGGTACTGTACATAAACTGCCACAATCCGACTGCATTCGAGCGGGATCTGATTGTCGGCAGCAGAGCACTTTCATGTATGGCCAGAAATTTAAGATCCTCCGGCAGGCCTGCCCGGTCAAGCCGCGCCTCAATCATCGGCAGGTAGCGCAGTGAACGTTTCAGATAGAGGTGGATCTGGCCCTGTTTACTCAGCAGACTGTAAAATTCACGTTCAATTTTCTCCCGGAGAAAGGGATCAGCCGTATCCAGCGTATCACCGCAGAACAGAATCTGATCCGGTATGCGGTGTTTGGTTACGTAATTGCTTTTCTCAAGCCCGAACAGCCTGACTTCGAGATCGCTGACGATGCTGGTCAGGCTGTCGATTCTATGTACGAGGTGATCATTCTGCCTGGCAATAATTTCAGAGCGCCGAACGGTGTACAGCAGGTATACCAGTATAAACACAGCCAGCAGGCTGATGATCACCCTTTTGTAGGGTCTGTAAAAGATTTTATGTTCCATAAGTATAAAATGCATAAAATCTGATCTTGATCCTGTGCGCTAAATCAATTATCATTCATAAATCATATCTGACAAATACCCTGATCTGTATCATGCAAATCGTCATCGCATCTAAGAATCCCCATAAAAAGGATGAGATCCGCGCGATCTTCCGCTTCAGAGACATTCAATTGTCCGATCTTTCCCATTTTCCGGAAATTCCTGAACCGGTTGAAGACGGAGACAGTTTCGCGGCCAATGCGCTGATCAAGGCAAGATATTATTTCGACAAAGTCAGACTGCCGGTGATTGCCGATGATTCAGGTCTGGTCGTGCCGGCATTAAACGGGGAGCCGGGAATTTTTTCGGCCCGATATGCCGGGCCTGAGTCCGACTATCAAAAAAACAATCAGAAATTGCTGGCCAGGATGCGCCATATTCCGGTCGGACAGCGGCAGGCATACTTTATTTGCTGTGCGGTTTTTTGGGATGGTGCAAAAGTCATTGAGGCTGAGGGCAGACTGACGGGGACCATCGGATTTGAGCCGCGGGGGGCGTATGGCTTCGGGTATGATCCGCTTTTTTTGCCTGATGGTTTGGATCTGACGCTGGCGGAGCTTCCCTCTGCCGAGAAGAACCGGATCAGCCATCGTCATCTGGCATTCACCCGGCTTAAGGCAGCGATAGAGCGAAATATATATTGACAGCTGAGTGATAAAGTTATAAATTTAATGCTCTTTTCGCTGATTTTTGCGGGGCGTAGCGCAGCCTGGTTAGCGCACCTGCCTTGGGAGCAGGGGGTCGGAGGTTCAAATCCTCTCGCCCCGACACCGTTGCGCCCTTAGCTCAGCTGGATAGAGCAACTGCC
>Ga0209536_100008964_pt1 | contig 14917 bp, 11 predicted proteins | sample DeeMarSeWOR28_12_FD_187461 | JGI IMG/M metagenome (GOLD analysis project Ga0209536, IMG submission 187461) | Marine sediment microbial communities from White Oak River estuary, North Carolina - WOR-2-8_12 (SPAdes) (version 2) | ecosystem: Environmental > Aquatic > Marine > Intertidal zone >...
AAGTACGCCTCGGATTCAAGCCCCTGCAATTGTCCGGTGGTACGCTCATCTTCTTCGCGGTCGCTGCGCTCCGCTCAGTCCCGCAAGCGGGTTCCCAGTTTCACAGTCTCGCAACACCAATTCATGAATTATCCGGGCTGGAAAACTAAGATGCAACGCTGTACGCTCTGCGCTAACCCTTTTTCACTTGACAAAAATACGAGTGAATCGTATAAGTCTGGGCGGTGGAAAGCGCTAAGGTCAGATATAGTAATATCAAGTACTTACAAAGTACCAACCGAGCACCATAGCCGCTGTACAATTCTCTACCCCATATACAAATAACCCGGATGATTCATGAATTGGCTACTCCGACTGTGGATATAAACGTCCTTCCGGGCGTCCTCGGGCCTCGAACCCTGCGACGTACTGTCAACTACGGAATTCAAGCCCCTGCGGTTTCTAGGTAGCACGCTCATTTTCACAGTCTCGTAACACCAATTCATGAAACATCCGGGTTAAGATTGCCGAGGTAGCTCAGTCGGTAGAGCAGTGGACTGAAAATCCTCGTGTCCCCAGTTCGATTCTGGGCCTCGGCACCACAGGTTATCTACCTGCTTTGGGGACTTGGCTTATAAAGCCTAGTCCCTTTTTTCTTTCCTCAAGGCAGCAGCTTACCCTGCACAGTGTTTGTGGACCGCTTTAAGTGATTTCGCTGCCAGATTGTTGTAAGGTCAAAGAACTTCCATAGGTACGGTGTTCCTCGCTAGGCTGGGCTAAACCGAGCGAGCTATAACTATTGATCAGCCTCTCACCAAGAGCCCCTGCCAGCCTTCTAAAGAAGGAAAGGCCATTGGTCGGGTCTTTTGCCAGGATCTCTTGGAAATCCTCTCTGTCAATTTTGAGCAGCTTTGTAGATTCTACGCACTCTGCGGATGCGGAGTAAACATCACGACCGACAAGGCTCGACCAGCCAAAAGCCTCGCCTGGGCGACTAACTGTGTGAACCACCTGCCCGGTCTCGCGAGTGCCCAGCCTGACGCGTCCTTTTAGTAAGATATAGAAATATGTGGCGTGATCCCCCTCACTAAAGAGGACGTCTCCTTCTTTGAAAGAATGCTTTACTGTGAGGTCATATGTTTTTTTGACGAAATCCTTGTCCATTCCTCGAAATAGATCCGTTTGTTGAATAAACATGGTCCCCCCTCTCTGTCCTCAAGTCAAATCAGGACATTCCCCCAAGTATAAAACGTTGCTGATTCATTTGTACTTCTCAAAAGATCTCTCCCAACCACAACAGACCGGGCTAGAAAAATTGTAACTTTTTTGGCAGCCTCTTTCCAGGCTAGATACATTTCTAGTGGTAGACGGTTTCGGCTCAAACAGTAATGAATCCAAGTGGAGAAATCAGTGGTAGGAATATGTATTTTTCAGGATTACGAGGTGGCCAGAGGCGGCATGAAGCACGGGGAGAAGAGGGTGGTGGTGAGGCAGCTTTAACTGAGGCTTAGTCAAACGTTCCAGCTCCAAGTGTCTGATAACTTGAGCTCCCAACAGATCAGATGGTGCTCTGTTGGAAGCGCTATGGGCCCATTTTGAGCAGCATTTGCAGATCTCCCCCAAGCTGGTTGTGGTTAATAAAAAGAGTCTAATACCAGCTTAAGACCGATCCAGCGATAGTGTCAACAAGAAACTACTCTTGTGATAGGAATACTTTTCACTGAATTGTCCGTTGTCAGTGGTCAGTTGTCCGTTGCAAAAAAGCGCAAAGCGCGAAGCGGATGACGAGCGGATGGAGGTTTCAGTGTTCAGGTTTCAGCTTTCATGTTTCTATTTCCTGACACCTGACACCCATAACCCTGTGATTTGGTACTTGAGATTATAATTTTTCAACGCTCCACCACCCCATTACTCCAGCATACTGCCGCATGAGAAAAAGACCATTGAAATCCCCTCTGGAGGTGGGTCAAAGCCCATAAGGGCCGGAGTCTTTACTCTCATTCAATCCGAACAGCCAGCGTTAGTCCGTCTTTTTCGGGTGAGTGGTTGGGCAGAAAAGAGTATAAATGTACACAGCGCCACTGCTTGTCGTTGAAAATTGTTTGGTTGAACTCACTGGCGCCCAAGAAGGCAACGTTGTCTACAACCAGAAGACCGCCCAATCTGAGCAGTGAACTACAGCGAGATAAAGCTTCCCCGTAGTCTTCCTTATCAATATCCATGAAGATAAGATCATAGGGGCCCTTCAATGTCTCCAAGAGCTGAAAGACTTCTCCCACCCGGATTTTCACTCGGTCCAAAAGACCTGCCCTGGCAAGGTTATCTTTGGCCCTGGTGGCCATGGTCTCATCCCGCTCGATGGTTGTCAGTATTCCATCCGGCGCCTTGAGTCCCCGAGCCAGGTAGATCGCCGAATATCCTGTGGCGGTTCCCAGTTCAAGGATAGCCCTGGCATTCATTGCTCTAGAGAAAATGTGGAGGAGTTCTCCCACGACAGGTCCCACAATGGGGATGCTATTTTCTTCAGCCTCCTGTTCGAGTTCAATCAGTAAGTCGTCTCTGGGTGGAATAAAGCCCCGGAAGTATGTCTCTGGATCCGATACCATATGGGCCATGGAGATTACCTCGTACCTTAATGTTTCTGGAATTGCTTGCTTTTGTGGAGGTCAAATATCCACAGTCTGAGGCTGTCCGACAATGTCATTCTGAGGCGTGAGCCGAAGAATCTCGAATGCGTAAGTATAAAGGTTGATGAGATTCTTCGCTTCGCTCAGAATGACAACTAGGCGTTCTGGAAGGTTGTCGGACATCCTCGTCGGTGGTCCTTACTCCTAGAAACGTTTAATAGAACAACAAAAGTGGCTGTTTATCCCACGAACGGGCAGGCAGGAGAATAGCTATAAGTCGAACGGCGTAAGACTTTCAACGCCGTTATTGGTGACAAGCACGGTTTGTTCAAACTGGGCAGAAAGCGATCCGTCCAGGGTTACCGCAGTCCAGTTATCTTCCAGGATTCGCAGGTGTTTCTTTCCCAGGTTGACCATTGGTTCAACAGTAAATACCATCCCAGCAACCAGAGGTATCCCTTCCCCTCTCTTACCAAAATGGGGAACCTGTGGGGGTTCATGGAAGTCAAGACCCACCCCGTGACCTGTGAATTCTTCTACCACAGAACAACCTTCGCCCTCGGCATACCTTTGAATGGCCCAGCCGATATCCCCAACAGTATTCCCAGGTTTTACCATGGCCAGTCCAACTTTGAGACTCTCGCGGGCAACCGCGACTATCTTGGTGGCATCGGGGCCGGGTGTTCCCACAAAAAATGTTTTGTTAGCGTCAGCATAATAACCGTTCAAAATGGAAGTCACGTCCACATTTACTATATCCCCGTCCCTCAGAACCCTCTCTCCTGGAATTCCATGACAGATTACTTCATTGACGGAGACACAAGAGGACTTGGGAAACCCCCGATAATTCAGCGGTGCAGGGATGGCACCGTTTTTAGTGGTAAATTCATGAACAAAGCTGTTGATCGAATCAGTTGTTATGCCCGGTCTAATCTCAGCCTCAACCAAACTGAGAGTTTTTAGCACTAGACGCCCTGCTCGCCTGATGCCTTTAACATGTGCTTTTTCCTTGAGTCTAATGTTGTATTTCTGGGCATAAATCTCCTTGAGGTTCTTGGACTGCAATTTTTTTCCGCCCAGACAACATTTCTTGTGTTTTAGGCCACTTCCACAGGGACAAGGATCGTTTCTTCCGGTTTTCTTCACCATAGGTTCCTCTGGGGTTTTTCAGCTGTGTTTGCGGTGAAAATCCGCATGTCGCATAGCGAAAAAGACTTTCTCCCGACGCTCTGCGCTCTGCTCTTTGCGCTATGCGATTAGGTCCCCTAGCCGTGCAAAGCACGGCCCATTCTGGCAATCTTTGTAAATTTGGACCTCCGGACTTAAATCAGGGATAACAGTAAATATAGCATGTCTTGATCTGATCGCAAGAAATTCTAAACGTTCTCTATCATTTTACGGTGGGATTTCCGACTGATCATTCTGCCAGCTTATCCTCACCCCACAGAGTGTCTCACTGAGCAAGTAATAATCTAAGCCAATACTCCAAAATTCCAGATAAGCCCATCAACGTGTCCCGCAAAATTTGGCAAGAAAAATGCATAAGTACTTCGTAACTGAAGAAAAATATCAGCCTGAAGGTTGGGCACTGTGTGGTTAGTCGAATGGAGCAGACATAAGCCGTTTTTGAGAGACTCAACCATTGTGCCATATTGAAGCTCCCCGCAGCCCGTTGTCGGCAGAGGGCGAACTGAACCATTTTCAGCACAAGTGTAGGATTGCCGTCTCATTTTGAGAGGATCGGTGCGGTCTCAGCCTTGGAGGTAACTGATAAGAATTGAGTTATGCGGGAGTTTATAAAAACAAGCACTCATTTCTTGTCTAGTAGCAGCCATATGAGAATGTCTCCATGAAACAGAGCTACCTGGCTGTTGAAATAGGGTCCATGCAGAAGACCATCTACCCTTTGCTTGGACAGACCACTATTGGCCGCTCTGGTGATAATACCATCACCCTGCCGGATCTCACTGCCTCGCGAAACCATGCCAAAGTGAGCTTCGCTGATGGAAAATGGGTGGTGGAGGATCTGGGAAGTGCCAATGGCATTATTGTTGATGGTCAACGGATAGAAAAAGTGATTCTCAGGTCTGGGGATACCTTCAAAATAGGCGGAGTTACCCTCCGTTTCATAGAAAAAGAGCTTTCTGGGAAAAGTGATCAGCTGTTTGAGACCGTGCAAATCCTGGCGACCGCCTCCGACGACCTGGATTTCCAACTCAGTACAGGGAAGGAAAAAGAGGGTCAGGCAGAAGCAAGCAAACCGTGGTCTGAACGACTGCGGGATGCTGTGGCCGCAATTCCTTTCTTCTCCCCCTTGGGCGCTGAGGACCGAAAGAAGCTGGCCGACTCTGCCACACTGCACGTGTTCAATGCCGGCGAGACGGTTATTCGTGAAGGGGATCCCGGGCGATCAATCTATGTAATCTTGGACGGCAAGGTGAGGGTGTTTTCAAGAGACCATCACGGTGAGGAGCTGGAGCTTGCGGTCATAGAGGCAAGCCAGTTTTTTGGTGAGATGTCATTTTTGACTGGCAAACCGCGGTCAGGCTCGGTGGCGGCCGTGGATACCAGCGTGATTGTCGAACTCAGTTATACCAGCATGAGAAAGGTGGTAAAAGAGCACCCCACCGTCAAGAAAGTACTGGTGGAATATTACCAGGATCGGTCAGGGAAAACAGCCGAGAAGCATGCCGAAATTGAAATGGATGAAGGTAAGCCTGGACCACGACCGACCGACCAGGTAGCAGTGAAGCTGGTGGTGTTGCCCCAAACCACGCCGACAGGGGAAGTGAAAGCCAGTTCGTGGACGGGCACTGCGATGGACATGGCTGAATCAGGAATTGTGGTGAGGGTGTCGGGGGCAGCAAAGGATACATTCCAAGCGGAGGGTGAAGTCCGGCTGGAAATTGAACTGCCGGACCCGTGGGGAGAGATTCGTACCCTGGGAAAAATCCACCGAGTTAAACCTGCCCTATCAGATGAGAAGATAGTTATGGTGGGGATCGAGTTTTCTAGTATGGCAGAACCGGATACCAGAAGTCTCAAAGAGTATCTAAGTGGGGAAGATGATCTATAGTTGAAATGTCCGGGTTGGTAGATTTAAGCGTTTCGTGCCACAGATCTCTTGGGTAAGGGTTAAGCGGAGCTGGCTCGAAGCGCGGTTGGCTGGAGCTTAGAAAACCTTTGAGAGGAGAGGTCGCTTTTGGCTTCCGAAAAGAAACCTAAAACACAATTTCTCCAAGTCTCTCCTCTTAATAGTATCAAGACTAAGATCATTGTGTTTGCTCTCCTGGCTACCATTATTCCCTCAGTAAGCATGGGCTGGCTTTCTTATGTCCAGAACAGACAGTTTCTGAACGATAAGATCAAGCAGGAACTGAAAGTGGTCACCTCCCAGGTTTCCCGAGAGCTTGATCTGTGGCTGAAAGATCGATTGTATGATGTGCGCGTTTTTTCCAGTTCTTACATTGTCTTGGAAAATCTTGACAAGATACTGCGCCGGGGTAAAGCACCCAAAGGAAACGCGGTTGCTCTTCGCCGTCTGAAAGACTACTTGAAATCGGTACGGGAAAAGATCGTTGATTATCAGGAGCTAATGCTGCTGGATTTGCAGGGGAAAACAGTGGCCAGCAGCGCAAAACGAGCCACCACCGTGGCAATGCCGGAGAAGTGGCTGGCAAGAGCACGGGCCAACAAACACACCATAGGAAATGCCCGATGGGATGACAGCTTGCAGGCGGGTGTTATGGTAATTGTGCAGCCCATTCGAACTGCCAACGAGAGGCTGTTGGGTGTTCTGGTGGCAAAGCTCAACTTTCGTACCATTGGCAAAATCTTGCAGAAGTATGCCCAGGGTGAAATAGGGGTGCTCTACGTGATCACGGAGGAAGAAGATTTACTCGTCAGTTCCCAGGCCGCCTCAATGAAGTTTCTGGAAACAAGACTAGAAAGAGCCACAACCCGCAGTCTCTTCGCTGAGGAAGGAGATCCACAGAAGTATCAAGGCTACCACGGCGAGCCGGTTGTGGGGGCCCTCAAAAAAATGTCAGAGCTAGATTGGGGAGTTGTGGCTGAGAAAGAGAGGGCGAAAGCGTATGCTCAGATCGTCCGGCTGCGCAATGTTACTTTGACGCTGGTGGCCTTGGTGCTGCTCTTTATTGGCCTCGGAGCCTATTTTCTCGCCCTTAGTCTGGTTCGTCCCGTGGATAGGTTGACCGCAGGTGCCGCCAAAGTGGCCGCTGGCGACCTGGAGGTGGACCTGCCAGTTCTCAGTCGTAGTGAAGTAGGTTACCTGACCGAAGTCTTCAATGACATGGTGGCACGGTTACGACAGGGTCAACAAGAGCTGGCTGCCATTAACAAGACTCTACGCCAGAAAAACAAAGCACTCCACGAACTTTCAATAACCGATAGTCTGACAGGACTGTATAATCGCAAACACTTGATGGAAACCCTAAACAAAGAGGTGGTGCGTTCTCAGCGGCACAATCACACTTTCGCCCTGCTGATAATCGATATCGATCATTTCAAGACGTACAATGACACTTATGGTCATCTGGCGGGTGACGAGGTACTCAGGAGACTCGCTTCAGTTTTCAGAGACTCTATCCGCAGTTGCGATTATGTTGCCCGCTATGGTGGAGAAGAATTCATAGTATTACTTCCGGAGATTGATCAGAAGCAAGGAGTAACGGCGGCAGAGAGGATTCGAGACAAGGTGTCTGAGGAGAAATTTAGCGGCGATGGCAAAACAGTAAAAGTCACGATAAGTGTGGGGACTGCGTCCTATCCTGAGAATGGTGAGGACCCAGAGTCCATTATTCGAAATGCTGATGCGGCGCTGTATGAAGCCAAGGAGTTGGGACGAAACCGAATCATTGTTACCGGTGAGAGTAAAGAAACGAAAAAGAAGACGAAAAAGAAGACGAAAAAGAAGAGGGCTACCAAAACTCAACGACCCCCCACCAAGGTCTGAAACACCCAGCCACTGGTCCCATCCTTCCTGGCAACACGCACCCACTGGCCTATATATGAATAGCCAATGAGCGGAGTTCCTTTCTCCAGGGTGGTTAGGACTTCGCTCTTGAGGTCAGGTCGCTTCCTCAGATTACTGATTTTCACCGTTTGGAGCGGTAGTGGCTGGGCAAACAATACCTCACCCCTAATGGGTGGTAAACGCTTCATGCGTGCTACTTTTTCTCGGCCCCCAAGTCGTATCTGTCCGGCTCTGATGTGACCCTTGGCCTGACCGGCAAGGTAAAGGGCGCCCCCGTAGTTCTCTTTCTCGAACTCCCGGGCACTCATTTTCAATAGCTCTTGAGCCTTGATAAGTTCTGGGTCTTGCTCCTGCCCCTTCAGCTTGGCCCTTAAGGCCTTTACGGCAATTTCAGCTTCCGCCATCTCTGAGGCAGCCTCTGCCTTGCTTTCCAAGCTGCGAAGCTTGGCTTTGGCCCTCACCACTTCCTGAATGGCATCATCCAACATTAGCTGCTGCGAGTTCAGACGCTCCTCAAGTTGCCTGATTTGTGCATCCCTCTCCAGCAACCGCAACTGAAGTTTCGCCTTTTCTTCTTCACGTTTTGTCAGGGTACGCTGGAGCTTGTCGGCATCGTCGGATTTCTTGGACGGCCAGTTAGCGCAGGCAGCGCTGAGACAGAAAAAAGCGGCTAGCACCAGGGTCAGATATACCCGTGGACGAGAAGAAACGAATGAAGTAGACATAACAAATTCCCCCTCCGGTATTCAGCGGTTGGCGACCCAAAAAGGACAGAGGTTGAAAATGCTCCAGCTCGCCCTGTAGAATTCCGCTACGCGGACCCGCCGAAGGCGGGATTCAACAGGGCGAGCGCATTCCCCGTAGTTTGCTGCGGGGTTAGCGAGCGAACTTCAATAAGATGGAATCAACACCTTACATTTCGAATCCCGCTTCAGCGGGACTGCAGCTTGCTGCAGGGAGCTTCAACAAAATTTCATTGGAAGGCGCACTTAAGTGTGGGAATTTTCCCCTTCTTATCCCCGCCATCCGGTAATGGCTGCTATTCAAGCTGAAGTGATTTGTCGGCCAAACATAGCAGATTTTGCAGGAACAAGAAAGAGTCAGTATTTTCCACCATTGACATAAGATCAAATACCGTTAAAATGGTTTTATCAAAGGAGAGCGGACAACACACACCTACCTCCATACTGATTCCAGATTTATTTCCATTAACACAACAAAAGCATCTCGATTAACGGAGGGGAAATTCATGGCGACCGGTAGCAGTCCTCCTGTGGACCCCAAAACGGTGGCACTGGAGGTACAGAAAGGGAAGTCATTGGAAGAGATCCAAAGAATTTTCGGGATCAAGCTGAAAAGCCAGGTGCAGGACCTTTACGTTAAAGGGCTCAAACAGCTTGGTGAAATTCCACAATTCGAGATGCCGAAGGCAAAGGATGGCCAATCGGCTAAAATTGTCGACACTGGCTATCGAAGAAGTATTGGCCAAAGTGGCAGCATTACTTTGACTCGCTCACTGCTTTTGGAAAAGCTAGGCTTCCAGGAAGGTGATGTTTTTCAGATCCTCAGGCAGGGAAGCGACCTGATACTTCGTAAAGTCGATTAACATTTATCATTGCACATCTGTCATTTCACATTTCACATTTATTATTACTCATCCGCAAAACTCAAAATTTACCGCAGAAGGACGCAGACATCTATTTGTGATCGATGATCTGTGTTTTCTCGACACGGGTTGCGCTATCAATGCTATTAGGGCTATTCCCTGAACTACAGAGCTCGCGGAGAACGCGGAGGCGACCTGTAACCAAAAAAATCCGTCTGTGTCAGTCCGCGTGGGTCTGCGGTAAAATCCTTTTTCCTGCCTGCTGCAAGCTAACTAAGTGAGCACCATCCTACAATCCACTGCCAAACATCCCTGGCCCCTTGGTAGAACTTTGAGCGGATTTAGGTCTAATTCCTGGATTTCAGGAAGATCACATATCAGTTGGGAAATGCGCTGGGTTATTTCCACTAGCATTTCGAGGTCGACTGGCTGCTCTCCCCTCACGCCCTCCAGTAGCTTACCACCATGAATTTCAGTAAACATCTTTCGAGCCTCGGCCGCACTTACAGGTGCCACCCGGAGTGCCACATCCCCGAAGATCTCCACGTAGACACCACCCAGACCTACGAGAACAACTGGGCCAAACACGGAATCCTGCTTGCCGCCTACAAAAACTTCATGTCCAGCCGCAACCATCTTCTGTACCAAAACATTATTCTCCTGAGCACCCGGCTCAGTTTTCTGGATAAGAGCGGCCAGCTTGTCATAAGCGTCCTGTACTTCAGCCTCGGTCTTGAGGTTGAGAAGTACTCCGCCCACATCGGACTTGTGAATGAATCCCTCCCCCAATACCTTCATGGCCACAGGAAAGCCCAATAGGTTCGCCTGAGTTGAGGCCTCTCGAGCACTACCCGCTTCGGCCCAAGGGGCCAGGGGAATACCATAGCAAGAAAGAATCTGCAAAGCTTCAGCAGTGGTGAGTTGTTTTGCCTGGCGAGATTTGGCCTCAGCCAAAATAGTCAAAGGTTTTTCCTGGTCAACTGCAAAGGTTTCAGCCTCGGCAAAGCTGGAGAGCTGACGAGTAAAGTGATCCCTGGAAATGGCCAGCCCTTTTGCCGCCTCTTCGGGCTCCAGGAACATGGGAAAGCCCGGATGGTTGCGCCGGTTCAGCTGCCACTCCTCGCCGCTGGTAACCACGCATAGAGCCACCGGTTTTTGAAATTTCAGGCATGCCTCTTTGATCTTTCCCGCCAGAGTTCTACTGTTTTCAGGAAAAAAGACTCCGTTGTAATTTAGTACAACCAGCATGCCATCAATGTCGTCACGGACTAAGGTCTTGCTCACGATTTCATTGAACAGATCGAAATCAAAAAGATCGCCCAGGTCCATAGGGTTTCCCAGCCGAATAACACCGGCGCGCAGCCGCTTTTCCAACATTCGGAGAAAATCTTGGGGAAAAGGCTGGAGTACGAAACCGAATTTGGCCGCAGCATCCGCGGCGATGACAGCGTGGCCTCCTGAGCGAGAAACAACCGCAAGACGGTTGCCACGCATGGGAGGCAGACTGTGCGCTTTGAGGGCCAAAATGGTGGAATTCATGTCGGTGACCCGCTGGATGGAGCATTGGTGAAAGGCAGCATTGACCACCTCCTCGGCGGCCGAGAGCGAACTGGAATGAGACCGGGCAATAAGCGTGCTTGCTTCGCTGGTGTTGGACTTGTGTACCAAAATGGGTTTGCTGGACCGGAAAGCGATTTCCATTAGACGACGGCCGTCGGCAATGCCTTCCAGATAAAGAAATATGGTCTTCGTGCCTTCATCTTCCAAATAATATTCCAGAAGGTCGTTTTCATTAGTGTCCAATTTGTTGCCAACGGAGGCGAACTTGTTAAAGCCCAGATGTTCATTTGCGAGCGTGTTTAGCATAGCCCCGCCTACACCTCCACTTTGGGAGATGATGGAACAAGAGCCGAGCTGGAAGGTGTCGCGAAACGGCATAAAAGGAACGGCAAGACCGTTTTCCTTGTTGATTACCCCGATACAGTTGGGGCCTATGAAGCGGACTCCATGTTTATGGGCTGCGGCAACCATCTGATTTTCCAGGTTCTTGCGCTCATCTCCCAGTTCGCTGAATCCGGCGGATTCGATTATGACCCGCTTAATGCCCTTCTGACCACAAGACTCCATGATTTCAGGTATAGTGGCTGCCGGGGTTAGGATTACAGCAAGATCCACCGGATCGGGGATGTCGGAGATGCTGTGGTAGATCCTGTGCCCCATGAATGAACCACCCTTGGGGCCAACGAGGTAAACCCTGCCGGTATAGCGGAACTCAACAAGATGGTAGGCAATTGCCCGGGCCAGGTTCGTGGGGGAGGTTGAAACACCGACAACAGCAACGCTCTCTGGGTAGAAGAAGTCTTTCACAGGTTTACCCTCAAGTAAGTGGTTATGAAATTTAGGGATTCAGGAATTAAGGAATTGCGAATTGCCATATAATATCTGATTTCTTTACAATGCCCATTCTTTTAGTTCCTCATACTATAGATACCAGAGTTCGATAAATTCTTTTACTAACCACAGAGACATGGAGGAGTGCTTCGCACTCAAATTCGAAATACGAAACCAGAAGCACGAAACAAATACAAAATCTTCACCCTGTGGAATCCTCCGAAGGAGGGCCGCCAACGGGCGGCATTCCACAGGGCAGGTTCTCAAATGTTCAAAACGTGACTAGTCGAAAAGAGTTGTCTGGTGTTTTGGTCATTTGGATTTTGGCAATTCGAATTTGTTTCGGATTTCGATATTCGAGTTTCGAATTTACACCAGTTATGTGCCTCTGTGGTAAATTTTCAATCAGGCTTCCTTAGGCCGCTATAATAAGGAGTGAAGTAAAGTGATACTAAACGGGCAAACCAATCCCTGTCAATCAATAACAATTGGCTTTTAATTTGCATTATTTGCGTACATTGCCAGAATGTCTCGTGCTTCGCACGGTGAGGGGGGGCAATCGCATAGCGCAAAGAGCAGAGCGTCGAGAGGAAGTCTTTTTTTCGCTATGCGCTTGGCGCTATGCGCCATGCGGATTTTCTACCCCACTCGTGTCGTTGCTTACGACTATGTGCTAACATACCCTTAATTATAGGGACGATTTGAACAGCATATCGAACGCAAACCAGAGGAGAAGTGGATGAACAGAGGGAAAGATGCCGGCCATCACCCTTTACTCCTAGCACTACTGCTAACCCTTGCCTTGGTAATGACACTGGGCTGTCAGAGCCTACAGTTCACGAAAAAGAAGGGAGACGGACGTTGGGTATGCCCGGAGTTTGCTGATTTGCCCCTCAGACAAGGCCGTTTCGAAGAAGCCGTTGAACAGCATTTGAAGGTGTTAAGCCAGGAACCTGATAATGGACTGGCGCATTATCACCTCGGCTATGCTTATGGTCAGTTGGGACTCCACACTGACGAGATTGTGGAATACCAGCGGGCGATAGACCTTGGCATGGAAAAAGGGGATCTGTATTACAACCTGGGAATGGCATATATGGAGTTGGAGGAATATGACCGCGCAGAGCGATCCTTTCAGCAGGCAGTAGAAAAAGAGCCTGGCTATGGTGAAAATCATCGTGGTCTTGGTCTGGCTCATCTCAAGCAGGAGCATTACCACGAGGCCACAATTTCTTGTCGCCGGGCTGTCACTTTAGAACCAGATGACCCAGACAGTTGGCACTGCTTGGCCTTGGCGGCGGCCAAGGCAGACGAAGTGGGAGAGTCATGGAATGCGGTGCAGGAATTACGGCAGCTGAATCCCGAATACATGCTGGATCCATTGCTTCTAGAAATTTTTCCATCAAAGGAAAGTAGTCCAACTCCCAATGACCCCAGAGACCCTAGAGACCCCAGATAAAAGGATCTAAAATCCTGAATCAAAAAACGCTGTTGCACCTAACTCCGCAGAAAGTTCTTTCCCCTTTGAGGTGCTGTGTCGCAATACGTCATCCCGGCCAAGTCCGCCGTAGGCGGCCTCGTCCGGAATGACGGGTTTGCCGAATTGTGACATGGCGTCCAAGGGGAGAAAAGATTCTTGCGGAGCTAAGTTAATAGCTGTTATCAAGATTGTCCATTGGACTCCCACCCTGCGGGCGGGTTTCCAGTTTCGAAGCAAAGATAGTCGATGGATGTGAGATGTGAGATATGGGATAATAGACTTTAGGAAATAGTGACGGATCTCACATCACAGATCGCACAAAGAATTGAAATTTCAGATTGTTGATTGCTGATTGCAGATTGTGAAATCCTCTAGTTCCTGCCGAAGTAAATCTTCAATCTCAAATCAAAAATCTAATATCCTTTTTGTCCTCATAAACATATATTGTATCGAAAAGTTGACCGCTGATAGCGAGCCAAAGGAGTGATTAAATGGAGGTTAAGATTAAGAAGGGTGATTTCACCACTGTTGAAGCGGAAGCGCTGGTCATTTTTCACTTTGAGCAGGATGAGAGGTTACTCGAGATCACGGCCGCGGTAAATGAAGCTGCGGGCTCCATTATTTCCCAGGTGATCGAAGCCGGTGATTTTCGTGGAGAGCATCTTGAGCACCTCCTCCTTTATAGCCAGGGCTCTTTGGCCACGAAACGGATTGTTCTCATGGGGTTGGGCAAACGAGAAGAATTCACCGCCCACGCTCTGCGAGAGGCAACGGCCCAGGCTCTCAAGAGCCTGAGGGAAAGGCGTCATCCAAGGGCAGTAGTGCCCTTTCCCCTGGATAGTAAATTCCCCCTTGAGCTTTCTGATGCGGCCGAAGCATGCGTCTTAGGTGGGATGCTGGGTCTATATCAATTCACTGAACTGAGAACCAGAGATCTAGACAAGATCAAGGACTTTGACTCGCTTATTATTCTTTCACAGCAGGATTCAAAAAAACTGGCTGCTCCAGTAAACCGGGCCAAGGCCATGGCCAGCGGAATTTATCTGGCTCGGGATCTAGTCACCTTGCCCCCCAATCTGGCTACCCCCACTATTTTAGCTGAGAGAGTGGGAGAGGTGGCGGAACAGGCTGGGGTGAACTTCCATGTTATCGAAAAGGAAGAGGCTGAAAACCTGGGGATGGGTGCGTTTTTAGCTGTGGCGCAAGGCAGTGATGAACCAGGACTTATGGTGGCGCTGGATTATCAGCCATCAAAGGATGACGAGTCACCGGTGGTTCTGGTTGGTAAGGGGATCACTTTTGATAGCGGCGGCATCTCCATAAAGCCGTCAAAAGACATGGACAAGATGAAACACGATATGGCAGGAGCTGCCGCGGTCATCGGCGCCATTCAAGTGGTTGCTGCTCTAAGATTGCCGCTGAGGGTGGTAGGTCTTATTCCCTTCACTGAAAACCTCCCCAGCGGCAAAGCCTATAAACCAGGAGATGTGATCCACTCCTTGAGCGGACTGAATATCGAGGTAATAAATACGGATGCCGAGGGGCGTATGATTCTGGCTGATGCCCTCACTTATGCCGGACGTTATGAGCCGCAGGCCATAGTTGATCTCGCCACTCTCACCGGGGCATGTATTGTGGCACTGGGAAACGACGTTGCCGGACTCATGGGTACCGACGATGAATTATTGGCCAGGCTACAGGCCGCGGGGGAAGAGAGTGGTGAAAAGGTGTGGCCCCTACCTTTGTGGGATAGTTACTTTACGCTCATGAAAAGTGACGTTGCCGATTTGAAAAACGTAGATGGCCGCAAAGCTGGAGCGATTACAGCAGCAATTTTT
>Ga0209536_100008965_pt1 | contig 14917 bp, 11 predicted proteins | sample DeeMarSeWOR28_12_FD_187461 | JGI IMG/M metagenome (GOLD analysis project Ga0209536, IMG submission 187461) | Marine sediment microbial communities from White Oak River estuary, North Carolina - WOR-2-8_12 (SPAdes) (version 2) | ecosystem: Environmental > Aquatic > Marine > Intertidal zone >...
TCGGCACAGCGCTTTGCTGCGTTTATTCCCGCAGCCCGGGCAACTTCAGTGACATCGCCTTTTGGCACGGTCCTGTCAAACACCCTCGCAAGGGTTTTCTTGTTGCCATAGAGAAAACCCTCGGCCATTGCATAGCGCAATGAATTGAACTTGGGACTGACATCAATCATCTAAGCAATACTCCTCTGATCTTTGGTATCATTCTCTATGCTTGCGCAATAATTGATCCGTTTGCTAGCCGCCGATGCTGGCCATGGATGGTTCCTCGCCGCGCCTTGCAAGCTGTTCCGCCTCATGGCCGTTTAGGCAACGGTTTTGGATGCAGTTGAAAATTGCCGATTCAATGCCGGCGTCGCTTATTCCCGTGCGCAGCATCCTCTTGAGGTCGAGTACGCCATTGTCATACAAGCAGGTTTTCAGCATACCGGCAGGTGTGATGCGGACCTTGTTGCAGGTGGCGCAGAACAGCCTGGAATACCCCTGGATAATGCCTATGGTGCCCGTGAAATCAGGTAATAAAAAAATACGTGCTGTGGATGAAAAATCGAGTATCTGCTCCTCCATCGCAGGAAAGATCTTTCTGAGCCGCTGCAGCAGGTGGCCGTTTACAAGTTTTGACGGCCTTGAAATACCCGAGAACGGCATCTTTTCAATAAAGCGGACGGCAATGGGAAAGTACCGGGCAAGTCCGGCCAGCCGGATAATCTCTTCATCGCTGGTATCCGCGAGGACAACGCTGTTTATTTTAAGTGGTATGCGGTGCTCGACAATGGATTGCAATGTCTGAACGACATCTTCAAAATAATCGCGCCTGGTTATGTGACGGAACCGCCTGTGATCCAGGGTGTCAAGGCTGAGGTTGATACCGTCAATGCCAAGCTCTGCCAGGACTTCAAGATATTGGCAGGTATCCACACCGTTTGTAGTAATGTGCAGATTGCGAACCCCTTTTATGGTGCGCAGTCTTTGCAGGAATTCCAGGCAGCCTTTCCGGGCAAAGGGCTCTCCGCCCGTGACCCGCACCTTGTCAACTCCCAATCTGCAGAAAATTGCGGTAAGGCGCTCCAGCTCCTCAAAGGAGAGGATCTCCTGGTGCGGCACAAAAGGCACGCCTGCTTCAGGGCGGCAGTATCTGCAGCGCAGGTTGCAACGGTCGGTGATTGACAGGCGCAGATATGTTATCGCCCTGTTATGGTTATCCCGCAGAATCGCACCTGAGGCCGAACCTGTGGATTTTGTCTGACGTTTTGTCACAAACACTCCTTTCCAAACACGGGAGGCATGGTTGTTTCCAACCGTACCCTGGCGGCCGCAGATCATATCATTTCAGACGTAGATCATTTGGCTCGGAGTTATATAGAATTGCCTCAAAAAATTCCCGGATATTTCTTTTTGATACTATTATGAAGTTTACCGACTTGGCAATAAAATTCAACCGGTACACTTAGGTTGTCTATGAATATGTTACGCTTAAAAATGGGCTTTTGCCTGCAACATGCTCCGGAGTATGGGACATAACTCCTGCAAATATTGCGTGACCAATGACTGCTACGAAACCCCGTAAAGTTTCATTTTCTCCCACAGATTTTTCCTGCTGATGCCGAGAAGATCGGCAGCTTCACCCTTTTTTCCCTTTGTTTGCGCCAGGGCCTTGAGGAGCAGCTGCTTTTCGGTTTTTGCCACTGCTTCACTCATCAGATACGATTCGTTCGCATCTTTAAAACCGTTTGCCTCCAAAAGGTCTGCCGGCAGGTCGTCAACTTTGATCAGCTGATCCTGGGTCAGAACAGACACCCTTTCAATGATGTTTTTCAATTCCCGCACGTTGCCGGGATAACTGTAGTCAATCAAACACTGCATGGCCTCAGGGCTGATCTCCATGGCAATACCTCGCTTGATACTGAATTCATGCAGGAAATGCTTGGTCAGGGCCGGAATGTCCTCTTTACGGTTCCGAAGCGGCGGCAGGTGGATGGGAATGACATTGAGTCGGTAAAACAGGTCCTGGCGGAAACTGCCGTTTGCAGCAGCTTTTTCTAGATCTTTGGACGTGGCGCAAAGGATGCGGACGTCAATGTTGATGGTCCCGGTGCCGCCTACCCGTTCATACATGCTTTCCTGCAAAACCCTGAGAAGTTTTGCCTGCAGCGGTAAAGGCAGTTCACCGATTTCATCCAGCAGCATTGTACCGCCGTCTGCCATCTCAAACTTACCAAGCTTTCTCGCATGGGCGCCGGTAAATGCTCCCTTCTCATGGCCGAACAGCTCTGACTCCATTAATCCTTCCGGGATCGCAGCACAGTTGAGACGCACAAAGGGCCTGTCTGCCCTCTTGCTGTACTGGTGAATACTGCTGGCCACCAGTTCTTTGCCGGTACCTGATTCACCGAGTATCAGTACTGTGGAATCTGAAGGTGCTATCTGTTTTATCAAGGCATGCAAGTCTCTCATGGCCTTGCTGCCACCGATCAGGTCCGGATGCATCTCACGGCAGCTTTCTTCCAGGGACGAACAGCGGGCCCTGATCGTCTGCATTTCCAGGATACGGCTGACGCGGATAACCAGGTCATCCATGTTGAACGGTTTCAGAATATAGTCAGCTGCTCCCTTTTTCAAAGATTCAATGGCATCATCGACACTGCCGAAGGCGGTCATCATGATAACGTCTGTATATGGAGAGGTTTGCTGCACAAATTTGAGGAGCTGCCAGCCGTCAAAGCCCGGCATGCGTATATCGGAAATAACCAGGTGATAATTCTCTTTTTCCAGCCGTTCAGCTGCCTCTTTGCCGTTTGGTACAGCATCGACATGCCATTTATTCTTCTGGAGACGGTCCTGCACCGTGATCCGCATGATTTCATCATCTTCAGCCAGTAATATTCTTGCCATCTCAGTGGTCCCTCTCCGGCATCGTGATCTGTGCGCCGGCCGATTTTACAGGTTTCTGGCTGGCAGGCAGCGCAATGGTGAAAACCGAGCCTTTGCCGGGTTCACTCTCCACCTCGATAGTGCCGCCCATCTGCTGCACCAGGGCATAGGTTACGGCCAATCCTAGGCCTGTGCCCTCACCTACTTCCTTGGTGGTGAAGAAGGGGTCAAATATCCTGTTGATAATCGCCGGATCAATGCCTATACCCGTATCCTGCACAGTAATGACAATCCTGGTATAGGTCCGTTTCGTACTTACGGTCAGGCTGCCGCCCTCCGGCATAGCCTGGATGGCATTAAGTGCTGTATTGACAATGATCTGACGCAATGCTTCGATATCAATGCAATAACTTTCAGTCAGCGTAAGATCGAGTGCCAGGGTGATATTTTTCAGCCTGTACTCCAGCAGTTCAAAGCATTCCCGGATGATCTCATCAATATCTACCTTGCTGAAGGTCAGCGGTGCTTTGCGGCCGAAATTCAGAAGCTGCCTCATGATATGTTCGATCCGTTTAAGCCCCTTATCCAGCAGAGGAATATAACGTTTGTGCAGCTCCAGGTTCTCGGGCTCATCATGCATGGTCTTGACACAGTTCAGCAAACCTCCCAGGGGGTTGTTAATTTCGTGGGCGATGCCGGCTGTCAGCTGGCCGAGCGATGCCATCTTCTCACTGTAAAAGGCCTGCTGCATGGTCTTGTCCAGATCTCTCTGGGCCTTGTCAAGCCGTTCGCACAGGTCACCGAACCTGATTATCAGCCTGCCGATCTCATCACCATACAGGTGCTTGTCATCTGACACGGAATAGTCCTGGTGCGGGTAATTTTCCATGGCCTGTGACAAACGGTCGATGCGACGCGCTACCAGCTTATTGAACAGGTAGGTAAGAGCCAAGGCTACAGCGAGAATAGAAAAGATTGAATACCTTATGATGGTGTTGTTGTTTTTCTTGATAACCTTATCAGCCCAGGCCAGGGGAACACTGATGCTCAGGGCGCCGCGGATATCACCGACGGAATAACCGTGCTCAGCGTGGCAGGTCAGGCATGATTCCTGGACCTGAAGGGGGGCAATGTACCTGTGCACCCTGCCTTCGGGGCTGTCGGTAATAGCTTCGAACTCTGCAAGGCCTTCGTTGAAACGCAGCATGGCATCGCGCTCAAAATCATCGGGCTTGTTTGCCGGATTTACCGGTTCAAGGCTGGTAATGCGGAACCAGCAGAAACCTGTTCTGGCAGCGTACTCTGAAAGTTCACGGGTGACCATGGCCGGGTTGCGTTTGACAAAGACCGTTCCGTCATCGGCCCTGATCACAGACTCATGCAGGTAAGGATTTTCAGAAACGCCTGCTGTTTTCACCAGGAAAAGCCCCTGGTGGTCTGACACCCACTGCCTGGTCAGCAGGATCTGCTTGTAGAGAATCCGCGCCTGCTGGCGGGCCTGTTCCATGACAAGCTCGTTTTGAAGATTTGAGGTTTGCAGGAGGAGGAATCCGTACGAAAGAATGATGATGGCACTGATGGCAACAATAAACTTGATCGTCAGATTCACGGGAAGTATACCTGGAACGGGTTAATTAAATATCTGTTTGGCTCATTATATCCTTTCGCATGAGCACAAACAACCATTATGTTACCATGTGGTAACATAATGGTTGTTTACCATCGGGATGAGACAATTCCAGTTTTTTTCATCACTATTGAAGAGTGGAGGATCATTTACGCGATTCTTTCTGCCGTCCAAACCAAAAAACTCCCTGTCTAAGAAAACAGGGAGTTTCTTGAATGACCATTGCGATCAGTTACTACTTCTCTGCTATTTCGGCAGGTTTGTAGGATGTATTAAACACCATGCCCTCCCATGCCGCCGGATCATACAGGCCTTTTTGTTTTTGCTGCTCAATCCATTCCTGGCGCAGGCCGTTGAGGAAGGTCATCTTCTCATCAACCAGCTTCTGGTACGGCAGGCCTATGACAGCCTGGGCCTTTTCCTTTGTAGAAAAATCCGGGGCTGCATAGTCACCCGCTTTGTACTTGGCCAATACCGCGCGTAATTTAATCCTGGCATCCTGGCCCTTGTTAATTGCCGAACCGAGGATCCTCAGCGTTTCTTCAGGTGCATGGAAGAAGGAACCATGACTGGCGATGGCGTAGTCCCATCGCCACTGGGCATGCCTGATATCCTGGAGAATATCTTGCATCTCCGCCTCGGTGGCCCCGAGTTCCCAGGCCTTTCCTGCTTCAAGATGGGCCCGGGCAATAACATCCATTGCTGTTTTGGTGAGTTCAGTTTTTCTTTCCAGCTTTCTGGCAACCCTGTCCTTAAAGGCTTTTTCTTCTTCGCTGTGGCAGTTCAGGCAGGTGTTTGCCATATGATCAAGCGGGCTGCCCACATTATGGGACGAATATTTGACGCCGCCTTCACGGATATACGGCATATGGCAATCGGCGCAGGCTACGTTGTTCAGGCCATGGGCGCCGGTCTTATAGATTTCATATCCCGGATGCTGGGCCTTGAGCATGGGGGTCTTACTTACCTTGTGGGTCCAATCCACAAAACTTCTGTCGTCGTAGTATTTTTCCATAGCTTCAACGCTGAATCCATTATCCCATGGGAAAGTAACTACGCCGGCCGTTTTCTTCCCACCGTCTTTGTCCGTCCACTCGGTCTTCTTAAAGTAGTATTCGGAATGACACTGCGCACAGACCAGTGAGCGCATGTCCTGATGGGTGGCATCCGCCGCTTTCAGGCTGCCCTCAGCATCCAGCGCCCTCTTGAGAAAATCCCGCGTGATCGTGAGTCTCATGGTCTCGTTATCATGGCAGTCACCACAGCCGACTGGATTTGCGATCTCGCTGCCATGCCGGGCCCATTTGCCGGTGAAGTAATCCAGTTCGCCGATCTTGTCGATCAGCCTCGGCACATCTGTTGATTTGCAGGTCCAGCACGCGGTAGGCATGGGGCCGCTGACAGCGTCAACCGGGCCGCCTGTCCTCAGGGTGTTGATATTGTCTTCAAGCATGTAGAAGTGGCCGCGCGGTGCATTATAATCCTTAGAAAAACCATATCCGGCCCACATCACGACCAGTGCCGGATTATCTTGCAGCATATCGGTAATCTTGTCGCTTTTCCGTGTCTGCTTGTAAGAATCATACTGGCGCTGGTAGTATTTGCCCCATTCAGAGCTTCGCGATTCAAATTTCTTAATCTCCGGCACGGCATTGATGTTTTTCTGCTCAGCCTTGTTTTCATTGATTGAAATTGCCAATAACATCAATGGGACAATGACCACCACTGAGCCGATTGTAAGCATTGTTGTCTTTTTCATTACGCAAGTCTCCTCTTATGATTTTTTATTTTTATCGGCTTCGTAAAAACTCTCATACGACAGCATCATATTTCCTTGACGCCCAAATTATCCGGAGTCGTTGTCAAACTTCTGGTGGTGCCATGGGGAACATCCCGGTGGCAGCTCCAGCATTTCCGATCCATTTGCCCACTGTCTCCTACTGTTTGATACAATTTACTGTTGGCAACTATCTGGGAGACCATTTCCCTGTGGCAGTTAATGCAGTTGGCCTGAATCCTGTGCTTGGCGGCTTCGCTTATCCTGATGTTCTCGCCTTCATAGGTCCGGAAAGTCATGGCAAAGGAATGCTTGAACCCATCCCTGGACTTTGCGAAGATCTTGTCCACCAGTGACTCTCGGGGCAGATGACACTCAACACAGGTAGCCCTTTCCCTGTGCGAACTATGCTGCCAGGTTGCATACTCTGTATTCATGGTATGACAGTTAATGCATACTTTCGGGTCTTCCGAAAGATATGAGATCATATTGGAGGCGTACCCAACATAGGCAAACATTCCTACTGCTGCCAGAACAGAAAAAATTGCCACATACTTCATCATGTTTTTTGTTTCCATATTCGACCTCTTCAGTTTCCTGTTATTTTCGGGTATTGACCCATGTTGAAAACTTCAAACCATGCTCGACGTGCCTTTCCTTTTTATTAGCAAATGGCATGCCATAAAATATTTTCATTGATATTAGTTATTTATGAACTTGGGATCGTAAAATGTTACCTTGAGGTAACGCCTCAGACGCGGGCATGTTACCAGTTGGTAACAAACTGATTTTGGGGAGAAATAAATCAAGGGGACAACAGACTAGGAATTTCGAAACGCCGGATCCGAAATTTTTTTTAGAGCGGTATGCTTGTCACCATCCCTGGTAGACGACGGCACCGGAACCGTGACAGGAAAGTTCACTCTCTGTTTCCAGCAAACCCAGTTCCAGGCCGCCGATATAAAAAACACCGCTTCTGAAAAAATACTTGTAGACCTTGTAAAGTAACCTGATCGAGGCGGACTCCCTGCTCTTTTTCTTGTAAAGGAAGCCGGTGCCGTTATCGATCCCGAGAACCAGCTCGCTTTTTCTGCCGTTTTTGTCAATAACATTGCAGAGCATTACGCAGAGAGCCGGGAACATATCCCGATACTTTTTCTTAAAATATGCTGCATGCGAAATGCTGTCCAAGGCATTCCAGAAACACTCCTGCAGCACGAGCCTTTTGCGCATCCAGGCCCGTTTGACTTCCTGGTCCGTGCTTTTGGCCACCATATCATCGGAATAGCCGATATAGGGGGCAAAGCAGGAGCAGTTCAGCATAACATGCGCCCTCTCTATATAAAGCCGGTGGTCCTTGATAGTCTGGATTTGTTTTCGCTGCTCCCACCAGTCCAGAGTGTGCCAGTGGGATAATCCCGGTTCATTGAAAAGAAAGAAAAATCCGTCAAGCACGGTGATGCGGTCAATGGTCAAACCCCGTGCCGCCAGAAAATCCCGCAAGACACCGGCAATACTTTCCCGGGCCGCAGAGAGTTTCGCATCATTATCCCTGACACGTCCCGGATCCAATGCAACAAGCTCGATCCCGAGTAAAAAAGTTAATGGTGTATCAGCTGATGAGAGCTGCTGCATCATGGCCACATGCCTATAGCTGAGATAGGTTCAGGTGCCTGATCATGCCATAAACGATTCAGGCATATAAGAGGTGAAGAGCGTTTTGGTTGCCGCAGTATCAGCAGACCTGGAGGCGGAAAAAGGCACAATGATCGTGCAGCCTTTATCCATATAATAACGAACAACATCTTCATCATCCTCGAGCAGGTAGATTCGTTTCATATCCTCCGCATTTTCCTGGTTCAGGCCTTCCTGCTGAACGATGAAATCCAGATGATACTGTTTGTAGTCCTGGGTGTTATTGGCGATGATGTTGCCGGTGGAAATGATTTCCCCTGCCCCGTTTTTCCGGGCCGTTGTGAATATGGTCTGCTCCTGGCCGAAAACCTGGTCCATGTAGAATTTAATAAGCTCATGTCCTGAGACTGCCTCGTCCTCTACCAGGCCGGCATTGGCATCATCGCTGTAGGAGGCTATATAGACGCCATGTCCCCTGCCCATAACCCTGTGGATAAAGTCAGCAAACCCTTTTTTGACATTCTTTTGGATAAAAGCAGGTGTCAATTCATAGCCATAGGCAATGGCGCCTGTATGCTGGATGGTAATGGTACGGTCAAAATCAAGGACATAAACCCGCCTTTCCCGGGTGGGTGCTGCTTCCCTGTTCCCAGGTTCTGCAGGCACCTCCTTTTTTCTGCTGAATAAACCAAACATTTTTTACTTCCGTTGATGTGCTCATGTTGGAACATGTTTATATATTCTGCAGCGCCAGGGCTGCAGCTGTCCTGGCCGCGTTCTAAGCCGAAAATCCGGGATCCTGGACACTGACTCTGTCGGATAGCCCTTAATATTGCAGGATATACCACAGAGTAAATTTTTCTGTCAACCGGCTGCTCTTGCTCAGGAACCCGGGGAATTCCCCTTACTGTTAAAGCTTGCGGTAAAACAGAAGATCAAGATATTCATGGAATTATAGTTACTGAAGGCTACCACATTGTGACAAATTCTGGCACAAAACAACGTTACATTCTTTGTTTTTCGTTTTTTGCCCTCCAGTACTAAATTCCCCTAAATCCTTTTTATTACTACATCAGAGGACTATTGCTTTCTTCAATACCGGATTGGTTTGCTTTTTGCATATATACAAGGTTGGTTTGCATATTTGTGGTTGCTGTATATTCACAGCGGTTGGAATACGCCGATCAATTCAGACTTAACTACAAATAATATTACTTTCTTTACAAATACAAACCTGCAGCATGGCCTGGGGAGAAAGATACGGGTTTGCTAGAAAGGCTGATTGCCGGAGTAAGAATTAAGCCCTACTGTCAGTGAGGATTGGCTGACCTGAATTTTTTCGATAACAGGGAACTTTGAAATTTAAGGGGAGGATAAGAACATGAAATTCCGGATAATGACTTTTGCAGCTTTATTTTTATTCCTGTTTTTACCACAACTGCTCCTGGCTCAGCAAAAACATGATATGCATATGCAGGGCGATCATGCAAAGATGATGAGTCATCCTGAAAAAATGGATGATCATATGATGGTGCACCATGAGCATATCAAAACCATGGAAAGGGTTTTCAGGTATGATCGGAATCTGGCTGAGAACACAGATGCAATCAAGGTCGGCTATCTTTATAAGCTCAACAATGCTGAAGCTGAAGAGGACATGAATGCCATGGTCATGATGTCTAAAACCATGGTTGAAGGAGGTTTATCAGGCAAAGATATCTCCTTTGATCCGATCGGTATAGGCCCAGGCAGCAACTTAAGCGACCAGCTGGCTGAAGCAGGAATAAATGTTGTTTATATAGGTTACGGTCTTTCTAAAAATGAGCTCAATGATGCAAAAGAATTTGCCGCAAGGAAAAAGCTGCTCACCATTGGCAGCACAAGTGAGCAGACAGAGGAAGGGATTACCACGGTTGGTATTGTAGCAAATAAGGACAAGGTTGATCTTATCATCAACTTGAAAACAGCTGAGGAATTAGCAGCCAATTTTGATCCTAGACTTTACCGGCTCGCAGATAATGTGATCCGTTAATTCTGGCTGTATCGATTTTTTGTGTGAAGCCATCCGCAAAGCCAATGAGGAGAGTTTAGAAAATGGCAAATAAGAAGGAAATTACTTTCTTCCGTTCCATAAAGATGCAGATGATTTTTCCGATTCTGGTATTTTCAATCCTGATCTGCCTGCTGCTCATTTTTGTCATAACTCCACGCCAGTACCGGCAATCGGTAAGAATAATGGAAGAGAACAGCAGATCATTGGCCAATGCTGTTTCATTTGGTGTAGGTGTGGGCCTGGAGTTTGAGGACAAACGGTCAGTTGGAGATGCCCTAGAGGGTGTTAAGCGATTGCCCAACCTCAGCTATATCATGGTTTTCGACCGGCAAAACAAAACTTTCTATGAGCACGGAAAAACCAATGCTGCAAATGTAAATTTTAAAAGCTGGGTCAATACAACAAACAGTTTTGTTGAACAGGAACTCCTGAATGTCGCATCACCCGTTATGGGCAGCAACAACAAACAAATTGGCACATTGCTGCTGGGCTTGAAGACTGAGAGTTTACTTGCCCTGAAGAAAAGCAATCAGATTCAGGGGTTGGTCATCAGCCTGGCAATATTTTTAATTGGTCTGATCGGCTCACTGATGATATCCTTCAATATCTCCGGTCCAATTGACAAAATTATCGGGCTGATAAAGGAAATCAATAATGGCAACCTGTCCTGTCGCCTGGAAATGCAAAGAGGCGACGAGATGGGCATGATGTCTTCCGCAATGGATGATTTTGCTGCAAACCTTGAGGGGGAGATCCTTACAGCTTTCAGAAAATTGGCTGAAGGTGACTTTTCATTTAAAGCCGACGGCTTGATAAAAGAACCACTGGCGCTGGCAAACATGAACCTCAACCAGTTGATGAGCCAGCTAAACGCCGCTGCTGACCAGATGAACTCCGGCGCCGGCCAGGTGAACAATGCGAGCCAGTCGCTATCCCAGGGTGCCACAGAGCAGGCGTCCGCTCTGGAGGAAATCTCAAGCTCCCTTGGAGAACTTGGCGGACAGACCAAGACCAATGCGGAACATGCCAACCAGGCAAATGAATTGTCGGACCAGGCCAAAATTGCCGCTGAAAAAGGCACCAGGCAGATGCAGGAGATGGTTGCTGCCATGGATGAGATAAACGATTCGAGCCATAATATTTCAAAGATCATCAAGGTAATTGATGAAATTGCTTTCCAGACCAATCTCCTTGCCTTGAATGCAGCGGTGGAAGCGGCCCGGGCAGGAAAGCACGGCAAGGGTTTTGCCGTGGTGGCGGAAGAGGTACGTAACCTGGCTGCCCGAAGTGCCAATGCAGCCAAGGAGACCGCACAGCTAATTGAAGGTTCTGTCGACAAGATCTCACGGGGCAGTGAAATTGCCAACCTGACTGCAGGAGCCCTGGACGAGATTGTCAAAAATGTTTCAGAAACAGCCCAGCTCATTAGCGATATTGCACAAGCCTCAAACCAGCAGGCCCATGGGATCAACCAGGTCAACAGAGGTCTTGCCCAGATTGACCAGGTAACGCAGCAGAACACTGCCAACGCTGAAGAATCAGCCGCTGCTGCTCAAGAACTTTCAGCGCAGGCTGAAGAACTGCGTGCCATGCTCGGACAATTCAAGCTTATGCAATCTTTTCAAAGCAGGGCAGCGGTAATCGATAAAAGTGCATCCCGGGTTGAAGAGGAAGAAGTTCTGCCGGCGGCCCCGGGACAACTGGCATACAGTGGATGAATGGAATTTTATCTCAAGCAATAGAACAAGGCGGCGAACAAAGAGATCAGCAAGAATAGACCAAGTCCTTTTTTGCAGACCTTTGGAAATCTTGGGTTTATTGCCGGACATTGGAGAATAATTTATTAAAAATCCTGGCCCTTAAAACATCCGGACAACACATTATGAGCATTCAATTTTTATGGCATGAGAGATATACAGTAGGAAACCCTGAGTTTGATGAACAGCACAAGAGAATCTTTGATCTTGCCAATTCACTACCAGAAGAGGCTAGCGAGGAAGAGATAAAGCGAATTATCTGGCGTTTGTTCAAACATGCGAATGAACATTTCACCATTGAAGAAAACATGATGAAGGAAATGGGCTATCCACAGCTTTCGGAACACCGGAAACTCCATGATGAATTGATTACCAAACTCAGTCAGATAAGCACCTATTCATTTGATAATGACCAGGCTTTATTCCAATTCAAGAAATTTATATATGATTGGATTATTGAACATATAATGAATGCTGATAAAGACTACTTCCGTTATGTCCAGAAAAAAAAGAAAAAAGATGACTGAGGAGGATAAAGCCCTCCCGGGTCAAGACCGCACCACCGGCCGATCAGATTTTCAGGGGGAGATTTATAATCGTTTGGCAGAATGCCAACTACTTTCCAGGGATTGATTGGGAGCAGAGCTCCGACGGTGGTCTAGAAAATCCAGCTGAAAAGTAACCATTAGCCCCCTACGAACAAAGAGCCAGAACTGGGATCATAAATCCCTTTCCTGGCTCTTTGTCTTTTCGGTCAACATGTCTTTCAGTTACTGCAAATGCGGCAATCACACTGGAAAAGTTATTCTTCAGGCCACAGGAAGATGAATTACCCGTATCGCGCAAATCTCATTCGATTTATACTTTGTCCGAATATCGCTTGATAACAAAGTTTACATCCCGATAAGTAATTAATTTTTTTAATTTCCTAACAATTTTTAGGAGATTTTGTGCCAAAAAGGTTTACTGCTGGCATGAAGTTTACTGGTTTCCCATGAAGCTGCTTAGTGCGGTCCTCCTATTGCACACCTTGCAAAAATTACAATTTTACCAAAAACTTACAGCCAATAATATGCTGAAATTATCTGTTTGGCATATGTCTTGCTCTTCCCTAAACAAAAATTTAAAACCTTAAAATCAGTTCAAATCACAGCACATTTTTTTCATGAAGAAACGAGACACAACCACATACCATCCATTAAGCCTACAAAAAATACAAATAGGGTAATTTTAAATGGTCAATACCGCACACAGAGATTTTGGCAGTGAGTCATATTGGGCAGACTTCAAAACCGAAGTTGGCATTGCTCAAAGTTACGGATTTCCGCCGGACATTGAACAAGATGCCCTTGAAGGAGAATATAGAGCACAGAATAATTTAGGTGTACTTTACTATTTGGGTAAAAACCGGACCCAGGATTATGAAAAATCGGCATATTGGTTTATGGAGGCTGCAGAAAAAGGGTTTGCCATATCTCAATATAATCTGGGTATTATGTATCAACAAGAAAAAGGGGTTAGGAAAGATGAAAAGCTGGCTTTTGACTGTTTTATGAAGGCAGCAGAACAGGGTTATGCAATTGCCCAGTACCAGGTAAGTCAATATTTTACCGCCGAAGCTGGAAAGAAACGCAATAATAGCGACCAGAACAACTGGCTTAAAAAGGCTGCTGATTCGGGCAATCCTCTGGCCCAGTATGCCCTAGGTAAATTTTCTTCAGAAGATATACTTATCAAAGAAATCTTCGGCGAAAATAATGAGACTAAAAGTCAGGTTCAGAATAAAATCAACTGGTTGGTGAGTTCCGCCATACAGGGTTATGCACCAGCACAGATTAAATTAGGTAATTACTATCAATATGGTTATGGATTAAAGCAGGACAACAAAAAAGCTGCACTGTGGTATTTTAAAGCAGCATTACAGGGATATAGCAGGGGGGAATATTATCTGGGCAACTGTCTGTTTAATGGCATTGGCACTAAGCGGAATATAAATGAGGCCATAAAATGGCTCTACAATGCTGCAACCCAAGAGGACATGGATGCGCAATTCGACCTGGGAAATTACTATCTAAATGATGCAGACAATAAGGATAAAAAAGCTAATCTTCGTGAGGCAGCAAAATGGTTTCTCAAAGCAGCAGAGCAGGGAAAAGTTGATGCCCTTTATCAATTAATAAAACTAGCCGAACAGGATCCTGACATTTATCATATCTTAAATAAGGCAATTCCATTTTTTCGCAAAGCAGCAGAGCAGGGAAACGCGGACGCTCAATATCAACTTGGTCTTATATACGAAAATAGCCTGGGGGATGAACTGCATTATCATTACCTTGAAGCTGAAACATGGATCCGCAAAGCAGCAGAGCAGGGAAATATTAATGCCCTTTATCATCTTGGAAAAACCTTTGAGCAGGGAGAAACAAATCAAGAAATTATTAAATGGTATTATGAGGCGGCTGAACGTGGTCATGAAACAGCCTGTTTTGTTTTGGGCCAGGCGTACTTACATGGAAGTTGTCATAATATAAAAGTCATTCAGGATTACAGTAAAGCATTTAAATATCTGACTTGGGCATCTGCAAAAAGGAAACCACATATAATTGGTGAATTAGCTATTTGCTATCTATGCGGATTGGGAGTTCAGAAAAATCTCGCTTTTGCAATTGATATTTTTCAATCACTTGCTTCAAGAACTGTAGAGATCCCTCCTATATCAATTGCAGCTAAAATGGCATTAGCAAAAATGTATCTGGCAGGAGAAGGGGTCAATAAAAATGAAGAGAATGTTTTGTATTATTTATATTCTATAAAAGATTTTCTTCCCTATATTAATGGATCTGAGATCTATAGGTTCAATGGTTTCCTGCAACTTAATGATAAAGATCTATTTCAATGGTTGGCACAAAAAGGAACAGCGGGGGATGTCAGGGCTCAATCAATACTCGGCCTATTATATTTCTGCCGACAAAATCATGATAAGTCCGACTATTGGTACCAACTGGCAGCAAAAAAAGGTGACCTGAAAGCTAAAACTTTTCTCAAGGAAAACTCTATATAGAAAGAGGGGTTCAGCTTAGATAGCTGAACCCCTTTGTATTACTGGCGCGCCTGGCAGGATTCGAACCTGCGACCTACGGATTAGAAGTCCGTTGCTCTATCCAGCTGAGCTACAGGCGCACTAAGGTTTGCGGGCTATT
>Ga0209536_100008966_pt1 | contig 14917 bp, 11 predicted proteins | sample DeeMarSeWOR28_12_FD_187461 | JGI IMG/M metagenome (GOLD analysis project Ga0209536, IMG submission 187461) | Marine sediment microbial communities from White Oak River estuary, North Carolina - WOR-2-8_12 (SPAdes) (version 2) | ecosystem: Environmental > Aquatic > Marine > Intertidal zone >...
CCTGAGGTCCCAGTTGGTCCGGTTGATCCCCTTTTTTGCAGGCGAGATCAGGTTGTTCACCACCTGTCCCAGCTCGTCCCTCACCGTAAACACAAGAGAGGATCCCTGCTCCAGACTCTCTTTTTCGAGTGCTTCCCAGCCCGGGAATGGAACCGGTGCCCCCTGTTCCTCCAGTTTTTTCTCCCCTTCGGTTCTGCTCTTTTTCAGGGTGAGGGGCTCCTCTTTCAGGTAGTAGGTGAATATGGCCCCGAAAGGCGGGTTTTCCGCCCTGTAATCAGAGGCACCCTGTGCACTCACAATATTTCTCGGCACATACCACCAGGCGTCCTTCACCGCAAACAGTGCAGCCTCCTCCCGGAGCACCTCCCCGGAGACTTTCCTCAGGGGTGAAATATCATCCAGTATGAAGAAACCCCTTCCGAATGAAGCGGCTACCAGGTCATTTTCCCTGCGCTGTATGGTGATGTCCCTGAAGGAGATGGTGGGGACTCCGCCGGTCAGTTCGGTCCAGTGCCCTCCCCCATCCATTGTAAAATAGATACCGAATTCCGTGGCAATGAACAGCAGATCCTTTTCAACATGGTCCTGTACCAGCCGCCACACCAGGTTCCTATCGGTCAGGTTTCCCGTGATGGAGCTCCAACTCTGACCCATGTCGGTACTTTTGATCAGGTATGGCTTTAAATCTCCGAATTTATGGTTGTCCAGGGCAGCGTAAACGGTCGATGCATCAAACAGGTCGGCCCTGATGTCATTGACGAATGCCGTGGAAGGGATCCCCTCAATGGAACCGACCTCCAGCTTGCTCCAGCTTTCCCCTCCGTCCGAGGTGACCTGGATCAGTCCGTCGTCGGTTCCCGCGTAGATCACTCCTTCCCTCACCGGGGATTCGGAGAGGGATGTAATGGTATTGTAGGTGGACATGGCGGAAATATCCCAGGCATTATCCCAGCTTTGTTGTTTTCCCATTATGGGAAGTGTCAACCGCTCCTGGTTCCTGGTCAGGTCGCCGGATAGAGCCCTCCAGCTGTCGCCCCGGTTATCTGACCTCCATACCCGGTAGGAAGCGGTGTAGATCCTGGCCGGATCATGGGGGCTCACCAGGATGGGGGTGTCCCAGTTAAACCGCTCATGAGGCTCCCCCTTCCCGGCCTGCGGCTGAATGTATACCTGCTCTCCGGTGATCCGGTCGATCCGGTGAAGTCCCCCCTGTTGTGTTTCAGCATATACGATGGCCGGGTTGCCGGGTTCGGTGGCTGTCTGGTGTCCATCCGCACCCAGGATCTTGAACCAGTCTGCATTCCTGATTCCATGAACATTATCTGTTCTGGAGGGACCGCCATGAGACCCGTTGTCCTGTGTACCGCCATATACATAATAAAACGGCTCAGCGTCATCCACCGCCAGTTTGTAATACTGTGTGACCGGTAAATTGGAAATAAAACGCCAGTTTTCAGCCAGGTCATAACTCTCATAAATCCCTCCATCGGTTCCCAGTAGCAGATAGTCGGGATCTCCTTTCCTGAAATTGATGGAATGTGTGTCAGAGTGTTTCAGATCCTCTTTCAATCTTCTGAAGTTCTTACCGTGATCGTCCGAAACCTGGACATAGACATCCACCAGGTAGAGTCTTCCCTCCCGGTGCGGGGATGCGTAAAGTTCCTGGTAGTAGTGCGGACCGGTGGCTCCGGAAACGGCAGCGGACTGTTTTGTCCAGGAAGCTCCGCGGTCCCGGGACATAAATACCCCCCCGGTCCTGCGATCCAGTTCAATGGCAGCATATACCACATCCCGGTCGAAGGGGGATATGGCCAGCCCGATCTTGCCCAGATTGGATCCGGGAATGCCGTTGTTCAACTTTACCCAGCTTTCCCCGCCATCCATACTCCGGTGTATACCTGATCCGGGACCGCCTCCCATGTAGGCTGCCACATTGCGGTGTCTCTGCCATGTGGCTGCATACATCCATGAGGGATCCTCAGGGTCCAGGACAAGATCGGTCGCTCCGGTCCATGGGTTGCCCCCCAGTACCTTTTTCCAGCTTTCCCCGCCATCGACTGTTTTAAAAAGTCCGCGTTCCCCCCCTTCGTTCCACAGGGGACCCTGCGCAGCCACAAAGATGGTATCCGGACAGGAGGGGTGGATCACAATCTTTGAGATGTGTTCCGTTTCCCGGAGACCCATGTTTTTCCAGGTCTTTCCTCCATCCATGCTCCGGTAAATCCCATCCCCGAATCCCACATGCCTGCCTCCCACATTTTCACCCGTACCCACCCATAGGGTATTGGGATTGCATGGATCGATGGCCACACACCCGATTGAATAGCTGGGCTGCCGGTCAAAAATGGGGCTCCAGGTCACCCCGTTGTTCTCTGTTTTCCATACCCCACCCGACCCCACGGCCACGTACCAGCAATTCTCATTTTCCGGGTGAATGGCAATGTCTGCGATGCGCCCTGAAGCAAAAGCAGGACCGATATTTCTGAGCTCCAATCCTCTAAAAGTGCTTGTAGAATGAACAGCAGTGTCCACCTGGGCGCTCAGGGTGGTTCCGAGGGCCAGTAAAATAGCAATCCAATGTTTCATGGGATTTTCAGTTACAGATTAGTACCATACGAATATACAAAATCGGCTGATTTTATATAATTTCGGTGGCCATGATTCATGAGCTCGTTATTGCATTCTTGCTGGGATTGATCGGGGGCATGATTCCCGGCCCGGTGATCACCTCTGTTTTCACGGAAATCATTCAGTCAGGTCTGCCCAGGAGCATGCGGATCATAATGATCGCACTGGTTACGGAGACGATGGTAGCCATTGCCAGCCTGATCCTCATCGATTCGTTGCAGCTGCATGAAGGATTTTTCAGGGGATTATCGCTGGCCGGAGCGGCCATCCTGATCTGGATCGCATGGAACCTTTTCAGGGTGAAGCGGCTCGATACCGGCGAGACTGTACATTTCACTATATGGAAGGTGATTGCGATGATCCTGACCAACGGGGTACTATGGACCTACTGGATCACCGTATGCATTCCCAAGGCCATATTGCTTGGAAATGAGGTTCACCTGGGAGCCTACCTGTTCATGGGACTGGTCCAGGCGGGTTGGCTTATTTCCACGCTGATCCTGGCGCTGCTTTTTTCCCGATTCAGGAAAATACTTTCCCGCCCGGGGACAATTCCGTTAATTTTCAAGATATTTGCCGGTGCCTTTGCATATTTTGCGTTGGATATGATTGTTCAGAGCATCCGGTACTACACCAGTTGATCCTGTTCCATGAAACACACTTCCGATATCACCATCCTGACCGATTCGAGGTATGTGGCACCGGCTAGAACCGATCCCTACGTGCTGAATATTCTGCGCGAGGAAGAGCTGGTCCGTAGCGCCCTGGAGGAGAAGGGGCTGGTTATCGACCGGATCAACTGGGACCACCCCGGGTTTGAATGGAACCATACGCGCTTCGTCCTGTTTCGCAGTACCTGGGACTATTTTGACAGGTTCCCCGAATTCCGGGAATGGCTGGAAAAAACTCACCGCATGACCTCGATGATCAATCCATACAGCCTGATCAGCTGGAACCTGGATAAACACTACCTGGGCGATCTGGAGGAGCGAGGTATACCGGTGCCCCCCACCTGTTTTATAGAGCAGGGTGACCACCGGCCACTGACCCACTTCATCTGGGACACCGGCTGGGAGGAAGTGATCCTGAAGCCTGTTGTATCGGGTGCAGCACGACATACCTACCGGTTCAGGGAGGAGGAAGCCTCCGAATATCAACCTCTTTTTGCAGAACTTATCCGGAATGAATCCATGATGCTTCAGGAATTCCAGCAGAAAGTTGTGACGAAGGGTGAAGTTGCACTGATGCTGTTCGGGGGCAGCTTTACCCATGCCATTTTAAAGCGGGCGAAGCGGGGGGATTTCAGGGTGCAGGATGATTTCGGCGGCACGGTTGCGTCGTATGAACCCACCGCAGAAGAGATCGCTTTCGCCGAAAAAGTGGTTGCAAAGTGCGATCCTATGCCGGTCTATGCCAGGGTGGATGCCATTTGGGATAACCGGGATCGGCTGGTGGTATCCGAACTGGAGCTGATCGAGCCTGAATTGTGGTTCAGGTTCCACCCGGCTGCAGCAGATCACCTGGCAGGAGCCATCTTGTCCCACATGGAACAGCTCTCCCAAAATCAAGAATGAACCATGCTCGATTTGAAAGATTTTAAAAACAGTACTGAAGCGGTCATTGAGTGGATAGACAGCTACCTGACCCGGCTGCCTGACCTGCCGGTAAAATCACAGGTCACTCCGGGAGAGATCTACGACCTGATTCCTGAACAGGCACCGGAGCGGTCCGAGCCGCTGCATGAAATCCTGCAGGACCTGGAGAGGGTCATCCTGCCCGGAATGACCCACTGGCAACATCCCAATTTCCACGCTTACTTTCCTGCCAACAACTCATTGGAATCGGTTCTCGCCGAATTCATTACCTCTGCCATGGGTGCACAGTGCATGATCTGGGATACCTCTCCCTCGGCAGCAGAACTGGAACAGAGAATGCTGGAATGGCTCCGGGATGCCATGGGAATTCCTTCCGGATGGGAAGGTGTGATCCAGGACAGCGCTTCTTCAGCCACGCTGGTGGCCATCATTACCGCCCGCGAGGTAAAAACCGGTTTCCGCAGCAATGAAGAAGGGGTGCCTCAGAATCTCCGGATCTACGGCTCGACAGAAACCCATTCCTCCATTGAAAAAGCTGCAGGAGTCAGCGGGATCGGCCGACAGAACCTGGTCAAGGTTCCGGTGGATGGGGAAATGCGTATGGATCCGGTCCGCCTGGAAGAGCGCATCATTGAGGATCTGAAACGCGGATACCAGCCTATGGCGGTGGTGGCCACCCTGGGTACCACCGGCACACTTGCGGTGGATCCGCTGGAAAAGATCGCATCCGTATGCCAGGCTTACGATGTGTGGCTCCATGTGGATGCCGCGTATGCCGGCACTGCCCTGTTGCTTCCCGAATACAGGTGGATGATCTCCGGAGCAGAGAAAGCAGACAGCTTCGTGTTCAATCCGCACAAATGGATGTTCACCAATTTTGACTGTTCGGCCTATTTTGTGAAGGATCCCGGGCTGCTGATCCGAAGTTTCGAGATACTCCCCGAATACCTCCGGACCACTTCCCGCGGAGCCGTCAACGACTACAGGGACTGGGGTATACCGCTGGGCAGAAGGTTCCGGGCGCTGAAACTCTGGTTTGTGTTGCGCAGCTTCGGACTGGAAGGCATCCGCGAAAAGCTGAGAACCCACCTGGAATTAAGCCACTATTTTGGCAGCGAATTAATGAAGATCAGTGGGATCGTCTTTCCCCAGAAGCCGTTCCTGAATTTCGTAAGCTTCAGATATGAACCTGATGCTGAGACTGATACAGATACAAAGAACCGCCTGAACGGTGCACTTGTGGAGTCCCTGAACCGCCGTGGAAAAATCTTCCTGACCCATACCCGGATCGGTGGCTTCCATACCGCACGGATGGTCATCGGACAGACCTATGTGGAAAAAAAGCACGTGGATCTTGCGCTGGAGGAGATCAGGAGTGCCATCGGCACACTGGAACAACCCGGTCCCAGGGTGCCGGAAAATGAACCCCCAAGCCAGAAACAATGAATTCAATTCCTGCATCGATGAAAGCAGTCCGGCAACACCGGCCCGGTGAAGCACCGGCTATTGATTCGGTTCCCGTTCCCAGGCCGGAAAAGGGGGAAGTGCTGATTAAAATGCATGCTGCACCTGTGAATCCATCCGATCTCTCCCTGCTGAGGGGTGGATACCTGGAAAGAAATTACCCCTTCACGCCCGGCCTGGAAGGTAGCGGCATGGTCGTGGAATCGGGCGGAGGGGCCATCGGAAGGTTGAGAAAAGGTCGATGGGTGGCGTGTACCCCCGATCCCACAGGGGACGGAACCTGGGCTGAATACATCAAAACCTCGGCCATGCGAACGGTTCCCCTGCCGGGGGGAGTTACCCCCGAAATGGGTTCGATGATGCTGGTCAATCCCATGACCGCCGTGGCATTGATCGGCATTGCTAAAAAGAGAAATCACCGGGCGATGGTGAACAATGCTGCAGCCAGTGCCCTGGGAAAGATGTTGATCAGGTTGGCTGACCAGGACCGTATTCACCTGATCAATATTGTCAGAAGGGAAGAGCAGGAAGAAGAGTTGATATCCTTGGGGGCGAAATATGTTCTGAACAGTACCGATCCAGGTTATAAAGCCAAACTGAAGGACATCGCAGGGAGCCTGCATGCTACGCTGTTCCTGGATGCTGTTGGAGGGGAAGAAGCTGCGGTGATGATGAAAGCTGCCCCCCCGGGTTCCACCCTGTTGATGTATGCCAGGCTTTCCGGGGATCCGTTGCAGGCAGATCCCGGATGGCTGATCCGGGAGGGGAAACATATGGAAGGCTTCCAGCTGGGAAGATGGATGCAGGAACAAAGTACTTTAAAGAAATTGCGCGTGATCAGCCGGGTGAAAAAAGGAATGGACGGAGCACTCTCCTCAAGGATCAGGGAGATGCTGCCCATGGAAGAGGTGAATGAGGCCATTGCAAAGTATAAGCAGAAAATGTCACATGGAAAAATCTTATTAAAATTATAACCTGCAGAGTCATGTTTAAATCCAGGTATCAAAAGGGATCAGCAAACAGGAAACGGTGCTGTAAGGCCCATGCCATTTACAGGCCGGGAGGGTCGAAAGTACTTTTTTCATCGCGGGCAGGCAGCCTCCTGGCAGCGATGGCATTGCTCGGCCAGCTTTTTTCGTGCGGACCTGCAGCTACGAAAGATACAGAAGGGGATGCGATCCCCTTCTACTGGGATAATGCCAACATCTATTTCCTGCTCACCGACCGTTTCCATAACGGGGATCCGTCCAATGACGTCAACTTTGAAAGGAATGATGAGACAGCCGTACTCAGGGGGTTTGAGGGTGGAGATATCAGGGGTATCATTGAGAAAATGGAGCAGGGATATTTTCAGAAGTTAGGCATCAATGCCCTGTGGATCACTCCGTTCTTTGAGCAGAATCACGGGCCTACAGACGAATCCACCGGCATGACTTACGGGTACCACGGCTACTGGATAAAGGACTGGACCAGCCTTGATCCCAATTTCGGTACGCCGGAGGATCTCGGAAAATTGGTGGAACTGGCCCACCGGCAGGGTATCCGGATCGTTATGGATGTGGTGATGAACCACACCGGGCCGGTCACGGAAGCTGATCCGGTCTGGCCGGTTGAGGGGGTCCGGACTGAGCCCGGGTGTACTTACACCAGCTATGAAACCACCGTATCGTGCACCCTGGTGGAGAACCTGCCCGATATCCGGACCGAAGCGGACGATGCGGTGGAATTGCCTGCCCTACTGCTTGCCAAATGGGAGAACGAGGGCCGGCTGGAGCAGGAACTTGAGGAACTGGACGCCTTTTTCGAGCGAACCGGTTATCCCCGTGCCCCCAGGTTCTACATCATCAAATGGCTGACTGACTACATCCGGAAATACGGAATTGACGGCTACAGGCTCGATACGGCGAAACACATCGAGGAGCAGGTATGGTCAGAATTACTGCGTGAGGCCAGGCTCGCATTCGAAGCGTGGAAGCGGCAGTACCCGGAAAAAAGAATGGACGACAACGACTTTTATATGGTAGGGGAAGTCTACGGTTACGGAATCTCCTCGGGAAGGGAATTCTCGTTCGGAGACCGAAGTGTGGATTTTTTTGACCAGGGTATCCACAGCCTGATCAATTTTGAGTTCAAGCACCACGCCAGGGAAGACTACGAAACCCTCTTCTCCCTCTATTCTGATCGTTTACAGCAGGAACTTGATGGCGTGGGAATCCTGAATTACATATCATCACACGATGACGGCGATCCGTATGACAGACAACGAGAAAACCCTGTGGAAGCACTTACCAAACTGTTGCTTACACCCGGAAGCGTTCAGCTTTATTACGGTGACGAGACCTGCAGACCCCTGGAGGTGGCCGGGGCCAACGGGGATGCCAACCTGCGAAGCAAGATGAATTGGGAGGAGCTCGAATCAAACCTATCCAGGAACGGTTATTCCGTTTCCAGCGTACTCGAGCATGCACAGAAACTGGGACAATTCAGAAGGGCTCATCCTGCCGTTGGAGCAGGGGTACACCGGATGATCACCTCCTCTCCGTATGTGTTCTCCAGGACGATGGAGCGGGGTGTTTTCAGCGATCGTGTGGTGGTGGCCCTGGATCTGGAGCCCGGACTGCAGGAGATTGAAGTGGGAGATCTGTTCAGGGATGGTACCCTGTTGCTTGATTACTATTCGGGAACGGAGGCAGTGGTGAAGAACGGTGTGGTGAAACTCCGGACGATGCATACAATAGCCCTGCTCGGCCTTTCCAAATCACAGCGATGACCAGGGAGCGGTCCACTCCCCGGGAAAGCGGAAAGCAAGGGCGCGGCGCAAACCGTGCGGCGTGCATGGCTTCTCCGGTTCCACTGGAGCATTTTCCAGGCATTCCCTATGAATATACCGAAGTGCTTAAATCAAAGGGGATCGCCAGCTCGGCCTGCTTCCTGCAAATGACACGCTCTGATAAGCAATGCACCGCACTGGCCGGATCCACCGGTATTCCGGAAAACCGCATCAGGGAGATCCTGGCCCTGTGTGACCTGGCCCGTATCAGGGGGATGGGACCAAAGGTTGCCAGGGGTTTCTATCAGGCAGGCATCAGGTCGGTTCGTCAGCTGGCCGGAGCAGACATCAGATCTATGTGTACCCGACTCCATAATGTTTCAGGAGCCGGGTCCGGTGCCAATCCCGCCCCGGGCCTCCGTGAGATGGAGGAATTTATCCGTTGTGCAGGGATCATAGCTGCAATTGACCGTAAAGAACAAAGCTAACTACAACAGCCTTTTGCTAAGAATGTTGCTCATAACCATCCTGATCCTGTCCCGGGTCCTCCACCCGGGCAGGGAAGCGTTCGCTCAGGATACCCTGCTTTACCTTTTCCCGGGACAGGGTTCCGACGAGCGGCTTTTCAAGAACCTGCAGCTGCCCGATGGATATGACACCATCCACATCCACTATCCCATACCGGAGATAAGGGAAGATTTGCGCGCTTATGCCATGAGGTTTCTTCCGGAAATAGATACCACGGCACCTTTTGTGCTACTGGGGGTATCTCTGGGAGGTATGATTTGCACCGAACTCAGCGACACACTGCTTCCCCTGAAAACCATCCTGATCTCAAGTGCCAAGACCCGCGGTGAGCTACCCGGCAGATACACCTTCAACCAGACGGTACCCCTCAACCGCATCCTTCCCGCAGGGTTGATCAAGGCAAGTGCCCGGATGCTGCAGGGTATTGTCGAACCGGACAGGAAGCATGACAAGGAGACTTTTAAGTCCATGTTAAAAGAGAAGGATCCGATCTACCTGAAACGAACAGTGGAGATGATCACCCACTGGGACCGCAAGGCCTATTCACCAAATATCATTCATATCCACGGCAATAAAGACCGCACGATCCCTGTTAGGAATGTGAAGGTTGATTATCTTGTGGACCGGGGATCACATATGATGATGATTACCCGCGCAGACGAAATCAATGAGCTCCTGGAAGAAATCCTTCGTTTGGAGAGGCCATGACACTGATTGATAGCCATATGCATGTGGGCCTCGGCGGCTACGATCCCGAAACAATCATCCGGGCCATGGATAAGCAGGGAACCGATCAGAGCTGGCTGCTCACCTGGGAGGAGCTCTCACCTCCTGTAGAACAGTTGCATATGGAGCTGCCACCTGAACCTTTGCTCGAGGCCGCGCAGAGATTTCCAGGCAGGTTTGTTCCGTTCTATGCACCCGATCCGGCACATCAGAACCTGGAAGAACGTTTCGAGCATTACCTGGGGATGGGAATCAAAGGGTGTGGTGAACTGAAGGTCTCCAGGAAATGGGAGGACCCCCTGATTGAGGAGTACCTGACGCTGGTGGACCGGTTCAGTATACCTCTGGTGTTTCACATGGAGAACCCGGCCAGTCATTATGTCCGGGTACGAGAAGGTTTTTTTGAGTGGGTACTGGAGCGGCTGATGAATGACAAATTCAACGGTGTATCGCGATACTACCTGACAGCGTTCGCCGAAAAAAACGGTATTCTCAGGAAAAAGATAGAGAGGAACCGGGTGCACTTCCCCGGCATTCTTTATGATTTCAGTGCGCTGGAAATCAGGATCCGGCAGTTTAAGGGAATCAGGTTTATCGGGCACGGCCCCGATTTCTGGAACAACATCGCCTCCCGGCGGCATTTGAAGTACATCCATCAGCGGGGACCCATCGGTCAGTTCGGTATCATTGACAGGATGCTGGAGGAGTATGACAACCTCTATTGTGATATTTCGGGCCACAGCGGATTCAATGCCCTGAAACGGGATCCGGCCCAGGCCAGGATCTTTCTGCTGAAACATGCTTCCAAGATCCTGTATGGTACGGACAATACGGCCCTGCCTTTGCTGCCGCTGCTCCGTTCCATGAAACTTGGTAAGGAAACCATGGATGGTCTTCTCTGGAAGAATGCCCTTCGCGTACTGGGATAGATCCTGAATATCTCCATTTTTGCTAGATTTGCGATTCGCATTTTAAAACAGACCAAGATGAGAAGATATGTCATGGTGGGGTTGCTGATCCTGGCCACCCTCGCGGGAAATGCACAAAAAAAGAGATATGAGTCGGTAACCGATGCCCTGATGGCCTCGCGTTACCTGAGGGGAGAGGCAGGTCCTGCCAATGTGGAATGGATAGGAACGGGCGAGAGCTATTCATTCACGAGGATGGAGGGCAGGAACCAGCAGATCTGGATCACCGATGTGAAAAAAGGGAGTGAAGAACTTGTTTTCAACGGGGCGGATCACACCTTTCCCGGAAGCGGTGAACCTTTCAGGTACAGGAATTTCTACTGGACGGATGACTACCGTTACCTGCTGTTTCAGACCAATTTTGACCGCATCTGGAGGTACTCCGGAAATGCCGATTATTATTACTATTCCCTGGAAGATCGAAGCATGCGGCTCATTGTAAAAGGAGCTTTTACGGCCGAAGTCTCACCGGATGGTAAAAAAGTTGGGTACGGTAAAGAGGGGAACCTGTTTCTATTTGACCTGGCAACGGGATCACATACCCAGCTTACCTTTGACGGGGCAGATAAATTATACAATGGCAGGTTCGGCTGGGCCAACGAAGAGGAATTCGGACTGGTCCAGGCGTGGGAATGGTCGAAGGACAGCAGGCACATCGCCTTCTGGCAAACCGATGAACGGGATGTACCGGTCTACCGGCTGACCGATTTTTCAGGACAACATCCCCACTATATGGAGATCCCTTATCCCAAGGTGGGTGATACCCCGCCGGTGGAAAGGATCGGGATACTGGATCTGGAATCCGGTTCAAGCCGGTGGCTCGAATTTGATCCGGAAGGTGGCTATATCCCCAGGATCTACTGGACCTCCAGGCCTCATACCCTGGCGCTCGTCTGGATGAACAGGGCCCAGAATCAGCTGAAGGTCTACCTGTTCGATGTCCGCGACGGATCGAAAAAGCTGGTCCTTGAGGAGCGTTCCGATAGCTGGATCGATATTTATGACTTCTTTGCCGGAGAGTTGCACCTGTTTTATTTCCCGGATGAGATCGAATCATTTTTCTGGATCTCCGACAGGGACGGATATTCTCACATTTATCAATACAATTATGAAGGTGAGCTTCTCAACCAGGTTACCGGCGGAGCTTATGATGTGGTGGCCATCAAGGCCATTCATCCCGGGGAAAAAAACCTCTGCTACCTTTCCTGCGAGGTCTCCCCGCTTGAAAGAAACCTCTTTCGCATACAATTCAACGGCAAAGGGAAACAGCGACTGACCGGCATATCCGGGAATCACCGTGTGAATGTTTCCCCCGGCGGGGACTATTTCATTGACAGTTACTCCGATACCGAAACCCCGTCTTCCGTGGACCTGCGGGACAGCAAAGGAAAACTGATCCGTAACCTGGCTGGGCATTCACATGTCCTCGCGCACCTGGAGCAGTACCACTACTCCCCCAGGGAACTCTTCAGCTTCACAACTTCCGACGGGCAGCTGATCGACGGATACCTGATCAAACCAGCAAATTTCGACCCCGGCCAGAGCTATCCCCTTCTGCTGGACGTATACGGCGGACCTGGATCACAGGGAGTCTATAACAGTTTCGAATCCAGTGGATGGACCCAGTTCCTCGCACAGCAGGGGTATGTGGTGGCCAACATCAATAACAGGGGGAACGGAGGATATGGTCGCGATTTTGAAAAAGTGGTCCATCTGAACCTGGGTAATTGGGAGACACATGATTTTGCAGAGGCCGCCCTGCACCTCTCCCGGGAAGCGTGGATCGATGGTGACCGGATCGGTATCATGGGACACAGCTACGGTGGCTTCTCAGCCGGGATGTCCCTGCTCAGGCACCCGGATGTGTTTGCGGCCGGGATTGTTACCGCTGCCATTGCCAGCCACATGAACTACGATTGCATACTCACGGAGCGATACATGGGACTCAAAGAGGAAAATGAGGAGGGTTACCGCAACAGTTCCATGGTCGAGCTTGCCGGTAACCTGGAAGGAAAGATGCTCCTGGTCCACTCTCTGCTGGATGATAATGTTCATCCGCAGAACACTTTTCAGCTGATGAAAGCCATGATCGACCACAGAAAAAGCATCGATCTGAAAATCTATCCTCCCGGAGCCCACGGGGTCTCCTACGACATGAACAGCCGCATATTCCTTCAGGAGGAATATCTGAAGTGGCTGGATGAGAACCTCAAATTGAAGAAATGAGAACGACTCACCGCTATCTGTTTGTCTTCCTGATCCAGTTGCAGGGATTAACGTTATTAACTGCTAACGCCCAGGAATGCCCCTGCTGTCATCCTGAATACCGCCAGTTTGATTTCTGGTTGGGTGATTGGATTGTTTACGATTCTCTCGACAATGAGGTGGGCCGGAATACGATTGTTTCCGGCCAGAATGGCTGCCTGCTGGTGGAAAACTGGACCTCTTCATCAGGCGGGACCGGGACCAGCTACAACTACTATAACCGCATAGATTCCACCTGGAACCAGGTCTGGGTTGATGCAAGCGGTGGTGTGCTGGAGCTGAAAGGAGCATTCAAAGAGGGAGCCATGCTCCTTCAGAGTGCCCGGCAGCAAGGTAGTGACGGTTCCTCCATCAGCCACAGGATCACCTGGGAATCCGACGGTGACCAGGTCATCCAGACCTGGGAAACCCTGGATGAATCAAACCGGGTACGGTCACTGCTTTTCAAAGGATATTACCGCAGGGAGTAATCCTCTTCTGGTCCTTCCCTGATGTGGATCTTTTCCGGTCCTTCCGGTTATTCCTGTCCGGATGCCTTTGTGCTCCCCCCGGCAGCTGTTTTTGGCGCCTGGGTGGTTGTGGCAGCTTTACCCGTTGCAGGTTTGGTGGCTGCAGGCTTTCCGACAGCAGGTTTTCCCGACGCTGGTTGACGGGTTGCCGGTTTGCTCGCTGCAGCTTTATCCGTTGCGGATTTGGTGGTTGCAGGCGTTCCGGCAGGTTTTTTAGGCTGCACCTTCTTCGTGGCGGCTTTTGCAGCTGCACCCCCCTTCTCCTTCTCATCTGCCGATTCGGCCTTGGCCGGATGCAACCTGGATTGAATGTATGCCTGATAGAACGCTTTCTGTTCATCTTTGAAAAGGTGGATCATCCGGTCCATCTTTTGCTTAAGCAGGATTTCATTGTCACGGATCTTTTTCACCAGCTTGACTTTGCTTTTTTTTCTGTCCAGGCTGGCCTCCCAATAACCGTTGATGGCAGCCTGGAAATTTTCCAGCGCAGATTGAAGCCTCAAATGGAGTTTCTCTGTGATCCCATAATCCCTGATGGGGTGCCTGGACCCCTTTTTGCCCACTTTCTGGTCATTCTCAAGAAGGCTTTCAACATGTTGTGCAACTTTCTTCCCATGCCTGATCAGTTCTTCAGGCTTGAGTTTCCGGACATCTCTCAATTTTCCTTTCAACAGGTTCATGAGTTTGCGGTCCCTCACGTCCGCTGCGTACACCCCCAGTGCACCTGATATTGTAAAAACAGTATCCACCAGATGTTTTCGGGCCAGCTCCCTCTTTTCCTTGAGGGGTGCCAGGTCCTGTTTCAGTACCACCAGATATCCTTCGATCTTTTTCAGATTAAAGATGAATTTGTCGTATTGAGCATTCAGTGCGGGAACCTTTTGCCACTTGGAAATATTTTTTTCCATGACTTCTTTTACGGCTTTCTGGATTTCCAGGTTGTTTTGCAGCTGTTCTTTCATATGCAATGATTTAATTGATGTTGTAGTGTATGTTCCAGTATAATCGCATCCTTTCATTAAATACACGCGGTTTTTCAGCGAACAGGAGTGCTGCATTCTTGAATGCCCCATCAGTTGCCCTTGTGCGCAATTGCCTGGCCGCATTCAGGATCGTATTCATGCCTGACCCCGCCCCTGATGCTTCGTTTTGAAGATAAGCTTCAAAACGCTGATAATCCCTGACCTTACCCAATGTCTCTGCATGTTTGTCCAGGGAGGCTGCATATACTTTCAGTAAATCGGGATAAATGGGTTGTATCAATTCCATCTGGTACTGCAGGTAGCGGCAGTTCTTCCGGTACTCGTGCAATGTTTCCATGCACGGTTCCGGGTCCATTTCATGCAAACTGCTCCGGGCCCTCCTGTAGATCCTCCTGATCCCCCTCCCCACAGATTCATACCGGTGCCTGAGCCTGAGGGATTCATTGATGCGTTGAATGGCACGGTTCAGTTCACTGCCCAT
>Ga0209536_100008967_pt1 | contig 14916 bp, 14 predicted proteins | sample DeeMarSeWOR28_12_FD_187461 | JGI IMG/M metagenome (GOLD analysis project Ga0209536, IMG submission 187461) | Marine sediment microbial communities from White Oak River estuary, North Carolina - WOR-2-8_12 (SPAdes) (version 2) | ecosystem: Environmental > Aquatic > Marine > Intertidal zone >...
CATGACGTGATGGATGGTGCCCCTATGGTTCGAATGCTCAATGAATTAACAAAATTTATCGAAACAGGAGAATTAATAAGCGGCTAAAATATAAGTTGGCTATAACCGCATTTTTTTTTATATTAAGGGTTTGGTTTTCTTTAAATTCACAGGCAGAGACGACATTTGGATACTTTATTTAAATGGGCAACGGGTGAAAATTCTTGTCCTGCCGTATGAATAAAAAAGTAACCGGATACCACAATTATCGACAGCCATTTATACAGCTGTTATATTATCCGTATTTCTAATCATAGAAAAAATGGAAACAACGGGGTCATTATCAAGACGTGCTGCAGTGAAAAGTTCAATCTTTGGATTGCTAACCGTTTCCCTGCCGGGCATTATTTATGCTCGTGAAATAATTTACACTCATGAAATATCTGAACAATCCGCTGGAAATACCGAGCAACCCAAGGTCTTTCGCCGCTACCCCTCCATTGATGATGAGATCGTAGCCGAAGTAGTAGGTTCATCGCATTTTGACCTGGACCGGGTGAAAGAGCTGGTTGAGCACCGTCCTGAGCTGGCCCGGGCCACCTGGGACTGGGCTTTTGGTGATTGGGAAACCGCCCTCGGTGCCGCCTCGCACGTAGGTCGCCGGGATATTGCAGAATACCTGATTTAACCTTAAAAGCTGTAAAGATTTGAAATAGCATCGTAATAGTGTAGCCTATTTAGTAAAAAGAAAGTTGAATACAGTAACGTAATGAAAGGCAGGCTGAAAATCAGATAAATAAATTTCTAATAGTTAAAAGAATTCATGATGGCGGACATTCAAATTTCGCAAGAACCCATATTTATCATATAAAACCGTTTGACAAATTAAATAATAAGACAAATGAAAAGTAAGGCAAAAACCGTAGACGAATATCTGAAACAGGCCCCGGAAGAACGGATATCAGCATTAAACAAGCTCAGGCAACTTTGCCGGACCCATATGCCTGACCATCAGGAAAGTATGATTTATAATATGCCTTCCTACCAAAAGAACGGCCAGGTAGAGGTAGCTTTTGCAAGCCAGAAACAACATATATGTGTATATATTCTAAAACACGAAGTAATGCTGAATAACAGGGAGCGCCTGAAAGGACTGAATCACGGTAAGGGATGCATCCGATTCTCAAATCCGGGAAAAATTGACTACCCTTTAATAACCGGCCTTTTAAAACAGACCTTAAAATCGGATGCCTCCATTTGTTGAACAGGCAATAAACCTATGACGGAAAAAATTATTGCACCATGAAAGTAACGGATGAACCGATTATTATTGAACAACGCTTCAATACATCAATTCAAGAAGTCTGGAATGCACTTACAAGGCTGGAGGAGATGAAAAAATGGTATTTTAAGAATCTGGACTCCTTTAATCCTGAAATAGGATTTCAGACGGAATTTGAAGTTCAGGCTGAGGATCGAAATTTTACTCATATATGGAAGATAACCGATGTGATCCCCTTGAAAAGAATCAAGTATAACTGGAGATACAACGAATATCCCGGAGATTCCTACGTCACATTTGAATTGACAGAAGAAAAGAAACAGGTAAAACTCCGCGTACAGACCGAAATAGTTCAAGATTTTCCATCGCAGATTCCCCAATTCGAACGAGATAGTTGTCTTAAGGGTTGGAAATACCTTATTGAAAAGAATCTAAAAGAATACCTGGAAATAAATCCAGGATAGAAACAAGAAAGAAGAAAAACGCGCACGGAACATATATTTTTTGTGGGTTTAAATAAGCAAAAACGAGACGATGAAGGTAGTATTACTAACAGAATCCATATGAAAAAAATAACGAATCGGTTGCTCCTTATCCTGGTGATAGCAGCAAGTTGCAATACCGCAAACAACTCAAGTGAAAATAAAAGTGGCGATAATTATAACCATCAAAAAAAAGAAACTGTTATGAACGATACAACACCAAAAGTTACAGGCATAGGGGGAATCTTTTTCCAATCGAAAAATCCTAAAGAATCCAGGGAATGGTATGGGAAAAACCTTGGACTGGCAATAGATGATTACGGATCCGCTTTCGAGTTCAGAAACGCAAACAGACCGGATGAAATTAATTATCTCAGATGGAGTCCGTTTGAAGAAGGGACCGATTATTTCAAACCTTCGGAAAAAGAATTCATGATAAATTACCGGGTACAGAATATTGATGGACTGGTAAAAAAGCTCAGAGAAAATGGGGTGAACATCCTGGACGATATCGAGGAATTTGAATATGGCAAATTTATACATATAATGGATCCGGAAGGAAACAAAATTGAACTATGGGAACCTGTGGACAGCTTTTTAACTCAAATGGGAGGGGAGACAACGAAATGACAAAAATTATCCGGATTGTTGGGAACTATTAATGACAACAGCTATACAAAATGATTGAAGTTTTTGACCATCGGTGTTCTCTTATTAATAAAGCAGGAATCTGCCATCAATGCACGGAATTAATCGGTATTTTCAATCCAAAACAAAATGTCCGGGAGGAGTTCATGAAAATTCAAATGGTGAGAGATGCAGGGAATTAGGAAAAGCAATATTTATCCGGACTAGGTATGAACTTCCTGAAAGAGTTCAACCCCTTTGAATCACCGGCATCATAACTGCAATTTCGTCATTTAGAGCATTATCGAAAGGTTTGGAGGAATAGTTGGGAAAAAGTGTGTCGTTAGCTTATTATTTTGAATTGCCCGGTCGTCAAAAGACCAAAACCATTTACAAACATCCGGAGAAAGTATCATCCTTCGAGGTCTATGGCAGTTATTAAAAGTACTCTTAAATGCAGACGTTGATCTGCTATTGGACTGTGAAAATGGCAATTGTAATTTCAAACAGGTGGTCAAATCCGTTTACGGTTATCCAAAAAAAGAACTCGAGCTCCGGACCTACAGTTCAGTAAGTACCACCGGTAAAAGTTACCTGGTAGGTTGGGCTCAGTATTACCTCTCGGCCGAAAAGAAGACAGAAGAAAAGACCTTTTATGTAATGATTATAATCAGCGATCAGAGGAGTTTGTATTCCGTTGATGTGCTGGAAGTTGAAACAATGGAAAAAGGGACGGTTGAACTGGCTCCTGAATTGTTAAAAACCAAAATATAAAGCGATGGAAAGACCGTTCTTCACGGGATCTATTTTGAAACCAATAAAGCGATCCTGGCCGATCAATCTACTCCTTCAATAAATGCCATAACCACCTACCTGAAAGATAATCCCGGATTATCCTTTTATGAGGTGGATCATACAGACGATACCGGGCATTTTGATAATAATATTTCCCTTTCGAAAAGCAGACCCGAGGCCGTAATCGAAGAACTAGCGAAAAAGGGCATGGACGATTCCCGGCTAATGGATTATGGCGCAGGACCTTTATCTCCGCTTTCGAATAACGAATCCGAAGAGGGCAGGAGTAAAAACAGACGGGTGGAATTAGTACTGCGAATAAAATAAACATAGCCTATAGGATTGGATAAAACAATAGCCGTTATTCCGGATTAGAAGCGCAATTTGTCGTATTTGGCTTTTACCGTTATTTCTGCTAAATTGAAGTATCATCGGGTCTGTGTAATCCTTAGAGTGAGCGGTACCGGTCAAAATCGTCCTCGGGAATTTTATCCTGGGGACATGAAACTGAAAAGCAAATATATATTCAATAGATCATGATCGCTATACAAGATTGTAATGTGACAGTAATGGTTACCGACATGGACAGGGCTATCAAATTTTACACGGAAATTTTAGGCTTTAAGCTTAAAAACAGGTTTGGCGACCATTGGGCGGATATTGCCGGTCCAGGAATTGCGTTAGGTCTTCACCCGTCCGCCAAGGAGATAATCCGCGGGGAAAACCTGCAAATCGGATTGAAAGTTTCCGACCTGAACAAGGCAATTTCAGAATTGGGAAAAAGGGGCATTCGTTTCAAAAAAAATAATGACGACCAGGTCCGGATTGCTTCCTTCACCGATCCGGATAACAACGTATTATATCTTATCCAGCCATAAAAAATAGTCTTATATAAGAGATTGTAAAAAACAACGTTTTGACAAAATGGCATCAGACCAGGATTACGTAGACTTTATTATCGACCAGGTAAAAAATGCAGGGGATATTACTTCCAGAAAAATGTTCGGAGAGTATGGTCTTTATTCGAATGGAAAATTATTTGCGCTGGTATGCGACAATAAGCTATTCATAAAGCCGACAGAAGCAGGAAGAGCATTTATACGGGAGGTGGTCGAAGCTTCACCCTATCCGGGCGCAAAGCCAAAATTTCTTATTGAAGATAAAATAGAAGACCGGGAATGGATCAGCCATTTAGTAAAAATTACCGTGAATGAATTACCTGAACCTAAGCCTGGAAAAAAGAAGAACCCATAGCACTATAGGAATGGCAAGACTCTCTCAGTGGCTGTACATCGCCTTTCTTGTACTATCAGGTGACATTCTGCAATACTTTTATTTAGTTAGCAGGTAGAGCCAATGTAAATTTTATTGCAATGAATACCTCTGCCGTTTCTACCACGAGAAAACTTAAAATGCTGGGCATGTTATTGTTTTTACTTGGACTGATTGCCGCTTTTTAATGATGGCGTTAAGGAATCCACGCATGGAGCCGGCAGCCCATTTGGAGGGAGTAATGAACGGAACGTTTCAAGTAGTGGCTGGCTTGGACTGGAATGAATTAACGATTTCCACACGGATCAGGAAATTATCGTTTTTGACCTTGATTTACGGGTCGTTTGTGAGCTGGTTTTTTACATTACTGGCTATCGTTTTCGGGACTTCTCAAATGACACCTCTGGCCGGTGCGGGTAATTCAGGTAGTGCATTACAGGAAAGTATTGTTGCGGCTGGTTTGGCTTTTGTAGGATTATCGATGGTATTTTCGTTAGGTGTTATTGTTTACGGTCAAAAGGGAAAGCATATCAGTAATACTTTTCCGAATGATACAGCCCGGAAACCGGCGCATGCCAAATGAAAAATCTGATCAGAAAGCGGCTGTGAGAATACGGCTGGAAAACTCATTGTTTTATTTTATTTTTCCAGAAAAGAAGTACTTATAGATAAACTTTTCAGGAATCATTTGCAATCAATTAAGACAATATAATTATGAAAGCTGTTGTATATGAAAAATATGGCCCTCCGGAGGTTCTTCGGCTCAAAGAAGTAGATAAACCCGATCCTAAAGAGGATGAAGTCCTCATACGTGTTCAAGCGGCTGCCGTAAATGCAGCCGACTGGCATTTGCTGAGAGGGACACCTTTTTTTGCCCGGTTCGATTTCGGGCTTTTCAAACCAAAAAATAAAATACTTGGGATTGATGTAGCGGGTCGCATCGAAGCAATTGGCAAAAACGTAACCTCCTTTAAACCGGGAGATGAGGTATTCGGAGATACTGGCTGGGGAGGAGCTTTTGCCGAGTTTGTGTGCGTCAAGGAAAGTAACCTCGTGATTAAGTCTGTTAAGGCTACGTTCGATGAAGCGGCTGCAGTACCTGTATCCTCACTCACTGCCCTTCAGGGAATTCGTGACAAAGGAGAGATTCAGGCGGGAGAAAAGGTACTGATCAATGGTGCTTCGGGCGGGGTAGGCACCTTTTCTGTGCAGATTGCCAAAGCATTTAATACCGAAGTGACCGGTGTATGCAGTACCACCAAATTGGAGACCACGCGTTCGATCGGGGCGGATTTCGCTATTGATTACACAAAGGAAGATTTCACCAGTCAAGGGAAACAATACGACCTGATTATTGACGTTGTCGGGAACCGTTCGGTCTCGGATTACAAACGGGCATTGGTTCCCGGCGGAAGGTGCGTCATCGTTGGTTTTACCTCAATGGGGCGGATGCTCCATCATGCCTTACAGGGAAGATGGGCCTCAAAAACCGGCAGTAAAAAGGTGGGTCTGATGGGAACCGCACAGATGAACAGAGAGGACCTGACTTTCGTGAAAGAACTTATTGAGGCAGGCAAAGTAAAACCCATTATTGACCGGCGTTACCCCTTAAGCGATGTGGCTGAAGCGATGAGGTACATTGAGAAAGGGCATGCCCGGGGAAAAATCGTAATAACCGTGAGATCCGGATAACGATCGGTACCGTCGGCTTCCAAATTACCTGTTTTTTCAATAAATTGCCATTATGCCGCATTCCCGACAATTAGCCGCCATCATGTTCACCGATATCGTAGGATATACAGCGCTCATGCAACAGGATGAGAAAAAAGCCCTTGAAGTCAGGAATAAACACCGGCGCTTATTTAATTCGATCACTGAAAAGCATAAGGGCAGGATCCTGCAATATTATGGTGACGGAACATTAAGTGTTTTTAAAAGCGCTATTGAGGCAGTACATTGCGGGATCGAATTGCAACTCGGTTATCAGGAAGAACCCACCATACCTGTTAGGATCGGGATTCATTCCGGCGATATTATTTTCAGCGATGAAGAGATCATCGGGGATAGTGTAAATGTGGCCTCACGCATAGAATCCCTTGCGCTTCCGGGTAGTGTTTTTATTTCAGATAAAGTTTATGACGAAATAAAAAACCAGGAATCGATCCAAACATCCTCGCTGAATAAATTCAAATTAAAAAATGTAGAACGTCCTTTGGAAGTCTACGCCATTTCCAATCCTGGACTCATCGTGCCGGGACCGGAAGAATTCGAAATTAAAATGAATGCGGAAAAAGCTTCCGTAACCGAAAAAAAACAACACTTCGAGCCATCATTTCCAAAAAAAGGGCCATTGGATACATTACTGGCTACTAAACTATATATACCCCAGCCCAGGTCAAAAATTGTGCAGCGCCCGCGTTTAATTGAACGTTTAAATGCTGGCCTGCGCGGTAAACTGACTCTGATCTCCGCCCAGGCTGGTTTTGGTAAAACTACCTTGGTCAGCCAGTGGATTGCCGGAAGAGAAAGGCCGGTTGCCTGGCTTTCACTTGACGAATCGGATAACGATCCTGTACGGTTTCTGACTTACATCGTAGCGGCTATGCAGACCATTGCGACGAATGTTGGTGAAGGAGCGTTGGGTTTACTCCAATCTCCGCAGTCGCCTCCTACTGAAACAATTCTCACGGCCTTGCTCAATGAGGTCAACATAATTGAAAACCATTTTGTCATGGTCCTCGACGATTACCATGTTATTAATAATAAATCAGTTAATGATATCGTCGCCTTTTTAGTTGATCATCAACCTCCGCAGATGCACCTGATCATCACCAGCCGTGAGGATCCGGATCTTCCGTTGGCCAGATTACGTGTACGTGACCAATTGACCGAACTGCGTGCCGCCGACATGCGTTTTACTTCCTCAGAGGCAGCTGGATTTCTCAACCAGGTGATGAGCCTGAACCTCTCAGAAGAAGTCGTTGAAACCCTGGAAATTAAAACGGAAGGATGGGTGGCCGGCCTTCAACTGGCAGCTCTTTCTATGAAGGGACGTAAGGATATCCCCGGCTTTATTAAGGCATTTGCCGGTCACGACAGGTATATTATCGACTACCTGGTTGAAGAGGTATTGCAGCGCCAGCCGGAACATATCCGAAGCTTTTTGCTTCAGACCTCAATTCTCGACCGGCTGAGTGCCTCTCTTTGTAATGCGGTTACAGCCCGGAACGATGGCAGGAAGATCCTTGCGGCGCTTGAACGAGGAAATCTGTTCATTATTTCGCTGGATGATGAACGGCTTTGGTATCGGTATCATCACCTCTTTGCGGATGTTCTCTTTACACGTCTATCGGATGAACAACCTGAACTGGTCCCTTCCCTGCACCAACTTGCAAGTCTGTGGTACGAACAAAATGACCTGCCACCTGATGCAATCCGACACACGCTTTCGGCCGGGGATTTCGATCGGGCGGCGGGTCTAATAGAAAAGGAGTGGCCGGCGATGGACCGGAGTTACCAGGTGGCTACCTGGCGTAACTGGGCCGAATCACTGCCGTCAGAGTTGTTCCGCAACCGGCCTGTTCTTAATACGGCTTACGTCTGGGCGTTAATGGATACAGGTGATCTGGAAGCAGCGGAGGCCCGGTTACGGGATATTGAAAGAATGCTCAACAGCCCAGAGATTTCAGAGGATCCATCCGGTACTTCATCAACAGAAATGATCGTAATAGATAAGGATCAGTTCCGATCACTGCCCGGATCGATAGCCACGGCCTATGCTTACATTGCCCAGACGCGGGGTGATTTACCCGGTACGGTTAAAAATGCACACCGGGCGCTTGAGCTCTTTCCGGAGGACGACTTCATGCGCCGCGGAACACCCACCATTCTACTGGGATTGGCCTATTGGACGAGCGGAGATCTGAAGGAGGCCTACCGTTCGATCACCGACGCTATGGAAAGTTTTAGGATGGCTGGGGATATGCTTTTCAGCATTAGTGGCACGTTTCTCCTGGCGGATATACGGATAACACAGGGTCGTCTTAATGAGGCGGCAGGAATATATGAGCGATCGTTGAACCAGGCAAAGGAGCAGGGTGAATCCATAATTCGGGGAACGATCGATCTGCATTTTGGAATGAGCCATTTACTATGTGAACAGGGGTATCTGGAAGATGCCGAAAAACACATGCAAAAAGGAGAAGAGTTACTTGAACAAACCGGTTTCTGGAAGTACCGGTTGAGACTTACCCAGGCAAGAATTAAGGAAAGCCGGGGAGACTTGAGCGGTGCTCTCGACCTGCTGAATCAGGCCGAGCGTTTGTACTTCAGAATTCCACTCCCGAATTTACGTCCTTTACCGGCGTTGAAAACAAGGTTGTGGATAAAGCAGGGCAGATTGCATGAGGCTTTGGATTGGGTGAAGGAACGGAACCTGACTGTTGACGACGAGCTCAACTTCCTCCATGAGTTTGAGCATATTACCCTCGTCCGGGTACTCATTGCCCGTTACAGGATTGATCCGAATGAAAAAATAATTAATCAGGCAATAGAACTTCTTGTACGTCTTCTGAAAGCTGCGGAAGAAGGTGGAAGAATGGGAAGTATGATCGAGCTTCTGGTGTTGCAGGCCATGGCTCATGAAGCACACGGTAATATTTCGATGGCCCTGAAGCCATTGAAACACGCCCTGGCCCTCGCAGAACCCGAAGGCTATATCAGCATTTTCATAGAGGAGGGCACTCCAATGAGGTTACTCCTATCGAAGGTATATGCTAATGGGATTTTGCCTGATTATACAGGGGAATTATTAGCACGGATGAACGATGCTGAGCGTATGGATAAGAAATAAGCAGGAAACAACGAAACAATCAGAATAGATAGACGGTTTGCACATATGAAAGCTATTCTCTATAAAAAATACGGATCACCGGATGTGCTTCAGCTGCAGGAGGTGGAGAAGCCGGAGCCTGAAGACCATGAAGTATTGGTAAAAGTTAAGGCAACCACCGTAAATCGAACCGATTGTGCGAATTTGAGTGCAAAACCCTTTATTATGAGGTTTATGCTGGGATTTTTTAAACCTAAAAAACAGATTCCGGGAACTGAATTCGCCGGTGAAATCGAAGCCATTGGCAAAAAAGTAACCTCTTTTAAAGTGGGCGATAAGATATTTGGATTTGATGATGGCGTCTTAAGTTCGTATGCCGAATACTTAACGATTTCGGAGTACAAAGGCATAACAAGCATGCCGAAAGATACATCATACGAACAAGCTGCCGCCAGTTCTGAAGGAGTACACTATGCCTATAATTTCATCAACAAGGTTGATCTTAAAGAAGGGCATAAAATACTGGTAAACGGTGCTTCAGGTGGTATTGGTTCTGCAACTGTCCAGTTGCTGAAATATTTTAATGGAAAGGTAACTGCCGTAAGTAATACTAAAAATATTGAATTGGTAAAAAAACTGGGAGCCAGTAAAGTTTTTGATTATTCAAAGGAAGACTTTACAAATGATGATGAGCTATATGATTTTATATTTGACAGCGTCGGAAAAAGTTCATTTGGTAGATGCAAACATCTGTTAAAATCCGGTGGTGTTTATATTTCTTCGGAATTGGGATGGATGGCTCAAAATCTTTTTTTTGCATTTGTTACCTGGATATTTGGCAGTTTGCCCGGCCAATCCGGGAAAAAAGTCAAATTTCCATATCCGCCGGATATAAAACGAAGTATTCTTTTCAGTAAAAAATTAATGGAAGAAGGAAAATATAAAGCAGTTATCGACAGATACTATCCTTTAGAACAGATTGCAGATGCTTTCCGGTATGTTAAGAAGGGTCAGAAAACGGGAAATGTTGTTATTAAAATATCCTGATTATTTATGAAAGCCATTGTATATACCAAATACGGGCCACCTGATGTGCTTCAGATCAAAGAGGTGGAAGATCCTGTTCCCGGCGACAATGAAGTCCTGATAAAAATATGTGCAACGACGGTAACTGCCGTAGACAGTATCTTTCGTAAAGGAAATTCCTTTTTCGCGCGATTAGCTACCGGGGTGATACGGCCTAAAATACCCATACTGGGGACTGAAATGGCCGGGAAAATTGAATCTGTCGGCAAAAATGTTAAATTATTTAAAGAAGGTGACAAGGTATTCGGTGACAGCAGTTCCGGAAGTGGGGCTCATGCCGAATTCATCTGTCTGCCTCAGGACGAACCCCTGGCAACAATACCGGCCAATCTGAACCTCGAGGAAGCTGCCGCTGTTCCCTATGGGGGATTGACCGCCTTGCCTTTCCTTAGAGATAATGGAAAAATTCAACCTGGGAAAAAAGTCCTGATCATTGGCGCTTCCGGATCGGTAGGCACTTTCGCGATACAGCTTGCCAAGTACTTCGGGGGGGAAGTCACTGGCGTATGCAGTACCGACAATTTGGAATTGGTAAAATCCCTTGGAGCCGATAAGGTCATAGATTACACACGGGAAGACTTTACCCAAGCCTCCCAGATATGGGATATCATTTTCGATACCGTAGGTAAGAGTTCCTTTTCACGGTGTAAAAAGATCCTTAGCAGAAGAGGTATTTATCTTACCACTTACATTACGTTTTCAATTCTTATCCAGATGTTACGGACTTCAATGATCGGCCGCAGAAAGGCAATTATTGCATTCACTGGCCTGCGGCCGGTCAAAGAAAAGTCGAAAGATCTGATCTTTCTCAAAAAGCTGATCGAATCGGGGAAGCTGAAACCGGTGATCGACAGACGCTTTCCCTTTGAACAGATTTACGATGCATACAGGTATGTGGATCAAGGGCATAAGAAGGGAAATGTTATCATAACGTTGGATTGTAATAGCAAAACCATAGAAAATGTTAAAAAGTAAAAAACAGAATAGACCGGACGGAGCGGCCCGACAGAAACCGATGCGGCTTTGGCCTGGTGTTGTCATCGTGATCCTTCAATGGCTGGTCAGGTTCGGCATTCCGGTAATTATTCCCGGTGCGGTTGCCTTCGGGGTAATTGGCGGATTCCTGGGTGGATTGGGAATTGTAATCTGGTGGGCATTTTTCAGCCGGGCACCACGGATCGAGCGCTGGGGTGCTATCCTTCTTATGATACTTGCGCTCTTCGTGACATCACTCTTCATCCATGTTTCGATCGCAACGGGGGGGCAGGGGATGATGTTCATCCTTTTTGCCACTCCGGTACTAAGTCTCGCATTTGTTGTCTGGGCGGTGGTCAGTCAGCACCTCCCGGTCAGCAGCCGGCGCCCGGCGATGGTGGCAACCATCGTACTCGCGTGTGGCGTGTGGACGTTATTCAGGATCGATGGCATTACCGGTGATTTTAATCTTGAATTGGCGTGGCGGTGGGCACCAACATTTGAAGAGCGGCTCCTGGGACAGACCGGTACGGAATTGATGGTACTCCCCTCTACTGAGGCAGCAAAAGAGGCCGGAGCCTTCTGGCCCGGTTTTCGCGGACCCGAGCGCGACGGCATCGTTCACGGTGTCCGTATCGAGACCGACTGGTCTGCCTTTCCGCCGGTCGAATTATGGCGCAGGCCGGTCGGGCCGGGCTGCTCATCCTTTGCCGTCCAAGGGAACCTGCTGTACACCCAGGAGCAACGTGGGGAGGATGAGATCGTTGCCTGTTACAGCATGAACACGGGCGAACCGGTATGGTTTCATCGTGACGAAGCCCGGTTCTGGGACTCACATGCCGGTGCAGGTCCGCGTGGGACACCGACCCTGAGTAACGGTCGCGTATTCACCCTAGGTGCAACCGGAATCCTGAATGTGCTCGACGCGCGTGACGGCGCGGTCGTCTGGTCGCGCAATGCGGCATCCGATACGAATGTGGAGCTTCCGGGCTGGGGATTTACGAGCTCTCCCCTGGTGGTTGATGAGGTGGTTGTAATCGCCCTCACCGGTACGCTTATTACCTACGACCTGGAAACCGGTGATCCGCGATGGACCGGACCGGACGGAGGTGCCGGTTACAGCTCTCCACATTTAATAACAGTTGATGGAGTTGCGCAGATCCTGCTGATGAGCGAATTCGGTGCGACCAGTCTGAGGCCGGCGGATGGCTCTCTCCTCTGGAAGCACGCCTGGCAGGAAGAACGCATCGTACAACCCGCGTTGATCTCCGACGGTAACCTGCTGCTCAGCGCTGGTGGTATTAAGGGTATGCGCCGCATCACTATCGAACAGGGTTCCTCCGGGTGGGATATCGAAGAGCGGTGGACTTCGGTCCAACTGAAGCCTAACTTCAATGATATCGTCATCCATAAAGGCCATGTTTATGGTTTTAACGGCCCCAGCCTCACATGTGTCGATGTTGAAGACGGCAAAAGGAAGTGGAGAGGTGGACGTTACGGTGGCCAGCTGCTCCTGTTGGCTGATCAGGATCTGCTGCTGGTGTTATCCGAACAGGGGGATCTTGTACTGGTAACCGCTACTTCGGATCGGTTTATCGAGTTAGCCCGGTACCCGGCAATCGAAGGTAAGACCTGGAACCATCCCGTACTGATCGGCGACATCTTATTAGTTCGTAACAGCCGGGAGATGGCTGCTTTCCGCCTTGCCCTGGCGGAAAGCTTAAAGCGGCAATTTTAGCCATGATAATGAATTAAGAATAAATCCGAGAGTTGCCTATGAAAGCAATTGTTTATCACAAATACGGTTTCCCGGAAGTGCTCAACCTTGAAGAAGTACGGACACCGACACCACGGGATGATGAAGTACTGATTAAGGTGCATGCCGTCTCCCTGAATTCCTGGGACTGGGATCTGTTGAGAGGCAGACCTTTGATATTTCGTTTACTATTTGGTTTTCCAAAACCAAAATATAAAATATTAGGATGCGATATTGCAGGACGTGTGGAAGCGGTTGGCAGAAATATAAAAAAATTTCAGCCGGGTGATGAAGTTTTCGGGGATCTTTCAGGATGTGGTTGGGGTGGATTTGCCGAATATGCCTGTGCCCAGGAAAAAGCCCTGGCAATAAAACCTGCCGGAATGACCTTTGAACAAGCAGCCGCGATACCCCAGGCAGGCGTACTCGCTTTGCAGGGGATTCAGGATTATGGAAAAGTCAAAAAGGGATATAAAGTATTGTTAAATGGTGCAGGAGGTGGTGTTGGCACCTTTGCAATTCAGATCGCCAGATCATTAGGAGCTGAAGTAACGGCAGTAGACCGTTCTGAAAAATTGGAATTCCTGCGTTCCCTGGGAGCCGATTTCGTTATGGATTACACCGTTGAAGATTTCACCAAAATTGGGGAACAGTATGATCTGATTCTTGACGTGGTTGGATCCCGTTCTATCTTTGATTACAATAAGGCACTGAATACCAAAGGGTTATATCTAATGGTTGGAGGAAAAGTGTCGCTTCTTTTCCAGATGTTATTCCTTGGATCGTTGATGTCTAAGAAAGCCGGTAAAAAAATGCGTATCCTCGCGCATAAACCAAATAAGGATCTGGAACATTTGAAGGAGCTTTTTGAATCCGGGAAAGTATTGCCTGTCATCGACAGTGTTTACTCCTTGAGTGAAGTTCCTGAAGCCCTGCGCCATCTCGGGGAAGGAAAGGCTTTGGGAAAAGTGGTCATCACGCTCTGAAGACTTAACCCGTTATTTTTAGGACACGGGTTACGCCCTTCAGCATTATCAGCCGTCGAACAGCTTACGCCGATGCTTAACCGGTTAAAACAAAAGAGTCGCATTCGAGCGCATTTGGAACTGATCCATACATTGACTAATTTTCTAAATCCGTATGTAGCCTTGGTGGATCCGTACCCGGGCTTCCTTCCGGAATTGGAGCCGGCAATAAAATAAGGAAAATATTGAGATTAATGGCGATTAAACGATTTAATACAAGGATATTCTTATTTGAAAATAACATGAAATCATTGCTGTTGACAATTGTATTATTTTCCTGCACTTCCGATCCCCTGTCAGAAGTAGATTTTTTGATCGGTACCTGGAAAATAGAAGGGAAAGAACAATATGAAGTCTGGGAGAAAAATAAAAAAAATGAACTTACCGGCAGTTCCTATAAGCTCAACGGCAATCAAAAAACAGTTACCGAGACCCTGACAATAAAAACGGATGGAAACCGGATTATATTTGAGGCTACCGTTCCGGATCAGAATGAAGGAAAAACGGTTCCATTCACATTAAATAAAGCAATCAAATCCTGTTTATCATTTGAAAACATGGAACACGATTTTCCGAAAAAAATACAATATGAAAAAATAGCCGAAGATGAAATTGAGGTAACCGTTACAGGAGATGAGGGTCGGGGCTTTTCTTATTCTCAATTTAAACAATAGAACGATAAATCCGCTACAACTTATTGTTGGACTTTTGATCCTGGTAACTGTTATGTTATCCGGATGTAAAAATGAATAGGAGGATCCACCCGATCATAACGATTTTGAAGGGCACATCAGCTTTTACACCAA
>Ga0209536_100008968_pt1 | contig 14916 bp, 28 predicted proteins | sample DeeMarSeWOR28_12_FD_187461 | JGI IMG/M metagenome (GOLD analysis project Ga0209536, IMG submission 187461) | Marine sediment microbial communities from White Oak River estuary, North Carolina - WOR-2-8_12 (SPAdes) (version 2) | ecosystem: Environmental > Aquatic > Marine > Intertidal zone >...
AACGCCCAATGAGTCCAATAGATGAGGGTTTCGGTGAAGACCAGCAGCAGCGCGACTTGGCCGAACATCCACGCCCAGCCGTGATCCGCCACGTCGTAGTACATCTTCGAATGGTCCTTCGCGATGAGCAGGTGGATCGGGAGCATCAGTAGACCATTGCCGACGATGCCGATGACCACCCACTTGATCGCGGACTTCATCTCGGCGCGGTCGAGCTCGTAGCTCGGATGGAACCGATTCTTGAACTTCTTGAAGTAGAGGAAGTACGCGATCGAGGCGATCGTGAAAAAGTAGAGCATCCCGCCACCGGCGAAGACGAGAAACATCACGCCGGGGGTGTCCGGCAGACCCAATAAACGCGCAATCACAGGGCGTTTAATATCTCGAACGCGCGCCTTGTAAAGAGAGTGGCGCGCCGTCCGGAATACTGGAGGTGCCCGGAAACACGAGCTTTTTCAGTCAGCGAGTGATTTGGAGCACCGTTCACTGGCATTCCGATACCGTTCACCCCCCTCCGCCGACCGTTCAGCCGGTTTTTCGGATCCGTGGAACCGATGAACCTACATTCCCCTCGTGAAGAGGGGCGGTTTGTCCCCCTCGTAGGAGACAACGTTGGGCGAGAACTTCCGTTTTCCCGGGATTCCGGTTGGTTGGTACACCGTCGCGACTTCGAGCGACGTGAACCCAGGCCAAGTCGTGCCTGTGAAGTACTTTGGCGAGGAGTTGATTCTCTATCGGACGGAATCCGGAGAGGCGCACCTCAGCGGAGCGTACTGCCCGCATATGGGCGCACATCTTGGCAAAGGCACGGTCGAGGGCGAGAACCTTCAATGCCCGTTCCACGGTTTCCAGTTTGCAGGCGACGGGCGCTGCGTTCACGCGTACGGCAAGACAATCCCCCGTAAGGCCAAGCTGGATACCTGGCCGATCCGTGAACACAATGGGTTCGTCTTCGCGTGGTACCACCCAGACCGGACGCAGCCGGAGTGGGACATCCCTGTTCTACCGGGCCCCAAAGAGGGCTGGACGAAGTTCCGGACACGCGCGATTGAGGTCTCGAGCCATCCACAGGAGACGAGTGAGAACAGCGTCGATGTCGGCCACTTCAAGCTGCTGCACGGCTTTGGCGACGCCTGGTATGAAGGCGATCTAGACGTTCAAGCGCACCTGCTGAAAGGCGCGTACGGCATCAAGTACATCATTCCGGGAACGAAGATCTCGCTCATGGCAAAGTTCAAAGTCGAGGTGCACGGACTCGGGTACTCATTGGTGCGCGTGCAACTCGAGCGCTTCGACGCAGAGATCAACCTCCTCGTCCTGTCGAGCCCGGTCGACGCGGAGAACATCATTTTGCGAACGGCCGCGTCGGTGAAGAACTGGGGTCCGAACCTCTTCACGCACTTGGTCCGCGAGGCCGCTTCGATTGGCCTCAACCGAGAGGTTGGCCAAGACGCGCCTATCTGGGAAACCAAGCGCTACCTCGACAAACCGATGCTCGCCGAAGGCGACGGCCCGATCGGCGAATACCGCCGCTACTGCAAGCAGTTCTACCCGCAGCAGGCCGAAGCCAAGACTGCAAAGCTCCCAGTCGTAGCCGCCTAAACGGGGACAGGCTCCCCCGCTAATAGCGGAGTGATTTCAATATTTTGCAGACCCTACCGCGGATCTTCCGCGTCGGCCGCCGGCTACTGGCCGTCGATTTGGGCCCACTTAGCCATATCAGCTTGGAGTTGACCCTCGAGTGAACGGGGAGCGTGTTACCTAGTCGAGGAACTCGATCAACGACATCGGGGCGTTGTCCCCACGACGGTGGTTGACCTTGATGACGCGGGTGTAGCCGCCGCCCTTGTTCTCTTTCGCCCGCTCGAGGTAGCGCGGCGCGATGTCGGTGAAGAGCTTGTGAATGAGGTCGACCTCTTCCACGGTACCATCGGAATTCGTCTTCACCAGCTGCTTCGGGAGGAAACGGGCGACCTGACGGCGCGCATGAAGGCGACGCGACAAGATGCGCTCGCGCTCCGCCTCGTCTTTGACCTTCGCAACGTCGACCGTGAGATCGTCACCAAGGCGAAGAGCCTTCGTAACGAGGCGCTCAGCGATGCGTCGCAGCTCCTTCGCCTTCGCGTCGGTCGTCTTGATCTGCTCGTGCAAAACCAGGTTGCCCGCCATGTTCCTGAACATGGCTCGGCGATGACTGGTGTTGCGACCGAACTTTCTGCCTGCCTTTTGATGCCTCATGACGACCTACCCGCGACCCAATCTCTAGCTACGTTACTGGACGGCTTGCTGCGTCTTCCAGCGCTCGAGCATCTGCGACCAGTTGTCGATCTGCATGCCGAGGGAAAGACCCATATCAGCCAGGATTTCTTTGATTTCCTTGAGCGACTTACGCCCGAAGTTCTTCGTCTTGAGCATCTCGCCTTCGCTCTTCTGTACCAGCTCGCCAATCAGCTTGATGTTGGCGTTCTGGAGACAGTTGGCGGAGCGAACCGAAAGCTCGAGCTCGTCGACCGAGCGGAAGAGGTTCTCGTTGAGTGGCTCCTCGGAGCTCGATTCCTCGACGGGCTCGTCGTGCTCCTCGAAGTTGATGAAGATGGTGAGCTGATCCTTGAGGATCTTCGCAGCATACGCGACCGCATCTGCCGGCTTCACAGCACCGTTCGTCCACACCTCTAGGGTGAGCTTGTCGTAGTCGGTGATCTGACCGACGCGAGCGTTGGTCACCGTGTAGTTCACCTTGCGGATCGGCGAGAACAAGGAGTCGATGGCGATCGTCCCGATCGGGATTCCCGCGGTCTTGTTGCGGTCCGCCGAAACGTAGCCGTGCCCGACGTTGATCGTGAGCTCGGCGGCGAAACGGCCATCCTTGGAGATGGTGCAGATCTTGTGATCCGGATTGAGGATCTCGACCTGGTCGGTGACTTGAATGTCCCCTGCGGTAACGACGCCGGGGCCCTGCTTCTCGATCCGAAGGGTCTGCGTCCGGGCCGTGTGGGAGCGAACCACGACCTCTTTGAAGTTGAGCACCATCTCCGTCACGTCTTCCACGACGTCCGGAACTGAAGTGAACTCGTGCAGCGCGCCGTCGATCTTGACGGCGGTAATCGCGGCCCCCTGAAGCGAGGACAGCAACACGCGGCGCAACGAATTACCGAGTGTGATTCCAAAGCCTCGCTCGAGCGGCTCTACGACGAACTTGCCGTAGGTGTCGGTCAGAGACTCGTGGTCAACCGGAACGGTTCTGGGGCGAATGAGCTCTCGCCAATTGCGTGCGACTAGGGTGGGACTCGTCATCAATTTCCTCCGCAGCCTTTAGACACGCCGCCGCTTCGGCGGGCGGCAACCATTGTGGGGAATCGGGGTCACGTCGCGAAGCAGGGTTACCCGCATGCCGACGTTCTGAAATGCACGAAGCGCAGACTCGCGGCCTGCACCCGGGCCCTTCACGAAAATAGCAATCGTCTTCATGCCGACATCCTGCGCCTTGCGCGCCGCGTCTTCGGCAGCGAGCTGAGCGGCAAACGGAGTGCTTTTGCGCGAGCCTTTGAAGCCGCGCGCACCCGCTGTCGACCAGGACACCACGTCGCCTTCGAGGTCGGTGATAGTCACGATCGTGTTGTTGAAGGTCGACTGAATGTGAGCGATCCCGCTCGACACGACCTTCTTAGTCTTCTTCTTCTTGCCCTTGGTGGACTTTGCTTTCGCCTTCGCCATGATCTTAGCGCTTTCTAGCCATTGCACCGCGCTTCGGACCCTTGCGGGTGCGCGCGTTGGTGTGAGTTCGCTGGCCGCGACAAGGAAGGCCGCGCCGGTGGCGGAGCCCACGGTAGCAACCGAGGTCCATGAGCCGCTTGATGTGCATGTTGACCTCGCGACGAAGGTCACCCTCGACCTTGAAGTTCTGGTCGATGCACTCACGGATCTTCTTGACGTCTGTGTCGTCGAGATCCTCAGCGCGCTTGCCGTCGGGAATCCCGGCAACCTCGCAGATCTGCTTCGCGTGATGCGGGCCGATCCCGTAGATGTATTGCAGCGCAATCACCGTATGTTTGCGACCTGGAAGGTCGATACCTGCGATACGAGCCATGTACTCTTATCCTTGCCGTTGCTTGTGGCGGGGGTTGTCACACAAGACACGCACGACACCCTTGCGGCGCACGATCTTGCACTTTTCACAAATTTTTCTGACGCTTGGTCGAACCTTCATGTCTGCCTCTCTCTGATTCGTCCTCTCGTCGGGTCGTAGGGGGATATCTCAACCGTCACGCCATCTCCAGGGAGCAGCTTCACCGTGACCTGTCTGGCCTTGGCCGAAACGGACGCGGTGATCTCTCCTCCGCCGTCAAGCCTCACTCGGTAAAGCGCCCTCGGTAGCACCGCTTCGATGGTGCCGCGGGCGGTTTTCGCTTCAGTCATCCCTCGTTACTCAACCCCAATCGCTTTCTTAATTCGTTCCGTGATTTCTTCTAAAGTTCCGACACCTTGCACGCTCTTCACGACGCCCTTTGCTTCGTAGTGGGCGAGCACCGGTTCGGTCTTAGCTTTGTATTCCTCGAACCGCTTCCGAACGACCTCCTCCGTGTCGTCCGATCGCTGCACGATCTTCGTCCCCCCACAAGAGACACACTCTCCGTTTTGGGGCGGCGGAGTATAGCGGACGTGGTAGGTCTGTCCACAGTCCAAACAGACCCTCCGGCCAGTGACTCGATCGACGATGTCCTCGAGGGCAACGTCGAGGGAGACCACCCGATCGATGCGTCGGCCTAGCCCCGCGAGCAAGCTGTCGAGCGCTTCAGCCTGGGCCGCGGTCCTGGGGTAACCATCGAAGATCGCACCGCTTTCCGCGTCTTGTTGGGTGAGGCGCTTCTTGATGAGGTCCAAGACGAGACTGTCTGGAACCAACTTTCCGGCCGACATGTACTCGTCGAACTGCTTTCCGAGATCGGAGCCCGACTTCCGCTCAGCCCGCATCATGTCACCTGTCGAAATCTGGGGAACGCCCAAAAGGTCGATCAAGAACTTCGCCTGAGTGCCCTTGCCTGCGCCGGGGGGCCCGAAAAGGAGTAGGTCCATTACGCGTTCCTCGCTCGGATGCGGGAGCCTTTGCTCCCGGTGAGGCCTTCGTAGTGACGGGTGATGAGGTGGCTCTCGACCTGCTGCGCGAAGTCGAGTGCGACGCCAACGACGATCATCAAAGAGGTGCCGCCGAGATAGAACGGCACGTTCCAGCGAGCCTGAAGCAGCGTCGGAACCGTGACGACGGCCGCCACATAGAGCGCGCCACCCACCGTGATGCGGGTGAGCACCGCATCGATGTACTCGGCTGTCGCCTTGCCCGGACGCACTCCGGGAATGAACGCGCTCTGTTTCTTGAGGTTCTCCGCCACGTCCACCGGTTGGAAAGTGATCGCCGTATAGAAGAAACAGAAGAAGATCGTCATCACCGCGAAGACGACGATGTACACCCATCCGCCTGGGACGAGGGTGTTACTGATCCATCGCATCGCGTCCGACAGGTACGGAATGTTGGTGCCCGCCAAGGTGACCGGGAACATCATCAAGGAAGAAGTGAAGATCGGCGGGATGACGCCGGCCATGTTCACCCGAAGAGGCAGATGCGACTGCTGCCCGCCATACATCTTTCTTCCGATCATCCGCTTCGCATACGTGATCGGGAGCCGACGCTGGGCGCGCTCGAAGAAGACGATGAACGCCGTGGTCCCGAGAGCAATGACCAAGAGGAGCATCAGGTCGATCGGCTGGAGCTCGCCGAGCTTGAATTGCTCGATGGTCATGAACAGGGCGTCGGGCAGATTGGCCACGATCCCCGCGAAAATGATGAGTGAAATGCCGTTTCCAAGCCCGCGTTCGGTGATCTGCTCTCCGAGCCACATCAGGAAAGAAGTGCCGGTCGTCAGCGCGAGAACCGTCATCAATCGGAAAGACCAGCCGGGATTGTGAACGATGTCACCGGACGTGGAGCTCTCGTTCCACCCCTCCCACAGCATGGCGAGCCCCATGCTCTGGAAGACACTGAGCGCAACGGTACCGTACCGGGTGTACTGGTTGATCTTCCGCTGCCCGGCTTCGCCTTCTTTGCGAAGCTCCATGAGCGAGGGCACCACGACCGTCATCAGCGACAAAATGATGCTCGCCGAGACGTAGGGCATGATGTTGAGCGCGAAAATCGACGCCTGCTCGAGCGCTCCACCCGAGAACAGGTTGAACATGCTCAAGAAGCCGCCCGACTGCCCAGCGACGTATTTGCGCATGGCCATACGATCGACGCCGGGGGTCGTGACGAAGATCCCGATGCGGTAAATCGCGATCATCCCCAGCGTGAAGAGGATGCGGCGGCGAAGCTCGGGGATTCGAAAGATGTTCGCGACGGTGCTCATGGGGTCTACGGGCTTTCGTTAAGAGGCAGGCGTTCCGACTAGCTCGACGGTGCCACCCGCACTTTCGATCTTCTGCGTGGCGGTCGCGCTAGCGGCGTGAACCTTGACGGTGAGGGCCCTGTCGAGCTCGCCATCGCCAAGGACTTTAATCATGTCCACTTTACGCTTGATGAGGCCAGCTTCTCGCAGGGCCGCCTCGTCGACGATAGCCCCCGCATCGAACCGCTGAAGGTCCTTCACGTTGACAGTGCCCACCTTCTTGGCGAAGAGGTTGTGGAAGCCGCGCTTCGGGATCCGACGGTAGAGCGGCATCTGCCCACCCTCGAAGCCCAGCTTACTGAAGTTACCGGGATGACGGGCTTTTTGGCCCTTCTGACCGTGGCCAGCCGTCTTGCCCAGGCCCGAGCCCGGACCGCGACCTTTGCGCCGCTTGCCACGCACAGCGCCGTCCGAGGGGCGGAGCCGGGAAAGGATCGGTGTTTCGTTTTGCTCACTCATTGACTTCCTCAACTTCGACGAGGTGGAGCACCTTCTTGACCATTCCGCGGAAGGCCGGGGTGTTGTCGACCAAGACCTCGCTGTGCGGGCCGCGCAGGCCGAGACCCTTGAGGACCCGGCGCTGGCTCTCCATGCGGCCGATTTCGCTCCTGATTTGGGTCACTTTGAGTTTACTCGCGCTCATGACTGCCTCTCTTACGACGCGTTGGCCTCGGCCGGGGTCTCCGCCGGCGCCTCGGCAGCACGCTCGGACTTGGGAGCATGCTCGTACTGTTGAACGTCGCCCTTGCGACGGCTGCGACGGCGCGCAACTTCGGCTGGCGACTCGAGCTCCTTGAGGGCCGCAACGGTGGCATTCACCACGTTGTGGGCGTTCGTCGTGCCCAGGATCTTCGCCAAGACGTCCTTCACGCCGGCAGCCTCCAAAACTGGGCGCATTGCGCCACCGGCAATGACGCCGGTACCTTCGGAAGCCGGACGCAAGACGACGCGCCCTGCGCCGGAGTGACCGACGACGCGGTGGGGAATCGTACGACCGCTGAGCGGAACCCGAAACAGGTTGCGCTTTGCGGCGTCCGTGCCCTTGCGGATCGACTCGGGGACCTCGTTGGCCTTACCCATGCCGACGCCGACATGACCGTTGCCATCTCCGACCACGACGAGCGCGCTGAAGCTGAATCGCCGGCCGCCCTTGACGACCTTCGCGACTCGGTTGATGAAAATCACCCGATCAGTGAGATCGTCGAGCGAATTCGGATCGATGATTTCGTCCTTATATGCCATCTCGTCCTCAGAACTTCAGACCCGCTTCGCGGGCCGACTCGGCCAATGCGCGAACGCGTCCGTGATAACGGTAACCGCCCCGGTCGAACACCACCTGCTCGACCCCTTTGTCGATGCAAGCCTTGGCGACGGCATTGCCCACCGATTTCGCCGACTCCACCTTGCTGGCGCCAGGCCCGGTGACGCTCGACGCCTGGGCAATAGTCTTGCCTTGCGAGTCGTCGATGACCTGCGCGTAGATATGCTTGGAGCTTCGGAACACGGCGAGGCGCGGCCGCGTCGCGGTGCCATGCACCTTCTTCCGAATCCTGAGCTTGCGCCGAGTGCGACCTGTGACTTTCTTCTGCATCATGCACCAGCCTTTCCGGCCTTACCCGCCTTCTCGCGAATGCGCTCGCCGGTGTAGCGGACGCCTTTGCCGTTGTAGGGCTCAGGTGGGCGCACTTGGCGAATTCGCGCTGCGATTCGACCGACGAGTTGCTTGTCCGGCGACTCGAGGTGGACGCGGGGGAACTTCGTACCGGCCTCGTCGATGGTCTCGACCTTGACCGACACGGCCTTGGGAATGTCCAAGACGGGCTGGTGCGAAAGACCGACGGTCATTTTGAGCTGGTCGTCCTTGAACTCGGCACGATAGCCGACACCGCGGAAGTCGAGTGACTTCTGGTAGCCGGCCGAAACACCCTCGACCATGTTGCGCACGATCGCGCGCGTGAGGCCCTGGTACTGCAAGCCAGCCTTACCACTGCCCGCCGCCGGAGCGACCGTCAGCTTGCCGTCGTTCTCAGACACGACGACCTCCGGACGAAGGCTATGGGTGAGCTCACCCTTCGGGCCCTTGACCGTAAGTTCCGAGCCGCTGATCGAGACCTGCACGCCCTTGGCGATCTCGACCGGCTTCTTGCCGTTCCGGGACTGCTTTCCTGTTTGCGTTTCGGTCATCACCAAACCTCGCACAAGACCTCGCCGCCCACGCGCTTATCGCGCGCATCGCGGTCGGTCATGACCCCGGCGGACGTCGAGAGAATCGCAACGCCCATGCCGTTTTGGACGCGGGGGATGTCGTGGTGTCCGACGTAGAAACGACGGCCCGGACGACTTGCCCGGCGCATACCCACGAACGCGCTTTGGCGATCGCGGCTGTACTTGAGGAAGATCGTCAGGGTGTTCTGCACTCCGTCGTCCACCCGGTAGTCGTCGATGAAGCCCTCTTGTTTGAGGATCTCGGCGACCTGCACCTTGAGCTTCGAAGAAGGAAGCGTCGTGTGCTCGTGGTGAGCCTGAGCGGCGTTCCGGATGCGCGTCAGCATGTCAGCGATTGGATCGGTCATCATGACGGTACCCTCCTCACCAGCTCGACTTAGTGAGCCCCGGGATGTCGCCCGATAGCCCGTATTTACGGAGACAGATGCGGCACATCTCGAACTTGCGGTAGTAGCCGCGCGGACGTCCACACACCTTGCAACGATTGCGCTGTCGCACCGAGAACTTCGGCGTCTTCTCCATCTTGGCAAATGCTCGCTTACTAGCCATCTGCGTCCTCTAGTTCCTGAACGGCATGCCAAGTGATTTCAGCAAGGCGCGCCCCTGTTCGTCGGTTTTTGCGGTAGTCACAAACGTAATGTTCATGCCCTTGATTTTGTCGATCTTGTCGTAGTTGATTTCCGGGAAGATGATCTGCTCCCGGACTCCGAGCGTGTAGTTGCCGCGGCCGTCGAACGCCTTCGGGCTAATGCCCTTGAAGTCGCGCGTGCGCGGCAGAGCGACCGAGATCAACCGGTCGAGGAAGTCGTACATCTGCTCCCCGCGAAGCGTCACCATGACACCAATCGGCATGCCCTCACGCAGCTTGAAGCTGGCGATCGACTTCTTGGCGCGAGTCACGATGGGCTTCCGGCCGGTGATCGCGGCGAGCTCCTCAGTTGCGGACTCCACGATTTTCGCGTTCTGCACTGCTTCGCCGAGGCCCATGTTGATCACGATGCGCACGAGCTTCGGCGCCTGCATGATGTTCGTGAAGCTGAAGTCCTTCATCAGCTGAGGAAGGACCTCGTCTTTGTACTTCTTGATGAGTCGGGGTTCGTAGTTACTCATGTGAACCTCAATCCAGGACCGAGCCGCTCTTCACGGCCACGCGTACGCGCTTGTTCGGGTCCTTCTTATCTGCCTCGATGCGAACGCGAGTTCGCTGCTCGGTCTTCGGGTCGACGACCATCACGTTCGAGGAGTGGATCGGCATCTCCTTCTCGACGATGCCAGCCTCCTTGAAACGGCGGGGGCTCTGATGGCGCTTCACCCGGTTCACGCCCTCGACGAGGACGAGATCCGCGCGAACCACCTGCAAGACACGGCCCTTTTCGCCCTTGTCCTTGCCAGCAATGACCTGAACCAGGTCGCCCTTCTTGATGCGCGCAGCCATCACACCACCTCCGGAGCGAGGGAGACGATCTTCATGAAGCGCTTCGCGCGAAGCTCGCGGGCCACCGGTCCGAAGATACGAGTCCCGATGGGCTCGTTGTCCTTGGTGATGAGCACCGCGCTGTTGGTGTCGAACTTGATGTAGGTGCCGTCCGGCCGCTGGTACTCACGCTTGGTGCGAACCACCACGGCGCGAGCCACTTCGCCCTTCTTGACGCGGGCGGTCGGCAAGGCCTCTTTCACCGAGACGACGATCACATCGCCTAGACCGGCGTACCGGCGACGCGAACCGCCGAGCACCTTGATGCAGGACACTCGTTTCGCGCCACTATTGTCGGCGACATCCAGCTGTGTTTCGGTCTGGATCATCGTTATACCTCCGGCGGCCTTTCGATCAGGCGCACCACCTCCCAGCGCTTCGTTTTGCTGCGCGGGCGGCATGCGCGGATCTCGACCACGTCGTTCGTGCGATACTCGTTGGCCTCGTCGTGCGCGTGGAACTTCTTCTTGCGCTTGACGTACTTGCCGTAGAAGGGATCCCGTGCGCGGCGAATGACCTCCACCACCACGGTCTGTTGGGCTCGGCCGTCCGTGCGTGTCTCGTTGACGACGCGTCCGACCAAGCGGCGGCGTCGGCCGCGGTCCTTTTCCGCTTTCGGAGTCGGTTGTCCTGGCTCTGCAGCGCTCATGGCCGATTACTCCTTGTTCGCCGCTTCGGCGCGGCGCTGGGTGAGAATGGTTTTCACGCGGGCAAGATCCCGGCGAAGCTTGGGAATCGAGCTCGTGTCATCGAGCTGGTTCGTGTGGTTGTCGAAGCGCGCCTTCCAAAGCTGGCGGCGCAGATCGCCCTCGAGAACCGAGAGCTCCTCGAGCGTGTTTGCTCGGATGTCTTCGGGCTTCATAGCTCAGTCTCCCTGCTGCGAAACGCGACCTTGAGCGGAAGCTTGTGCGCCGCGAGCTGGAACGCTTCGCGTGCGATGTCCTCGGGCACGCCCTGGATTTCGTAGAGCATTCGGCCCGGTTTGATGACCGCGACCCATCCCTCCACGCTGCCCTTGCCCTTACCCATACGAGTTTCGAGCGGCTTCTTGGTGATTGGTTTGTCCGGGAAGATGCGAATGAAGAGCTGCCCCTGACGCTTCACCTTTCGCTGAATCGTCATACGCGCTGCTTCGATCTGCCGTTGGCTGATTCGCCCCGGCTCGAGCGCCTGAAGGCCGAAGTCGCCGAACGACACCTCGGAACCTCGGTACGCTTTGCCGCGCATGCGGCCCTTCATCATCTTGCGGAACTTGGTTTTCTTTGGTTGCAGCATGGCTCGTCCTTAGCCCCGGGCTCCGACCGCCCCAGCGCCTGGGCGCTGCGGCAGTTGCTCGCCCTTGAAGATCCAGCACTTGATGCCAACCGTGCCGGCCTTCGTGTGTGCAGTCACCTCGCCGTAGTCGATGTCGGCGCGGAGCGTGTGAAGCGGCACACGACCCTCGCGATACCACTCGGTCCGCGCGATCTCAGCGCCACCCAGACGGCCGCCGGCGGTCACTCGAATGCCCTTCACCCCAAACTTCATGGCGGTCTGCACGGCCTTCTTCATGGCTCGGCGAAATGCAACGCGGCGCTCGAGCTGCGTGGCGATGTTCTCAGCCACCAGCTGCGCGTTGGTTTCGGCCTTGCGGACCTCCTGGATGTCGAGAAACAGCTCGTTCTGGGTGAGCTTCTGGAGATCCGCTTTGAGCTGCTCGACGCCAGCGCCGCGCTTGCCGATGATGATGCCCGGACGCGAGGTGTAGATGACCACCTTGGCCTTGTTGGCAGCACGCTCGATCTCGATGTCGGCGATGCCCGCGTGCGCGAACTTCTTTCGAATCGCGTCCTTGAGCTTCAGATCCTCGTGAAGCCACTTCGCGTAATTCTTGTCCTCGTACCACTTGGACTTCCACGTCTTCACGACGCCGAGACGGAATCCGTAAGGATGTACTTTCTGACCCACGGTTAGCTCTCTTCCCCGTCGCTGACGATGACGGTGATGTGACTCATGCCCTTGACGATGCGCGTTGCGCGACCCTGCGCACGCGGGCGCCAGCGACGCATGTGCTGGTTCGGCGCCATGTCCGCGAAAGCCGTCTTCACGTACAAGTCGTCGAGGTTGATCTCTTCGTTGTTCTGTTTGGCGTTGGCGATGGCGCTGCCGATGCACTTCGCCACGATCGGCGCCGCCGACTTCGTGGTGAACCGCAGCTCGTTGAGGGCGTCCGCGACGCTCTTGCCGCGCACCATGTTGAGCACCACCCGCGCCTTACGAGGCGAAATCCGCTGAAACCGCGCTTTTGCAACCGCTTCCATGATTACTTCTTCCCTGTCGCGGGGTTGACCTTCCGGCCGCCCTTCCTGTCGGAGGCGTGGCCGCCGAACGTCCGGGTGGGCGCGAACTCGCCGAGCTTGTGCCCAACCATGTTCTCGGTGACGAAGACGGTGACGAACTTCCGGCCGTTGTGAACCGCAAAGGTGTGTCCGACGAAATCCGGAGTCACCGTCGATCGGCGGGACCAAGTACGGATCATCTTCTTGTCGCCCGACTTGTTCGCAGACTCGACCTTCTTTTCGAGGTGGCCGTCGATGAACGGACCCTTTTTGATTGAACGCGCCATTACTTCTTCTTCCGCCGGCGAACGATGTACTTGTCGGTCGCCTTGTTCTTTCGTGTCTTGAGGCCCTTGGCGAGCTGGCCCCACGGCGAGCAGGGATGACGCCCGCCTGCGGTGCGACCCTCACCACCACCCATCGGGTGGTCGACCGGGTTCATGGTGGTGCCACGGTTGTGCGGGCGCTTGCCCATCCAACGACTGCGACCCGCCTTGCCGAGGGTCACACGCGCGTGCTGCGAGTTGCTGACCTGCCCAACCGAAGCGCGGCAGTTCAGGTGCACCATCCGAACCTCGCCGGAGGGAAGGCGAACCTGAGCGTAGTCGCCGTCCTTGGCCATGAGCTGGGCGGCGGTACCGGCTGAGCGTACGAGCTGTGCGCCCTTACCGATCTTGAGCTCGATGTTGTGAATCATCGTGCCGAGAGGCATGTCGCGAAGACGCATCGAGTTGCCGGGCTTCACGTCGGCGTTCTTCGATGAGAGCACCTGAGCACCGACCTCGAGGCCGTCCGGCGCGAGGATGTAGGCCTTTTCGCCGTCCGCGTAGTGCAAAAGCGCGATTCGGGCCGAACGGTTCGGATCGTACTCGATCGCCTTCACCGTGGCCGGAACGCCCACCTTGTTTCGCTTGAAGTCGACCTTCCGGTAGCGCTGCTTGTGACCACCACCACGGAAACGCGAGGTGATGCGTCCCTGGCTGTTGCGCCCGGCGGTCTGCTTTTTCGCTTCGAGGAGCTTCTTTTCGGGCTTCCCACGAGTGATCATCTCGAAGTCCGGCGCTTCGTAGAAGCGGCGGGACGGAGACGTGGGTTTGAACTTACGGATAGCCATGATCAGACACCCTCGAAGAAGTCAATCGAATCGCCCTCACGGACAGTGACGATCGCCTTCTTCCAGTTGCGGGTTTTGGCGTACGTGCGGCCCATGCGGCGCATGTGACCTCGCATCACCAGCGTGTTGACCTCGTCGACGGTCACCTTGAACAAGGTCTCGACAGCGTCCTTGATTTGCAGCTTGTTCGCCTCGAGGTCGACCTCGAACACGTACTTGTTCTGCTCTTCGCGGAGCTTGGAGCCCTTCTCAGTGAGGTAGAGAGGCCGCTTGATTACGTCTTCGACGTGCATCACTGACACCTCGCTTCCAACGCTTCGACTGCACCCTTGGTGAGCACCACATGCTCGTGCCGGAGTAGGTCGTAGAGGTTCACGCCCTCGGGGGGCAGAACCGAGTGATTCTGAAGATTGCGCGCGCTCATGCGCAACTTGTCGTTGTCCTTGCCGTCGACGATGAGCGCCCCGCCGTTGATCTCGAGCTTGCCGAGCACCTCGACCAGCTTCTTGGTCTTGATCTCGTCGAGCTCGAAGTTTTCTACGATGCGGAGCTGCCCCTCGCGAAGCTTGAGGCTCAACGCACCCTTGAGTGCGCCAAGCCGCATCTTGCGCGGCGGGCGGTAGCCGAAATCACGAGGCTTCGGGCCATGGACGGTACCGCCACCGACGAAAATCGGCGCGCGTCGCGAACCATGGCGGGCGTTACCCGTGCCCTTCTGCTTGTACATCTTGCGCTTGGTCGCGGTGACCTCCGCCCGTGTCTGGGCCGAGGCAGCACCCTTGCGCTTGCTGGCGAGCTGCGCCCTGAGAACGTCATAGAGAACGTTCTCGTTCACGGTCGCATCGAAGACCGTGTCAGAGAGCTCGATCTCTCCGACACCCTTCCCGCTCAAGTTGTAGACCTTTACCTTGGGCATGCAGTTACCGCCTTACGACTTGATCTCCACGTCGACGCCCGCTGAAAGATCCAGCTTCATGAGAGCGTCGAGTGTCTGCTGTGTGGGGTCCAGGATGTCGAGAAGCCGCTTGTGGGTTCGAATCTCGAACTGTTCGCGCGACTTCTTGTCGATGTGAGGCCCACGCAACACGGTGTACTTGTTGATGCGTGTGGGCAGCGGAATCGGACCCGCAACCCGCGCGCCCGTGCGCTTCGCCGTGTCGACGATTTCCGTCGCCGATTGGTCCAACAACCGGTGATCGTATGCCTTGAGCCGAATTCGGATCTTGTTCGCTGCCATTTGATTACTCGATGATCTTGGAGATGACGCCTGCACCGATGGTTCGGCCGCCCTCGCGAATCGCGAAGCGCTGCTTCTCTTCCATGGCTGCCGGCGTGATGAGTGTGACC
>Ga0209536_100008969_pt1 | contig 14913 bp, 17 predicted proteins | sample DeeMarSeWOR28_12_FD_187461 | JGI IMG/M metagenome (GOLD analysis project Ga0209536, IMG submission 187461) | Marine sediment microbial communities from White Oak River estuary, North Carolina - WOR-2-8_12 (SPAdes) (version 2) | ecosystem: Environmental > Aquatic > Marine > Intertidal zone >...
CCCTTACCATCCGCCACCGCCTGCGCCGCTGGATATTGTCTACATGGATGACGCCCTGCTCGCGGTAAACAAACCCGGCGGTCTGTTGTCCGTTCCGGGCAGGGGTGAGTCCAAACGGGACAGCCTGGCACTACGCGCGCAACAGGAATTTCCCGAATCATTGATCGTGCATCGCCTGGACATGGAAACCTCCGGCCTGCTACTGCTGGCAAGAAACCCGGACATGCAGCGCGCGCTGAGCCGTGCCTTTGCCCGGCGCGAAGTTGAAAAAACCTACGTGGCCGAGGTCACGGGGAGACTTGATATCGTTAACGGCTCCATTGACCTGCCGCTGGTATGTGACTGGCCAAACCGCCCGCGACAGATAGTTGATTATGGGCGCGGCAAGCCCTCGGTAACGCACTACCGGGTAGTCGACTATGACCCGCAGCGCGATAGCTCCCGGGTTGAATTGCGACCGGCAACCGGCCGTACCCACCAGCTCCGCGTCCACCTGCAATCACTCGGGCACCCGATCCTGGGCGATGCCTTGTATGCAGATGAAATTACCCGCAGCAAGGCGGATCGACTGCGGCTACATGCCACCGCACTCGTATTTAACCACCCCCTGACCGGCGATCGTCTGGCACTAGAGAGCAGACCACCTTTTTAATCGGGCCATAGATCAGTCCCCGGCAACAACCCCCTTCCTGCTTCGGCTACAGGAATATCATTAAGAACAATAGGTTACGTCATTACTCTACAATACTTGTACAACTTGTGTACATAATCAGATAATATTTATATATATTAAACAATAGTTTATAATATTTTGTAAAAATGTGTTGACGAAATAGCGCTGTCTTGTATAGGATATGTACAAGTCTTGTACAGATAAGTGATCGTCAATGAATACAGAACTCGATACCAAAACAGCGAGCTACCCGATAAGCACGGTTTCGGCGCTGACGGGAGTTAACCCGGTCACCTTGCGTGCCTGGGAACGTCGTTATGGCCTGATAAAGCCCCATCGCACCGACAAAGGCCATCGCCTGTACTCGGCGAGCGACATAGATCGCATCCGGCTGATCCTGAAACTGGTCGACGATGGCATCTCTATCGGACAGGTGCGCGACGCGCTGCAGTCGAGTGTCTCTGAGCCGGTAGCCCGCTCGAACGACGATACCTGGAACAGGTATCTCGCCGATATGGTGACCGCAATCGAACGTTTCGACGAGAGCGGGCTCGAGCGGGTTTACAACGACGCTATGTCACTCTACCCGGTCGAGATCGTTACCCGCCAACTGATGTTACCGCTACTCACCGAACTAGGTGAGCGCTGGGTGAACGCCACCGGGAGCGTTGCCGAGGAGCACTTTTTCGGTGTCTACATGCGCAACAAGCTGGGGGCCCGCTTCCACCATCGCCAGGGCAAGCCCCGGGGTCCAAAGCTGCTGGCAGCGTGCCTTCCGGGCGAACTGCACGAGCTGGGATTACTCTTGTTCGGGCTGGCCGCTCACGATCGCGGTTTCCGGGTCATCTTGCTCGGCGCCGACATGCCACTGGAAGAATTACCGCTGGTTGTCGAACGCACCGGGAGCGACGCAATCGTACTTGCCGGTTCGATCAAACCGTCGGCTGATTTACTGGCAAAACAACTACCGGCTCTGGCCAGGCAGGCAGGGGTTCCGGTTTTTGTCGGCGGCACAACAGCGAAGAAATACCACGATGAAATCAACATGGCAGGTGCGGTGTCGGTAGGTAGCGACCTGGTACTTGGCCTGCACGACATCGACCTTGGTCTCGGCTCATCGAAGAAGCCGACCGCAAACCAGATTAATTGAACCAATCAAACTAATTGAGGAGTGCAACACATGGGCACAGCAACAGCAAAAGCGATCGACTGGAGTGAACAGGGCCTGATTCCAGACCCGTTGATTCGCGCGGGTATACGTCGCCTGCTGCGTGAACGCCTGAGCGAACTCGCCCCGGGCGACCTTGAGCAACAGCTGGAAATGGAAATGGCGTTTGTCCACGACATGGATGGCTCGCCAGTGGCGCTGGTACCGGAAAAGGCCAACGAGCAGCACTATGAAGTCCCTGCCTCGTTTTTTGACCTGGTACTGGGTGCACGTCGCAAATACAGCTGTGCCTGGTGGCCGGAGAATGTCTCGGATCTTGATGATGCCGAAGCCGAGGCGCTTGCATTGACTTGCGGGCGGGCGGGCATAACAGATGGCATGGATATACTGGAGCTTGGCTGCGGATGGGGATCACTCACGCTGTGGATGGCAGGACATTATCCAAATGCCCGGATAACGGCAGTGTCCAACTCGGGATCTCAACGGGAATTTATTGAACAGCAGGCCAGTGACAAGGGATACACCAACATCACCGTGATTACTGCCGACATGAACGACTTTTCCATCGATACGCAGTTTGACCGAGTTGTCTCGGTCGAGATGTTTGAGCACATGCGCAACTATCGCGAGCTCTACCAGCGGGTCTACCACTGGCTCAAACCAGGTGGTCGTTTTTTCAAGCATATCTTCACGCACAACGGTGCCCCTTACCCGTTCGAAGACAATGGCGATGACGACTGGATGACGCGCTTTTTCTTCTCCGGCGGCATCATGCCCAGCGACGGTTTGCCATTGTATTTCCAGGATCACCTGAAACTGGTACAGCGCTGGCGCTGGGACGGCCGGCACTACGAGAAAACCAGCAATGCCTGGTTGGCCAATATGGATGCGCGCAAGGATAAGGTCTGGCCGATTCTCGAGGATGTATATGGCAAGGAAAACGCACAGCAGTGGTGGATGCGCTGGCGCATGTTCTTCATGGCCTGTGCTGAACTGTTTGGTTTCAACAATGGTCAGGAGTGGCTGGTCAGCCACTACCTGTTTGAGCGACCCGCTCAGCAAGGCTCGGTAGTTGACGGGAGACAGTCATGAATCTTTTAATCAATTTTATAGCATTTCAGCTGGGCTGGTTCGCCACGGTTCTGGGTGGTGCCAACAATCTGGCCTGGGCAGGAACACTGGCTGCAATGGCAGTCGTGGCGTTGCACCTGTGGCGGGTTCCGGGTCCACGCAACGAACTGTTACTGGTCGCTATCGTCGGTGCGATTGGCGCGACCTGGGACAGTGCACTGGTCGCACTAGGCATCACCTATTACCCCTCAGGCATCCTGATCGACAACACCGCGCCTCACTGGATTGTGGCCATGTGGATGCTGTTTGCCACGACCTTGAACGTCTCGATGCGCTGGATGCGCGGTCGCCTGTGGCTGGCACTGCTTTCCGGCGCCATCTTTGGCCCGCTGGCATTTTATGCGGGATTCAAACTCGGCGGTGTTGGCTTCCCGGATTTCTGGCTGGCCATGGTTGTTCTGAGTGCAGGTTGGGCGGTGTTCATGCCGGTGCTGATGGCACTGGGACAGAAACTCGACGGGACCGAGGGTTCGCTGCGCGCGGCTCCGGTAGTCCGTCAGCAGAAGCTCGCCTAAGGGGGGATGATCATGTTTGATCTGAATGCATATCTGTCTGGCCTGGTAGCGGTACTTGTTTTCGGCGCGGTGTTCTGGATCGTGAGTATTGTTAAACGCGATGTCAGCATTGTTGATAGCCTGTGGTCGCTAATGTTCCTGCTCGCGACCCTGGTCTATATCGCTTCACTTGCCGGTGCCGGGCCGAGGACGGGAATCGTCCTGACGCTGGTCACCATTTGGGCGCTACGGTTGTCAATACACATTACCGTGCGCAACTGGGGTGAAGGCGAGGATTATCGTTACCAGCAAATACGCGCCAACAATGAGCCGGGCTTCACCTTCAAGAGCCTGTACATTGTTTTCGGTCTCCAGGCAGTACTGGCATGGATTATCTCCCTGCCCCTGTTGCTGGCCATCAACAGTACCGCCCCGCTTGGCTGGCTCGATGGGCTGGGCATTGTCCTGTGGCTTGTCGGCATGACGTTCGAAGCCGGTGGAGACTACCAACTATTGCGCTTCAAGCGTGACGCCGGAAATCGCGGCAAGGTGCTCGATACCGGGTTCTGGCGCTACACCCGTCACCCGAACTATTTTGGCGAGGCCTGCATCTGGTGGGGCTACTTTGCGATCGCGGTAGCCGCCGGTGGCTGGTGGGCCGTGTTTGCACCGGTACTGATGACCTTCCTGCTGCTCAAGGTCTCCGGTGTCGCGATGCTGGAAAAAGACATTCAGGAGCGCCGTCCTGCTTATCGAGAGTACATTGAGCGCACCAACGCGTTCATTCCGGGCCCACGCAAGGCGCCCCTGCAATCTCAGGAGACAAGCTCATGATCCGCAATCGTATTCGTATTTTATCCGGCCTGTTCCTGATCGGCCTGGCGTTAGTCGGCACCCAGGCCGCGGCCAGCCAGCCGCAAGAGTGGCGATTCAAGGTGTACCTCGACGACAAGTGGATCGGTTACCACAACTTCCGGTTGACGCCGCAGGGAAACAGTCGCCACAAACTCGATATCGACGCGACGTTTGATGTGAAATTCCTGTTCATCAATGCCTACAGCTATCGCCATCAGAATACCGAGCAATGGCAGCGTCAGTGCCTCAGCAGTATTCGCTCCAGTACTGATGACAACGGCAAACGTTTTGATGTCATCGGATCGGCTGAAGGAAGTTCGTTTTATCTCGACAACGGTTCCGAACGTACAGCGCTGTCGGATTGCGTCATGACCTTTGCTTACTGGGATCCGGCGATTCTGAAAGCCAACCGTCTGCTCAACGCACAGACCGGCGAATACGTCGATGTCACGTCCGTTCCGATGGGACGCGAACAAATTACTGTGCGTGGTCAGAATATTGCTGCCAATCGCTATCGGCTGATATCCGATCAGGCAGTGATAGACCTTTGGTATGCCGAGAGTAATTCCCGCTGGCTTGCATTGCAGTCTACGACCGAAAGCGGTCGTAAACTGCGCTACTTGATGAATTGAGGTGATAACAATGAAACCATTCGCGCTGATTTTTTCCTTGCTCTCTGTATTGGGCCTTTCCGCGTGCAGCAGCCCGCACGCGCCGATGAAGACAGTGGACTATGTCGACCTGAACCGCTTCATGGGCGACTGGTATGTCATCGCTGCCATCCCGACATTCCTGGAAAAGGAATCCTACAACGCGGTCGAGTCATACGCCTTGACTGATGAGGGCAACGTCGCGACGACATTTACCTTCCGGGAAGGCGGGTTCGACGGCAAGAAGAAGGAATATCACCCGATGGGTTTTGTTGTCGACAAGAAAACCAATGCCTTGTGGGGCATGCGTTTTGTCTGGCCGATCAAGGCGGACTATCGCGTGATCTATCTCGATAAGGACTACAGCCAGACAATCATCGGCCGTGAGAAGAGAGATTACGTCTGGATCATGGCCCGCTCGCCACAAATCCCGGAGCAGGACTATGCCACGTTAGTCAAATTCGTGGCCGATCTCGGCTACGACACTAGCAAGATGAGAAAGGTCCCGCATCGCTGGGAAAAGCGCGAAGGCTAGGGATGAACCCATTGCTGAAACCGGGGAGGACGAGATGAGAATTGCAGTTATCGGAACGGGCATTGCCGGCAATGTTGCCGCGTACCATCTGTCGCGCGCTCACGATGTGACTGTCTATGAGGCCAATGACTACATCGGCGGTCATACCCACACCCATGATATTGAATGGCACGGCAGACAATACGCGGTCGACAGCGGATTCATCGTCTTTAACCAGGAAACCTACCCGAATTTCATTCGATTGCTGGACGAACTGGGTGTTGAAGCGCAGCCATCCGAGATGAGCTTTGGCGTGAAATCGGAACGTAACGGGCTGGAATACAGCGGTGGCTCACTGAACCAGATGTTCGCCCAGCGGCGCAATCTCCTGCGTCCCGGCTTCTACGGCATGTTGCGGGATATCCTGCGCTTTTTCCGCGAATCGCGGGAACTGCTGCAAGAATGGGATGAGTCACTGACACTCGGTGACTATCTACAAAAGAACCGGTACGGCAAGGAATTTATCGACCAGTTTATTATCCCCATGGGCGCAGCAATCTGGTCGACAGAACCGAAACTGATGTTCCAGTTCCCGGCGTGCTACTTCGTCCGGTTTTTCAAAAACCATGGCCTGCTGGGTGTCGACGAGCAGTTGCAGTGGTACGTAATCAAGGGCGGGTCGAAATCCTACGTCGAGAAACTGACGGCACCCTTTCGGGACAGGATTCGCCTGAGTTGCCCGGTGGTATCAGTACAGCGCCTCCCGACACATGTTCAGATCACGAGCGCCGACGGACACAGCGAGCGCTTCGATCAGGTCTTTATTGCCAGTCACAGTGACCAGGCACTGCGCATGCTGGCAGATCCCTCACCGCTGGAGCGGGAAGTGCTGGGCGCCATCCCCTACCAGACCAATGAAGCGGTACTGCATACGGATCACACGGTATTGCCAAAGACACGTCGTGCCTGGGCAGCATGGAACTACCACATACTGAACGGCCAGCAGAACCGTGCGGCGCTGACCTACAACATGAACATACTGCAGGGCCTGCCGCTCTCAGAGCAGTTCTGCGTTACGCTGAACAACACCAGCGCGGTCAACCCGGACAAGATCATCAAGCGCATGGTCTATGACCACCCGGTCTATACCACCGAAGGGGTTGCAGCGCAGGCACGTCAGAGTGATATTAACGGGGTAAACCGCACCTATTTTGCCGGTGCCTACTGGCGACACGGGTTTCACGAAGACGGCGTCGCCAGTGCCCTGCAGGCACTTGATCACTTTCAGGAGCAGACTGATGCAAAGCTGCCTTTACGCCGGGCAAGTTAGGCATCGGCGATTCGCCCCGCGCGAACACGCCTTTTCCTACAAACTGTTCCAGGTCTACCTGGACCTGGATGAACTCGACACCGTGTTTCACCGGCGCTGGCTGTGGTCAGTCACCCGGCCGGCCCTCGCCCGCTTTAAACGCGAGGATCACCTGGGTAACCCGGAACAGCCGCTGGCCGAGGCGGTCCGCGACCTGGTGCAGGCCGAAACCGGTCGGCGCCCTGCCGGCCCGATACGCCTGCTGACACACCTGAGCTACTTCGGCTACGGTTTCAACCCGGTAAGTTTCTACTTCTGCTTTGACAGTGAAGGCGAATCAGTCGAGACGGTCGTGGCGGAAGTCAATAACACGCCATGGGGTGAGCAGCACTGCTACGTACTGGACGAGTCGATCAACTTCGGTAGCAGAGACAAGAAGCGCTACGAGATCGAAAAACAGTTTCATGTATCACCGTTTATGGATCTCGACATGCACTACCGCTGGCGCCTGACGCAACCCGGTGAAAAACTGCTGATTCACATCGAGAACGAAAAAGACAGTAACAAGCTTTTCGACGCGACACTGACACTGCAACGCAGGAGTATCACCAGCGCCTCGCTGGCCGGTGTTTTGATACAGTTTCCGTTCATAACCGCCAAGACCGTTATTGCAATTTATTTTGAAGCACTCAGGTTATGGCTAAAGAGAGTCCCGTTCATCCAACACTCGGTCAAAGAGGAGGCGCCGCATTCGGCGAAGAGTCAATGAAAAGCAACCAGTCAACCATGAGTGAACTGAAACGCAGTCGGCGCACAACAGGTTTTGTCGACCGCACAATCAAAAACTTACTGCTTTCCCTGTTTGAGAACTTCGAGCATGGCGAGCTCACCATTGTAGAAGGAGATGCTGTCTATCAGTTCGGTAAGCGCAGCGCGGCGTTCGATTGCCACGCCCGGATAACCGTGCTGGATTCGCGTTTCTGGGGTGATATCGGCCTTGGTGGCACCATCGGCTCCGGCGAAGCCTATATGCAGAACCTGTGGGAGTGTGACAACCTGACTGACCTGGTGCGTATCCTCGTGCGTAACCGCGACGTTCTGGACCGCATGGACAGCGGCCTTTCCAGGCTGACACGCCCGGTCAACAAGCTCATTCATTTGCTGCGTCGCAACAGTCGTGACGGAAGCCGGAAAAATATTGCCGCCCATTATGACCTGGGTAACGACATGTTTTCCCTGTTTCTCGACGAGACCATGATGTACTCCTGCGGCATTTTTGAAAGCCCGGCCGCGACCCTGAAACAGGCATCCGAGGCCAAGCTCGACCGCATATGCCAGAAACTGGCGCTGGGACCCGACGATCACGTTGTCGAGATCGGCACCGGCTGGGGTGGGTTCGCCATTCACGCCGCGCGCCATTACGGCTGCCGCGTAACGACCACCACCATTTCAAAGGCGCAATATGACTTCGCCTCCGAGCGAGTCAAGGCTGCCGGGCTCGAAGACCGGATCACGCTACTACTCAAGGACTACCGTGATCTTGAGGGGACGTACGACAAGCTGGTTTCCATCGAAATGATCGAAGCCGTTGGCCACAACTTCATGGATACTTATTTTGAGAAGTGCAGCAGCCTGCTCAGGCCCGATGGCGCCATGCTGTTGCAGGCAATCACGATCGCTGATCAGCGCTACGAGGAGGCAAAACGTTCGGTCGACTTTATTCAGAAATACATATTTCCGGGCGGCTTCCTCCCGTCAGTCACGGCGATGTCAGACTCGATTACGCGGCGCACCGACATGCGCCTGTTCCACCTGGAAGACATTGGCCCGCACTACGCGACAACCCTTGGACGCTGGCGCGAACAGTTTTTCCACAATATCGAACAGGTGCGTGCGCTGGGCTATCCCGAGAGTTTTATCCGTATGTGGGAATTCTACCTCTGCTACACCGAGGGCGGTTTTGCCGAACGCGCGATCGGAACCGTGCACATGCTGCTGACAAAACCCGCCAATCGATCCGCGTCAATCGTGCCAAAACTGGAGCAGGCGGTTGCCGAGACACCGCGCACGGCCCGCCGGTTGCACAGTGTCTGACACAGTACTGAAAAAAGGCCGGTCCGCTGCAGTATCACTTCTGCTGCTCGCGACTGTCCTGGCCACGTCGACGGCATCGTCAAAAGAACCCGTTCGCCCGATCGGTTGCGGCGAGGCTCTGGCGTTCACAAAACGAACACTGGTCGACAAGACACCGGTAGACCTGTGCGAGACCTATGGCGGACAGGTAGTGTTAATCGTTAACACGGCAAGCAAGTGCGCCTACACACCGCAATATGAAGGACTTGAGGCGATGTACCGCAAGTACCGGTCACGCGGGTTCGTCGTGCTTGGATTCCCGTCAGCAGATTTTGCCAATCAGGAATATAAAGGTGAAAAGCAGATCCAGGAATTTTGTCGCCTGACTTACGGCGTGCAGTTCCCGATGTTTGAAAAAACGCGCGTGGCTGAGCACCAGGCCGGGCCGATGTACCGCAAGCTGGCGCAACTCTCCGGCCAGTACCCGCAGTGGAATTTTCACAAGTACCTGCTCGATCGGAACGGAAAGCTGGTTGGCAGTTTCGTTAGTGCCGTCCCGCCGGAAGATCCGAAACTGGTAAAAGCGATTGAGGCGCTGCTCTGATGGCAGACGTTGCTATCGTCTGGTTTCGTCAGGATTTGCGCCTGGCAGATCACCCGGCACTGCATCAGGCGCTGGAAACCGGCGCGCAGATCGTGCCGCTGTATATCCACCAGCCTGACGAAGCGGCGCCTTGGTCACCCGGGGCTGCCAGCCGCTGGTGGTTGCACCATAGCCTGGCTTCTCTCGCTCGATCGCTGGAGCAGTCTGGCAACCAGCTGATAGTCCGGCACGGCAACAGTCTCGATGTTATCAACGACATCATCAACGAAACCGGTGCCCGATCGATTTATGCCCACGAACTTTATGAGCCGTCCCTGCGCCAGCGAGACGACCAGATCACCGCAGCGCTTGACCAGTGTGGCGTAAGTTTTACCCGCCTGAATGGCAACCTGTTGTCCCCGCCCGACTCTATTAGCACAAAAGAAGGCGGGCCCTATCGCGTGTTCACACCGTACTGGAAGCGTTTTCTGAAAACCTGGCACACGCCCGAGCCGTTGCCTGCGCCTTCGCACATTACTGGCCCTGGGAAAACATTGGCCTCGCAGGATATCGGCGAGCTGAATCTGTTGCCGCGCCATCCGTGGCAGACAAAACTGGGGCAACACTGGCAACCGGGTGAAACCCACGCACAAAAAATACTGGGCGCACTGGATGATGAGCTTGTCGCCGACTACCCCGAGCAGCGCGACCTGCCGGCGATCCCTGGAACCACGCGCCTGTCGGCGCACCTGCACTATGGTGAACTCAGTCCCAGGCAGGTAGCAAACCGACTGGAACAGATTCGTAGCCTATACACCAGCCACGGTGTTAGCGCCGGCGCCGATACCATCCTGCGACAACTGGTCTGGCGCGATTTCGCCCACCAGGTACTGGTGCATTTCCCCCATACAACCGACACGCCTATGAATCCTCGTTTCGAGTCGTTTCCCTGGCAACGAGACGACGGTCTGCTTCGCGCCTGGCAGCGTGGTGAAACCGGTATTCCCGTTGTTGATGCCGGTATGCGTGAGTTGTGGCAGACCGGTTGTATGCATAACCGGGTGCGGATGATCTGCGCCTCGTTGCTGACCAAAAACATGCGCATCCACTGGCTTGAAGGTGCACGCTGGTTCTGGGACACGCTGGTCGATGCAGACCTCGCGCAGAATACCATGAACTGGCAGTGGGTCGCCGGCAGCGGGGTCGACGCGGCGCCCTACTTTCGCATCTTCAACCCGGTAACCCAGGGCGAGCGTTTTGACAGTCACGGCGCCTATGTTCGTCGATGGCTGCCGCAATTAAGCAAGCTACCAGACAAATGGATCCACAAACCCTGGCAGGCACCGAAGTCGGTGCTGCAGGAAAGTGGTGTCGTGTTGGGCGAGCACTATCCCCTACCGGTTCTGGACCTTGGCCGGACACGCGACGAAGCGCTGGCAACATACCGCCAGCTGGGCAAGGCTGCCTGAGTGCGCATATAGGATGCGCATATTGATGCACAGGAGATTTCGAAAACCCGGTTCGCTACTGGTGCTGATACTGTTATTGGCGGTGGCGACCGTATCTGCCGAGGAAGAGACATTGAAGATAAACGACATTGCACCGGATTTTGTCCTAACCGACCAGAACGGCAAGCAACGCCGGCTTGCTGACTTCCGCAACCGCTGGGTAGTGCTGTATTTCTATCCGAAGAACAACACGCCAGGTTGCACCGAAGAGGCCTGCAAGTTCCGGGATGATTATTTCAGGCTCGACAAACTCGGGGCCGAGGTGCTCGGTATCAGTATCGATAACCAGGAAAGCCACGCCGAGTTCACGAAAAAGTACAGCCTGCCGTTTCCATTGCTGGCTGATACCGACGGCAAGGTCGCCAGCCAGTACGGCAGTTACTTTTCGTTCGGACCTATGCGGTATGCACGTCGGCACACCTTTATTATTGACCCCGACGGTCGAATCGCCAGCATCTATCGCAAGGTTAAACCCGCTGCCCATAGCGACGACGTCATCCGGGACCTGACCACGATCCAGAAACAGAGAGATCTGAAGGAAGCATCATGAAAAGTCTACTAATCGTTGCTCATGGCTCACGCCGCCAGGCATCCAATGATGAAGTGCGGGCGCTGTCCGACGCCATTGCCAGCGAAAACACCGAATTCGACCTGGTGGATTGCGCCTTCCTGGAGCTGGCTGAACCGTTGATTCCGCAGGGACTGGAACACTGCATCGAACGCGGCGCTACCGAGGTAGTGGTCATGCCCTACTTCCTGGCCGCTGGTCGGCACGTGGTCGAAGACATCCCCGGCGAAGTCGCGCCGGTTCAGGAGAAGTATCCCGAGGTCAAGATCAGCATCACCTCGCATCTCGGCGCATCGCACCACATGAGCGGCGCGATCCTTGGCCTTGCGCTTGATCAAGGCAACTGATCACGGCCTCAAGCACTGGTTTGATGACACGATTTGTAACGGCGACGATCATTCTGCTGCTGACCAGCCAGACCAGTCTCGCTCACGCGCCAGTGCTAGAACGTTCTGATGCATCACTCGACAATCCGATCCGTGTAACCTGGCCGCTGGATACTTCCGTTGCGATCTACGGTTACCTGTCCGGACCGGACGATGTCGATGTGGTGGTATTCGATGTAGACGAAAAAGAATCTGCGAGCGGCGTACGGCTATACCTTCATACGTTGGTTCCAGCCTGCCAAGCTTATCGGCAACTGCTTCCAAGCGTCGCGGTTGTCGGCGCAGTGCAACCTGAATTACCGGGTAAACATAGTTACACCGGCCTGCCGTTCAAGACAAATGAGGCGCAGGGCGTCAGACTGCTCACCAACACCAAACAAGGTCCTACCTGGTACGAACCTTACAGTGGCAAGAATTACTTCTGGCAGAGATCAATGCGCCTGAGCCTGGATGAACCCGGGCCGTATTCCATTTATATATGGTCACCCGATCACCACTTAGGAGATTACGTACTTGCAATTGGCACCCGGGAACGCTGGGGACCGCGCGAAATTGGTCGTGCCATGAGGCACATGCCGCGCCTGTTGCGCGATCGCGAGATCCACAACGAGGCCTGTCGCGAGGAGCTGAAACAGCAGGCGCCATCCACAAACCCGTTGCCCGCAGAACCTCATTCGATACACTAGTCTGATGAATATCGTACTTGCAGGTTGCGGCTATGTTGGCCAACGCGTTGCCGCAAAAGAGCTGGCGCGGGGCAATAAACCGATCGCGTTGGTGCGATCGGAACAAAGCCGGCAGGCATTGGTTGATGCCGGCATCAATGCCATCGCGCTCGATCTTGATTCGCTAACGAGTCTTGCCACGCTGCCGGTGGCTGGCAACGGTATATATTATTTCGCACCGCCGCCATCGACCGGCACCACTGATACCCGCCTTCGCAGCTTTCTCGATAGCATTAATCCTGATCAGCTACCGACACGAGTCGTTTATATCAGTACCACCGGCGTCTACGGTGACTGTCATGGCGAATGGGTAAAGGAAGATCGTCAACCCATGCCGGTAGCGGATCGGGCCAAGCGAAGGTGGGATGCAGAGCAGGCGCTGCGCGACTGGTCCGCACAGACCGGTGTGGCGGTATGCATTCTGCGGGTACCGGGAATCTACGGCCCGGGGAAGGTGCCAACTCAGCGGATTGAAAAAGGCACACCGGTACTTGCTGAATCCGAGTCGCCATGGAGCAATCGTGTCCACGTTGACGACCTGGTGCGCGCCTGCATGGCGGCCATGGATCGCGGACACCCGGGGAGCGTCTACAATATCAGCGACGGTAATCCCTCGACCATGACGGATTATTTCAATCATATCGCTGACGCCATGGGTCTGCCGCGACCACCCCAGATCTCGCTCGACGCTGCCAAACAGCTGTTCAGTCGTGAACTGATTTCCTATCTTACTGAGTCAAAGCGGCTTGATAACAGCCTTATGCGTGGCGAACTCGGCGTCGAACCGGAGTACCCGACACTGGATATCGGGTTAAAGGCAGCACTCGAGGTGTCGCGCTCGACATAAGCACACCGGCGTTCGCATTTTATTTCCGTTCACGGTCCATACACCTTAATATAAGGCGCAACTCCACACCGCGCCTTTTCGCTAATGTTTCAGCCTTCCGCCCGTGTCCAACACGTAATCAACCATCCGCTAGGTTTCGTCTGGCAGGTACTGAAGGCATTTCGCGATAACCAGGGAATGTTGCTTGCCAGTGCGGTGGCGTACAACGCATTGCTGTCGATCATCCCGATCCTGGCATTGTTCGCGATCGCACTTTCGCAGTGGTTTGATCCGGCACTGGTGCTTTCCGCAGCGCAGGACTACCTGGACATCGTGGCGCCCGGGCAGGCCAGGCCAATCATGCAGCAACTCGAATCGTTTCTCGGGAGCTGGCGCGTCATCGGCATATTGGGTGGCAGCACCCTGATATTGTTCAGTACCGTTGCGTTTTCAGCGCTGGAAAACGCACTGTCCGTTATCTTCGCCGGGCATTACGCCGAATTCGGGCGGAAGATCTGGATTTCATTATTGCTGCCATATGTTTTCGTGTTGATGGTGGGCTTCGCCTTTCTCATGCTGACGGCTCTGACCTGGACACTTGGCACCCTTGCCTCAATGGGTGCGACAGAATGGCTACCGGACGGTCATGCACTGTCGCCGTGGCTGGGTTTTTTCGGTGAGGCCGTCCTGTTCACCGCAATCTACTACGTGTTGCCGCCGGCACCGGTCAGGCTCAAGCACGCATTGATCGGCGGATTTACGGCGGCAATCTTGTGGGAAATGGTGCGGCGCGTATTGATCTGGTTTTTTGCCAACCTCTCTTCCGTTAATCTCATCTACGGTACGTTTGCCACCGTACTTGTAATCATACTGAGTCTCGAGATTGCGACCGTCATCCTGTTGCTGGGTGCGCAGGTAATCAAGGAGTACAGTGCGCTGCCCGAAGACGAGACCGTGTCCTAACGGCCAGCCAGATACAGAGTCACCAAAATAATGCGCCCGACCGCTGCTACAACTATTCGCGAAAAACACACGTTCCCCAACAAACAGGGGGAGACCCTGTCTGCTCTGGTAGAGCGCCCCGAGACCGGGGTCCGGGCCTATGCCCTGTTTGCGCATTGCTTTACCTGCTCGAAGAATATTGGCACGGCAACGCGCATTACGCGTGCGCTGGCCAGTCACGGCTTTGCGGTCATGCGCTTTGACTTTACCGGGCTGGGAAACAGTGAGGGTGATTTTGCCAACACGAATTTCAGCTCCAATATTGATGACCTGTTGGCCGCTACCGCGTACTTGCGTGACAACTTCCAGGCGCCTGAGGTTTTAATAGGGCATAGCCTTGGCGGCGCAGCGGTGATCGCCGCTGCCGGCCCGGCATCTAGTGCTCGTGGTGGGGTGTCGCTGAAGCGATCTTCTGCGGGCAGGAGGTCCGCGTCGTGCTGGTGAACGG